>Ga0058701_10000946_pt1 | contig 19967 bp, 13 predicted proteins | sample AgamicOrMae_FD_97039 | JGI IMG/M metagenome (GOLD analysis project Ga0058701, IMG submission 97039) | Agave microbial communities from Guanajuato, Mexico - Or.Ma.e | ecosystem: Host-associated > Plants > Phyllosphere > Phylloplane/Leaf | place: Guanajuato, Mexico | collected 2012-06-04
CTGAGGTCAAAAATTTCTGTTTTTTTATTATTATTATAGACAATCTCAATTCATTACCATGCTCGAAGCTGCTTACCAACTAAGAAATTTCTCAATATTCATTGAGCCAATAGACGAGGAGGAAACTGATGGAATCCCAAGCTGGACAGAATGTGACACCATTGCCAACGTTAACCAAGCCGAATTAGAGGAAAGACTCAAACTGTTGAGGAGGCCACAACCTAAGGCAGAAAAAAATCTATGGGAGCGTAAGTTGCCGGGCCTCAGGGACGAATCAGGGGAGCACCATTTGAAAGGCTCAAGAAACAAGATCAAATTTGATCTCACGCCTAGACCGGTCAGTCAGACACAACAGAAGCCACAAGCACCTAAAGCCGTCCGCTTTTCACTCGATAGAATCGACCATCTAAAACCTAAAGTTACGTCAAAATCATCTACCCTAAATGCTGATCTCACTCATGGGTCCTTATCAAAAGAGGATGGAGACCACACCCAGTTCGAGGAATTATCAGAGGAGGACCTATCAAGCCTCATCCCGGTGACATTTGAGGACCTTAACATCGATGTAGACAATCTATACATGCCCAAGGACGAAGAGGATGACTCTGATTCCGTGTCTTACGTCAGCTCTGAAAGCGGTGACTATGGGTTTGCTTGCTCACATTCAGGAGAGCTCAGTTTTGAGATTCGAGATGATTTCATCGATCGGCATGAGAACTCTGGTATATTTGAAACGAAAAAGAAAGGACGCCTGCCGCCAAACTTATCTCGGCCAGGCATAAAACTTGACTATAACCTAGTTGAGCCTGAGAGAGGCTGCTACAGTGAATCACCGTTTCACCCTGGATCCTAGGAGGACTTTTAGAGATAATGAGTCCAATGTGGAGCGAAAGATCTTCCGAGAGTAAAGAGTTGCTTTCTTGGTTCTCGGCGCAAGACTCTGCAAGTCGCCGGCTAGTCATTGGGAAGAGATAGGACCGAAATGTAGTGAAGCTAGAAGTTTGCCTAATCTGAGTCCATCGCACAGAAGATATGTCCCAACTTGTTGGAAGCTCAAGCCTCGCCATCGTCAAGCCCGGTGTCTTTGTTATGTCTGTTAGTGGAAGACTCTCACTTGTTTTTTGACTGCCTCTTTTACCTCAAAGTAAAAAAACGAGTAAAGGCCTTCTAAATGGTTCATTGGTTCACCACTACAGAATAAATGAAACGGCAAACAATAGGATAGGTAGAATATTGTTTTTGCTGTAATTTTGGCCAATCGTCTTGGAATGCCAACCATTGTTTGAGTTACACAACTTTTCTTCACGCGCGCGGCTTTCCTTTGTACCGTGTCCCATCCATTTAACAACCTGTTTAGGTCTCACGAAGCATAGGCAAAGTTTTCGAAGCGGCTAATTATGCGGACAGAAGAAACTACTTGGACATGGGACATCGCTTGCTCATAATTGCAGAATATTCTCACCCCCCACTCTTACTCCTCGACTTTGGTCCCGTTTGCTTCGTGATAGGTAGATTGGTATCGCCGAGTAGACTCTAAGGCTAACTAACATCGGCCTAAAGTCTAATTCGTCTTCTTTTGCTGTCAATTTGTTGTCTATGTCTCGACTTCGCTGGTCCGTTATGGGCGGGGACAAAAGTTGTCTGGTGTTTGGACTGAGAGTTGAGTATTTAAGAGACTCTCTCTTAGCGGAGTTATCCATTTCAAAGGCAACCTGGTTGTGTGTTTGTGTAAGTGTGTGAGAGAGTGTTGGAGACAGAGAGTGAGCGTAAAAGTTTCAGTTTGAAACTGAGTAGTCTTGAGTGTTGGAAGCAGAAGGGTCTAGAATACTAAAAAGTTTTCTTCGTTCAATATGTTCGCAAGCAACAATCAGATAGAAAGCCAGCTGAGTAAAGATATCAATAACAACATTACAGCAGACACAATGAAGATGAACAATTCTAATCAAGAGGAAGAGCAGCAAAAGGAGCTCAATACTTACAATATGCCTAAATCAAAATCCACGCAAACCTTCATCAAGTCATCTGCTTTAGGACGCAAGCAAAGGCACCAGAGGAGCATGACTCAGCAGGAGTTGCCCAAGATAATCCTAGCCACTGGTTTGATGGTGATTGTTATGGTTTCAATGGCGGCCGATTTGGTCAATGCCGGCGGCAAGGGCAAGGGCGGGGGCGAGGGAAATATCATCATCTCAACTGGTGGAGGAGGCTCGAGTACCAAGATAAAGGTGATGAAGATTCCAGTTCCGTATCCGGTCATCAAGCACGTTCCCTATCCAGTTCCGGTGCCGATAATCCAGAAGAAATACATTCCCGTGGAGAAGTACATTCCAGTTTACAAGCACCACCATGAAGGCGGCCACGGAGGCTACGAGAGCCAGCAGCATGAGCAGTACGGACCACCGGCTGGAGTAGCAAGCATGCCAGGCGTTAGCCAGTCTGGACAGGCCGCTCAAATGTCCAGCTCTTCGAACGGAGTTGGGGGTCCTCAGGAGGTGGCCCCAAGCTCGAGCAACCAGTACGAGTCGGTCGGGCAGCAGCAGCAGCAACAGCAGGGCCAGAGCAGCTATGATGCTTATGCTGCCTCCACCAACCCATTCGCGGCCCAGATGGCGGCTGCAGCAAGCGGAGCAGGCGGATACGACACTAACAACATCTACTCCGGTTCCACCGGCTACTCAGTTGGCTATGGTGGCGGCGACTACGGCGCTGGGGGCGCCGGCGGCTACGGGGGCGGCTATGGATCGGGCTACGGTGGTGGCACCTACAGCGGCGCCTACGGGGGCGGATCGGGCGCCTATGGCGGAGGGTACGACGGTGGCTACGGAGGTGGCTACGGGGGAGGCTACGGAGGCGGCTACGGGGGAGGCTACGGAGCCAGCGGCTATGGCGGCGGCTATGGCGGCGGACAGGAGAGCGTGCAATCGTTGCAGCAGCAGATGGCGGCCGCGGCCAGCCAGCAAATGAACGGCGCCGACCCCTCTGGCCAGGGCGCCCTCGGCTCTCCGAACGGACTCGAGTCGCTCTACCAGCAACCTTCGACGAGCTATGGATCCACAGCCACCGGCTCGGCCTCACCCTCAAGCGCCTCGAGCTCGTCTCCCGGCTCTTCCTCGTTCACTCCTCGCCATGTGGCCTCGTCCCAGGCCGAAAGCCTAACCTCCTACCACTCTTACCTGCCTCACTCCCACTCCCAGTCCCAATCCCACGGCAGCTCCTCAAGCTCGCCCACCTCAGCCTCATCCCCATCTTCTTCTCCCTCGTCTGGAGCCCAATCCTCCTCCTCGAGCGCAGCCTCTTCCTCGCCGTCCTCGTCCTCCTCGAGCTCAAAGGGGCGGCATGGTGGCGCCTCGACGGCCAGCGGCTCGAGCGCCCAAAAGGGAGACTGGGGCTCATCGGCTAGCTCGACGAGTGGTAAGCCCTCCAAGAGTTCCGGCTCGTCGGGTTCGGGCGGCCGCAGTGGAGCTTACAAGTCGTCTCTCAGTGGCTCAAGCAAGAGCAGCCAATCGGCCAGCGTTCCATCAGCAAGCGAAATGATGGCAGTCTCATCCACGCCGGCCGCCTACCATCAAACTCTGGGCCAGCAGCAGAGTGTTGCATTGGAGCAACAAATGATGGCCGAAGCAAGCAACAACCGTCAACAATCAGCTCAACAAACAATCGTGCCACCAACAATAGTTTCATTAATGCAACCCCAGCAGCACCAATTGCAACAGCAGGCGTCCATGAGCGGCCAAGCAAACGGGGCTCAGCAGCAGCAGCAACATACTCTCTCTGGCTCCTTGTTGTCCGCAACACCGGTTGGCAATCAGATTATGCAACAGATTAGGAAATTCACAAATCAGCTCTCCAACACAACTCAATCGGCCGTCCAACAAGTTAGCGGATCATCGACCGGCGCCAAGTTGTTGGGATAGAAAAGGTTTGACAACACCCATCAAACATTCTTACAAGCTTAGTACCTAGTCAAGGGGGATCCGACTAGAGTCTGGCCAAAGGCAGAGAGAACATGGAGACAGGTAGAGCGTGGATTTGAGTGAGCAAACTGGACTCAGGTGTCTAGGTTCGGATAAATAGAAAGAGTAGAGAGGAGACACCAGGACCAGACTGTTGTTGGTGGATGAAATCGATGAGTTTACAGAGTTGCATCAAGAGTACATGGAGCTTAGAATAAGGAGACGACGATCGACTGATCGTCCATCATGGTCGCCGGTCTTGGCTAGATTGTATTCGTCTTTGTTGACAAACAAGAGCAACTGAATTGCTTCACACAATTAATGGGCACTTTCAGGAAGGCCCGTTTGGAGAAACGTTCAGACCGTAATATTTCATAATCTTGCAATGGAGGCACCCCGACGACAAGCTCCCAGAACACGATTGTATGACAGCAAGCAGAGTGGTCCGAGTGGGCCATTGCTAGTTCCCATTATCCATTGCACATTCGCGGACAAGCTCAATCACTCACTCATTCACTCACTGGCTCTCTTGCTTGCTGTTTCTCTCATTTACTCAGTAGCAAACACTCACAAAGAGGAAATGGTACTTACAAAGAGACACTAAAAGCTCGAGTAATTATCTACTAGCACAAATAATGATAATAAACTCACTCTTATGAAATATCCAGCTAGTTTGAAGGGACAGAAGATCTTGTATTGCCTCTGCACTCTTTTCACTCACTGAAACTAAGCTCCTCTCTCATGCTTGAGTGATTGCAGCTCTTTCAAGTTCCTAGTTCAAAGCCATCATAAGCGCTCTCTACCTTTGCCTTTCCATTTAGACGCAAAGTTTTCTCCTCCTCTCAATGGAAAGACTCCAATGCAGCGGATAATTTTCTCCTCCAAGTCCCGGCAAAACGGGATATTCATTTCCATCACCTCGGTAAGCTAGTGAGAGAGCGCATAGCAAACCGCTGCTCCGAGGCGCTGAGGTTGCAAGCTCAGCAGCTTAAGTTGCACTTTAAGTGAAGGAATTCAGATGATCTTCACAGATCAAGATGTCCCAGCTAGAACACAAGCTCGATTCGGATTGAGATGTGAGGATCTCGATCCAGATGCGACACTTCGTCACAGTTTGCGCCCCGTTTTGGTCACATGGCGCTTGTGGGGACAGTTGTATCCCAGCGACAGATGACCTTCTCATGGAAATCTACACCAACTCTGCAGGAGGCATCAGTTTCCATTGGGCGCCTTGTTCTCCTAGAATCTCTTCTATACCCTCAATACCGCTAGGATTTGCATTAGTCTCAATACTGTGGTCTAGTAGTTTGTATTCGACTACAAACTAGTAGGAAAGAGATTGTAAGAAAAACTCTCCCGCAAGAACATTCTGGACAAACTATCGACAGAGGAAGAGATAATCACTAGAGAGAGTTTCTTTCTTATTTATTCGTAGAGTAAATAATGTTCAACTATTTTGGTCGTCGTATAATCACTTGACACGTCCGCTGGGAGTTCGCAGGCGCGACATTTGTCCAGTGCTCAAGTCTTGCACCTTGTTTCGGTTTTTCTTTAAGCTCCGTTGCTTTTTCCATCTGATAAAACGTTCATTGGCGAGATCGTAGAGATACTCGTTCCAGTTCTCTGGCAGTAAGCAAACGAGAAATCCTATCATCAGCAGCAGAACTCCAGCCAACTTCATGTCGGTGAATGTAATCCTGTAGAAGGAAACATCTATGACTGTTCATGAATAGGCCAGAGTCCAATTGGTTCCAATTGTATTATGGTTCGCAGTTGTTCGGAGGCATGTCCGATGCAAGTTTCGGTTAGGCCCATTTGGTTGGCCAACGAGAAACCAGGAAGTGGAGTGGGAGACAGTTGTGTGGACGAGACCTCTAGTTAATGGTCTTGTTGAGCAGAAGAGGAGAAGGTGAAGCTAGAGAATGAGCTAGGGGGTTGGGGAGAGGGCAGACACAGTCGCTGCGGGTGTTCGTGCCTCGACAGCCATCCAACTTTGGGCCCTGGATGAGCCTAACGACAACGAGGAGTGTTAATGATAAAAATAAGGGTTGAACAAAGCGCGCAAAATAACTGCCCGGGTCGTGCTCGTCGGTAGTCAAGTTATGGCCCCTCAAGGTCTTGCGCATTATGAGTTCAACACGAACAGCCCCTGAGCACAAAAGGGTCCAACTCGAGGGCAGAAATCGAGCTGGCTCACTGATGTAACCCCTAATGGTACCTACCTGCGGAGAGTACGACTGCCAATAGGAGGCCTAATGTGAGAAAAATGTCATAGGTGCAAATTGGACCGAAGTAAGCCAAAATGTTGGCGGTCAAGTGGAGTGCTCCGGCAGCAGTTAGATGAATCCATGGAATGTAGCGCCCTAATTTAATTGTTATTTTTTGGAAAATTGTGGAAATTCTGTCAGACATTTGTGTACCTCTCTGCTGCAGGAACTCTTTCATAGCGCTTCTCGCTATCCATGACTAATCTGATCTTATTCAGTCGACAAAGGGTTATCTGTTATCAGATTTGCGGACTGGCAACCCGGATACTTACAGACAATTAGCTCGACCCCCAAAAAGTAGAGCAATAGTGCGACGGGCCACATGAGGAATGCGTTGAATAGACCGATGAGAGTGAAGAACAAGGACATTTGAGCTATGGACCAGAAACCGAACATCCTCTGGTATATAACCTTTGTTTGTTTGTTTTTGTTTGTATGAAGGAGTAAGGTCAGCTTTTTTGTCGCTCTGGAGTGCAGTTTCGTCGATTATTTGGTTTTTCATGCCAGACTGCCGATGCTTAATCCAGCTTACCTTGTAGATGGCGGAACAAAGAGCAGAGCCCGTCACAATTAGGACTGAGCCGAGAGTGCGCGACGAGTTGTCCATGTAGGCGAGCAAGGCAATTCCAGTGGTACAAATTATCACAGCCACTATCTGTTGTTATGTGAGCAAGCGAAAATAAATTCAGTTAGTAACCGCCCCCAGACAGTAATCACGACGAGTTGAATTCTGCAGTGAACCGAATTCTAATTAGGTCGGACGAAATTAGAATATTCAATCTGAGCCAAGAAGAGGTCCGAAAAGAAGCTTACCCTAACTCCAACAAATTGCTGATGGAGTAGCACCCAGGATAGAAGGTAGACGAGTGCTGCTGAGCAGGCAAACAAAGCCATGACCACTGTTGCGTCGATATAATTGAGCGAATAGACGATACCAAAAATGGTCCCAATCCAGAGTAATGAGAAAAAGGCACATCTCCCGAGGAATTGCAATGTCGTTAGTCCATTATCCATGAACTGGCTGATGCTCTCGCTGTTTGTTGATTCGAGTTTGTGCGAAAAAGGGTTGTTTGAGAATGATCAAATTAGATTAACGAGTGTTCGTTTGGTTAGTCCATCGAAATTGCGCTTCTTGGAAGACAATTGTAATTATCGCGAGACAGGCCTCCAATTAGGGCCGCTCGACCCGGTTCAAATCACTTACACGAGAAGCTTCTTCGTTGAGCTGTCCTCGTTGCGGAAGCAGCAGGAACTAATTAGAGTGAACACCGGCATGAAGAGGATGTTCCAAACGGAGACAAACCAGCTCGTAAAGAATGGCGCCCTATAGAAGGCCACTTGTGCTCCCGTTGTGGCTTTGCCATTGGGAATTTGTTGCGGCATTCCAGCTTGGTCTTGACCCAAATCGGGCCCCGAAGCTGTTGCACCATTTTCATCCAAATCACTTGAGGGAATCTCCTCTACATTGGTCGAATTGTCCTTGGCTATCGAATGAACCCCATGGTCAATGAATGTTGGCTCATCCGAACGATCGTCGTTCTGATTGTATGCTGGCTTTGGCTTTCGCTGTTTGTCTTGCGACGTCTGCTCTTGGCTCACTATGCTTCCCACCTGGCTGACCCGTTTCCTTGTTTGCTGATCGATGGAGAACTGATACCTCTGCTGCTGTTTGTTCCTATTGTTGTTATTATTGCCCAAGGCTCCCTGCTCGATGGAGGCACCAACCTTCGCCGCGGGGGCCCTCTGGGATCCGCCCACGCTCGTTGGCATGCTCTCGTCCTCGTCCACAATCAGGGGCCCCATTGGAGGCAGCCTATCGGTGCTGCTGCTGTCATCGTCGCCGCCGCCCATCTCGCTGGCTAACCCCCCAGACTGGCGTTTCTCTTTGCCCATCTTGGCCTGCTCTCTGGATTGCACTCGGGCTGTTTGATCGTTATTGCCGATCTTATCTCCTATTGACTTATCAATTTCGTCTTCGCCCTTCCGCCTTCTTCTTCTTCTTCTTCTTCTGCTGCTTCTTGAATCATCCGCAGCACCACTGGTCATGTTGATGGCATGGCTCGTCTCAAGAGCCTCCGACTTGGCGCCAAACTCTTTCTCCTCCGTCTCGGACAATTTGGACAACTCGCTCGCATCCTCTGATGCAGAATGTCTCTGCGAATGGAACATTGGCTGCATATCATTTGGCTCCAACCGACGCAAACTGGTCAATGTTGGCAAAGGCTTTTGCATAGGCCCTCCAGCAACGCCGCCGCTTCCGATCATCATAAGCTGATTGGCACTGTGCTCTTGGCCGTTCAAGAGGCCGGGGCCCGCTTCGAATGCAGGCGGCTCGTGGCCCCTTATTGCAATCCACTTGAGAGTGTGTATTATCATAACCCAACAGATGGCAATTACGGTACCTAATAAAAAACTGAATAATAACTTTTTCATTATTTGATAACAGTTTGGTCTTCTATCCTCTTGGTCTTGTTCGTTGCATTGCTCTGAGCCTGTTGTTTGGAGACATTAGAATGGATACATTTCAATTGTGAAGGATTAGTGAATCGAATTTCACAACTTTGGTGCGATCTTTCAGCAACCAAAGCGCTCAGTTATGGGTCATTTGTTCGTGAAAATTTTAATTCAATGTTGAATTCAATAGCAAAAATGTCTTAATGATCACTTTTGAGGTGTAATAACACTTAGTAGAAATTGTTTGCACGCAAATAGCTTACTGAGAACTCATGGAAAGGTGCTGTGGTCTCACCAGTTGGAGGGAACACTTTTTCTTTGATCTGCATAGTGTCGCAAACAGTTCCCGAAGAGTGCTGAGCATATGAGATATTGAAAGATTTCGCCAAGATTCGCCTAAGCGAATGTTTGCCAAGCAAAGTTAAGTGGAAGCTCTCGTGGAAGATGCCTCCATCAAGCAGCAAACGATTGGCATGAAAATTGAATGTCGGCCACTAGGGCCGAAGCAAAACTGCAAACCAATTGCAATAATATCAATGTCTGCCTGTCAATCGCATGCGCAGCTGCAGTTTCTCCCAAAACGGCGGCCAGATTATGGAAAAAGATAGCCCACCGGAAGCGATGTATCGGAACAGCGAGAGACGTGGAAGCTTTGTGGCATTTGCATGGCGTGGTGGGCGCAATCCAGCGCAGGTGCGCTAATTCGGAGATGGGAGGCACCTAGCGACCTGAACACATCTATGCGACCGCACTCTGCGTGTAGAGGAGCAGAGGTTCCTGCATAACCGAGTTAGGGAGCAGATGATGGCGGCCTTTCCAGTGGTCTAGAAAGAGCTCGCCGCCCGTTTGCCCACGTTTATTTGGCTCTATCCCTTTCGCTCCGCCTAGTCTGCTTGCGGGTGGGCTCGCCACTCGTTTTGCATGGGCAAAAGTTCGTGTTCGGACGAAGGGCATAAAGAAATGAATGGAGGCGAACGCGAAATGGCTCGGACAGCCGGATAATACTTGCCCATGTTTATGTATGTTATTCGCCTCCAGCTGGTGGGTTATTTCCACCGTCCAGCATACAATTCGCCGCTTCGCAAGCTCACAGTTCGTCGGTTGGTAAAAGTGATGACTTTTGTCTCTTAATGGGTGGTGGAAAATCGAAAAAAGAAGAACAAAAAACGGCTAGCCAGAGTCGCCATTTTGATCGCCGCTGGAGGCAAAAGAAGCGCCATTGCAGGTGACCAGAGGCGTTGGGCTCAAAAGTGGCAACAGAACAAGAGTAAACAAGATGGACCCAAAGAGCTGATAAAAATAATATGAGCAAAATCAACATGCCTTTCGCTGCTGCCGCCGAGGAAGCAGCAGCACTAGTGGCTAGTATTTTTGCTGCTATCTCTCTCCCTCTGTTTACTTTGGCCCTCCCTCTGTTTTGGGTCCACCTTTTTTGCTCATCCAAAGCAGGTGGACACCTGGTGGAAAAAACAATAGACTTCAGTGGCGAATAAACATGAACTCGCTTTTTCTGCATAATACAAAATAGATACTAGATGGACAGGAATGGGTGCAAACAAACGGGGCCTCAGCTTGGCGGTGGCTGAGTGAAAAGAGTTCAAAATGGACCTCAGGTCGTTGGTTTCTCCTATTAGCATTGAGTACTCGAGCATACGCCATTTCACGGGCCCATTTGGACTCTGCATTTGGACTCCAATTCACCTTGCCGTCAGCTCGGCCAGGCTGCTGAATGGAGTCTCATTCCTTTCCACTCAGTCTGGCTTGGCTTGGACAAGCTAGACTGTCTCACTGTCCGACATTGGAGATCGAGGGACGTACATTTGAGGCCAAAATGGCTGCAGAATGGCTGGACTCCGGTGGTCTGTTGTCGATAGTTTGCGTTGGTTTCTCTTGGCTGGCCAAATCATGGCATCTGGCAACCTTGGAATGAAGAGCCTGCGTCTGGCAAGCAGCTGATAGGCGGCTGAAATACAGACTCCAACCGAGCGGCCAACTAGGATAGCTAGAGCATGTGTCTGGAGGGATATTTTTCGCCAATTCTTTGACCATTGGCAATTCTCATGCTGAGCCGGCCCTGGACCAGCTCGGATTGGCACTGATATTAGACTAGCATTGAGATCTCGTCCCTTTCTTGGCAAGAAGATCGACCCGTCGACGTCTGGCCGTCGCCTTTCCGTCGCTTAGCCGCTCGGCTGCACAAGATTGACGCGGAGCCAAGAGGGAGGCGCCTCGAAAAAGACCACCAGAGCCGCCTCCATCGGGCCAGCGGCAATGAGAGGTGGAGAAAAGAGCCAGACGGGTGAGCGAATGCGTGGGCAGCCTTTTAAAGATTTCATTGTGACACATTGGGGCCGGGCGGCAAACGCTTGCAGCCATTGGGCGGCAAATAGGCTGCCAGTTAGTGGCGCCGACAGGCAGCTGGAAGAGGCAAGGGATTTGTGGTGCTTGGCTTGCTCTGGTTGTCAGGCTGAATGGGAAAATGGTGGCTCGTTTCCGGAGCGGCAAGCTGGCCCTGTTTCGAGGGGAGCTTTCTTTCCGGGTTGGTCTCGCGAGCGAAGCATTTGCAAATTTGCAAACAAGCTGGCCAGGCTCGTGGCCAGAGCAAAGGGCTACGTGTTTGCCTTTGACAAATTGACATCGGGGCAAAAGTGGACCAGGGGCAGAGAGAGAGAGAGAGAGAGACCGCTCACTTGGATTACACTTTGGGGTCGCGGCAGTGTTGTTGTAGTTTTGGTTGGGGTTGAAGCAGAGGGCCGGATTCATTTGCTTTTGTTTTTCTTTGGCCCATTCTGAGAGAGGCCGGCCCAAAAAGAGCCTTTTGGGGCGAGCCAAACGGGCATAGAGAGAGAGAGAAGAGTGAGAGGAGATTGTTTCCCCGAAGCTCTTTTTCTCTCTCAGCCGGCCGGCGGACTGGCGCTCGTCTTGGACGGCTCGCCGGTGGGCGGCCATAATAAGTGGGCAACGTGATCCCGACAAACGAACTGCGGAAAAGGGGACAAAGGGAGGAGCGCGTATGAGAAAGAGGGCAGAATTTAATATGCAGCTGTTTTTGGCTCCATTTGGGGGCCGCTTTTTCCAACGGTTAGGCCAAACCCGAGGGGCCCAACGAGCTTGCCGGACCGGCAGCTTTGGGCCCAGAGTGGGCACCAAAGTGGCCCAAGTGCACGGGCGCGCCCACAACCATGGATAGTGGCGCCTAAGTAGCGGCCGAAGAGGAGCGGCCGCAAGCAGAGGCAGAGGCAAAGTGGCGGAGGGGAAATGAGCAAGAGTTTAGATTGCAATTGTGGCCTGTGTGAGGCCGGAGAAAAGGCTGCTGGCGGCCGGCGAGGACTGGGAACAATTGGCGCCCCCGGTGGCCGGCGGGCCCAATGGTGTGGCAGAGATTTGGCCGCCCAGCAGGCCACACGCAAAGGTGTTTGGCCGCTTGAAAAATTGATCCACTCTTTTCTGGGGCCCCTCTCTCACTCTCTCGCTCTCTCAGTCTGGCGCCCAATAAGAGTGGGCGCCGCAAGTGGGGGGCGGTCATTGTTATTGACTGCGTGCAGTTGGAACTGCTTGGGGGCGCCACACGCGGCCAGCCGGCTCCAAAGCGCCAAGATGGAACAGGCTCACATTTGGGCGCGAGAAGAATTTCAATTCCGCCCAGAGGCCGGCGAACTCGTTCAATCACAACACGACAAACAATGGAGCCCAGCCTCGCTCGCTAGACAATGGACATGAGACGACGCGGGCTGGCTCCAATCTCGCAGATTGGACACCATCTAGCTGACAGTGGGGGGAACAGAAGAAGCATTGCCAGTGGATAGTATCCACTAGAGTAGATGGCTGTCCAGTGTAGAGGGATGAGGAAGGGGAGCTGCCATTGGCGAGATGGCGTCTTGGCAGTGGCTGCAAGTGTAGAGGAATGCTTACTTGATCTCGTATTAACGCTGCTCGCGGATGGAGCCAGACCGGCGCCACTCGAGCTTGGGCCGGCCCCACTTGAGGAATCTTGACGGATTGTCGCCACCTTTTTCAGCCGCCCGCCGGCGCCGCCGCCGCCCATTGCTCTGTGCGTCTGTTGGTGGTGGCCAGCCATTAAATTGTGCGATGTGAGCAGAGCCTCGGCCAACTGGTTGCCATGCTGGCCAAGGCCCGCCGATGATTGATTCTGCTGCTGGTGGCCAAAGTGTTCTAAGCTTGCCGACGAACAGGAGGCGTACTGCATCGCGGTGGCCATGAAATCGCCTTGCTGCTTTTGGATGTAGCTGTCTATTTGGGCGGCGGCTTGTGGAATATGCTGATTCTGAGCCAACAGGAGCATGGACTTCGAGGGGCCCCGCTGGCTTGGGGCCGGAGTTGTCTGGTTGGAGGAGCGTTGGCGGCGCAGCACTTGTCTGGACGCCGCCACAGCTCGCTGGGTGGTGGCGCCGGCGCTGCTTGCAGGCGCCGAGCTGGCGTCCTGCTGGTTTGAGTGCGAGCTTATGCTGTGGCCGAGTCTTTGTTGCCATCGTGAACTGTTGGCCACTTTCAGTTCCTGCAACGAGCCACTTTGAAGGGTGGCCGAGCGGCCAATTTGGGGCGCACGTTGGCGAGTTTGCTGTCTCTCTTGCTGTTTCAGTTGTTCTTGTTGTTGCTGTTGATTCGGTTCACTATTGTTGGCGCCCAGCTCGCTGTTTACGCTTTCCAGCTCGCCACTCATCTCATTAGATCTCGAGCACTGCCGGTCGCCTTCGCTGTCCAATCACGATTGCAATCAGCACTCCACCATGTCAGTCCATCGTCGGCCAAGTGGCTCCACTCTCTAGCTCTTGCTTGTCTTCTCTCCAAGTCCAACAACTCTCCAGCCTGCCCGGAAACTGCCCTCACTCTTCGCCCAACTTTTCTCCACTTCAAAATCGGAAACTTTCTCCTCAAAACACTCGAGCTTTGTTGCTTTTCCACAGTCTGCCTCTCACCGTCTGGCTGGCTGTTAGTTTTGCAGATCTCAACTAGATTGCAAGTTTGTCGTCCCAATTCGCTGGAATTAATCGAACGCAGTCGCGCATCAACATGGCCGTCGTGTTATTTTTCAAATTCCGTCCCAGTGGGCAAACTGGCACACTCAGCCAGCGGCAAGCGAGCGCCGCCTAGCGAAAGACAACTCGGAAGGCTCCTCGCTCCTCGCTCCTTGCCAGCCGCCACTCAGCCGCGGGCCTCCACGCCGTTTTGTCGTTGGCACTTGCTCTAAGTTTCGCTCTCGCTGCAGCTCTTGGCCCCTGGCCTCTGGCAGGCTCGCTAGCTTGCCGCCAGCTCAGTTCGGGAGCGAGCGAGCTGGAGGAGAAGAGCAAGAGCAAGCGGGAGAGCAAGAGCGAAGCCAAGAGGGAGAAAAAGAGAGTGACTGTGAGCGTGGAGCAAGTGCGATTGGATGGGCCTTCTGCTCACTTACTTGCAGGCTCGCAAAGACGTGCCGCAAAAAGGAGCCACAACACGAGTCAACTGGAGCTAATCGGATTTCTGCCGCTGCCTCAGCTCGCCTCGTTTTGCCTTGCCAACTCTCTGGCCGCTATCTTTCTGGCGCGCGCCCAACGATAAAGCTCGCAGCTACTTGCCGTCACAATTCGACATTAGCCTCCTCCAATTGGGGCCCACTTCTTCCTCTTCTGCTCCTTCTTGCCGCCACCGCCGCCGCTTCCTCCTCTGGCTCGTTAGCCGCAACTCGTTCGCTCCAGCGCCGTCTCACCGGCACCCAAACAGCAGAAACCGGCGCCCACTGGCACCCTCGGCGAGCTGCTCACTTTGGCCCCAACTCGCCGGCCCGTCGCACCAATAAACTGGCCGCCCTTTGCCCTCGCCTGGCAGCCCCACTCTCTCTCTCGCTCGGCCGCCTGTTTCGCAAGATAGTCTCGCCCAGACACGAGGCCCTCGCCCCAGAGGCGCCCCAGCTGGCTGGCCCTGCGCGTATCACTCTCAAGCTCGGCCGCTGGCGCTCTGGCCGCTCGCTCGATCGCCTCCTCTTGCCTGACCCTAAGAATTAGAGGCTCCTTTTTAGCCGCAAACCTCACCCAAAGCAACTCACACCAACTGCACAGAACTGAACCGAACTGAACTGAACTAACTGGGCCCAAGTGAACTGGCTGGCCGCAGATTGAACTGAATTGAACAGCTCCAAGTGACACCGGCGCCAGCATCTGGCCGTCGGTTGGGCTTTCGCGAGCGCCTTGCCGCCGCTCCTCTAGCTCCTATGCGGCATGCCACTTGCAGCCGGCCAGCTGCCAGTTTCCTCTGCGCAGGCCCCGGACATGCCGGCAAGCTATGGGCAAGCTATGGGCAAGCTATGGGCAAGCTATGGGCAAGCTATGGGCCACCCACAGCTCGCTGCTTGCCGCCGACACGCCCCCTGGCCGTCCCGTTACTTAGGGCCGCTCGGCGACTGCGCGCCGCCCGGCCCGCCCCCAGCCGCCACTGCAGCCTGTGCATCCGGGCGTCTGGTCTTTGGGCTCGCTGGTCTTCGAGCTCGCCAGACGGCCGCAACGGAAGGGGCAGGGCCGAGGTTTGGCGCGGCTAGTGGGCTCTCGCTCGCCCAGCCAAGAGGCGCCGGAAATGGCCCTCGTGCCGGATTGAAACTTGAGAAACCCGGAAAAATCATTTGCGGCCCATGCTAGTGTGTAGCTCGCCTCTAGCCTGGCAAGCTCACAGACCTAGCCGCAAATGAATGCCCCTCCTGCTGGCCGGCCGGGCGCCTAGCTCGCCACTCGCTGTGGGCTGCCAATCGCTCTATCAGCTGCCAGTAACTCTTGCCGCTGGCCGCCATCGCTGGGCCGCTCGTCTTCCGCCGGCCAGCCAGCGATAATTGAATGCCGACGGCGCGCCCGGCCAGCTCGTTGGCGGCCCTCTGGGCTCTCTCTCTCCCCCTCTCTCTCTGTCGGCCGCACTCGCATCGCTGGCCGATAGTTTGGCGCCGGCCGCCTCCCTTCGGGCCGATTCATCATGGAGCTGGTGGCACGTTTCGCGCCCGTGCCAGCGCGCCACAATTGCCACAATGGCCGCCCGGACCTGCAAACAATCGCCGCCCAGCTCCCGTGCACTGGCGGCCCCCCAAAGCTCTGCTGCCCCAGACAGTCCCAACTGGGGCCACCCACTCACACAGATTGAGGGGCGCCCACTTGCGCCAGCCGGCCGCTCGTCCTCCGGTTACTTCTGGCGCAATGGGCGTCCACACAGCCCCCACGGTGCCAGCCCACCTTGCCAGCCTTGGCCCCTCGAATCTCGGCCACCAAGTGGGCCCGCGGCGTCCAGTTGGCAGTGAGCTTGAGAGCTGCGTGTTTGTGTGCGCGTGTGGCTCGTTAATATTGTTCCCAAGTCAACAGGGTCGCTGTGTGGCCGCGCCAAGACGCTGGGCCCCTTCCGAAGCCCAATTTCCAGCCCAGAGGCACAAATGGGCGGCCCAGCCGAGCGCGACGGCCCACCAAGGCGAGCGCCCCGGGCAGGCCGCAGAAAGAATTAGAGTCTCTAATAAATTAGTAAGCCTCCGCTTTGGTGCGCCGGGCGCGCTAATTAACATCCCACGACGAGCGAGCGGGCGGCAAGGAGCTCGCGACTTGCAGCGCCATGAATTACCTCCCGAGCGGCGGTCTGTCTTGCCAGCCTCCTCGGCTGGCAAGCTAGGCGGGCGAAGCTTGGCGGCCCAGCAGACGAGATACTGTATACACTGGCGGCGAGCCGGGCGGCGAGATGAAGATCGTAGACGAGGGGTAGCTCGCATCTGCCGCAGACACTCCGCGGGGGCCTTGTTGATCTCTATCTCGGGCGGCCGTCATCTCGCCCACTTGGCTGCGGCTGGGGGCAACCAAGTCCCCGGCCGCATCCGCCTGAGGATTGGCCCGGCAAGCAGAGACAGAGGGTGGCTGAGTTTTTGGCAAATTTTTGCAACTTATCTCACTCTAAGGCCCAAAAAGCTGGCCCAAAGTTGTGCTCGCCGCAGGAATAGGTGTTCGTGTTTGGAGAGCGCGATGAGAAGCTCGCTCGAGAAGTGAGGCCTGGGGGGCGACGAGCAGACATGGATCCAGCCAGCTCGCCGCCACAGAGACAGAGACCGACTCGAACTGACTCGGCACGGCTGCCCGAGTTTACTGCTTTGACTTGTTCTCATCGAGGCGCGAAAATGGAAGATTGCGCCCTCCGACACGAGGCGACAATTCTCAGCCCGGCCCAAAGCGATAATTCATTGGGGACGAAAAACGCCTCTGCGCAGCTGGCCGGCAAGCGAGCTCGGCGAGTCATCTCGGCAAGCTAGCTCGCCAAGCTGGCTAGGCAAGCCGAGAGTCAGGCGAGCGCCCCCAAGAGAAGGCGCGCGAATCATTCCGGGCGGCTCACTCTCAGTTGGGCAGCCGAGACCGTCTCATGTTTATATTGCGCTGCGGGTCGTCGTTCCTAATGGATTCTTGCGCCTCGCTTCTTGTTCAGCTCGCCTGTCGCCCGGCGGCTGTTGGCCTCTGGCCCTTAGGCCTCGAGGAGTGCAGAGTGTGGGCCCTAACGTGGAGGCAGTGTGTGTGTGTGTGGCGGCCGAGTTGCCCTTCAGCGAACCATATATTTGTCTCGCGAGGGGGGCGCCCATCACGGTCTGGCCAACGCATGATGAGTGCACCCTCGGCGACATGGAACGTGATTGCCGGCAAACTTGCATCGGCCGGCAAACTGCTGCATCTCACTGCGGTGTGTCTGGAGGGGCGACCTCCATCAGGTGGAAATTAACACCACTCGGTGGCAAAACACACGAAAGCTGCCCCCCAAGAGCAGAGCCGCAGGCGTACATAAACACGTCTCGCTCGCCTGTTATATATATTTATTTATTTATATAAATCTATCCATCTAATGCGGGCCGTCTGGTCGGTCACCACCGGGCCATGTGGCCGTGTGGTCAGCGAAAGCCGATAAAGAATTTCCCTCCTCACTCGACTGGGCTCCACTAGCGACTCTTGACTTTGGCTAGACGCCTGTGCCAAGCCCCGACGCTTACCTGTCGCCGCTTGAGAGGCTTCCAAAGGGGCGAACATCGATCAATTTGTCGTCAACGAGTGTCGTGCCCAAAAAGGGGGCCGAGCAAATCCTCTGGGCTCTGCGCCGGCTTCCTGGAGGTCGCCTATTTCGCTGGCAGCCAAACAAACAAGCGAATGACAACGGGCCAGGATGACCATCAGGCAAGGGGGAGAGCAAACATGTACGCCCTTTGGGCCCAATCCTATCGGATGGCAATACATAAGCGGCCTCCATCCGCCAAAAGGTTCGTGCCGGGCTGGCCGAGTGTCCACGCTCAAATGTGTGCCCCTTTCTGCATGTGTGCCTATGTATAGCCCGTCCAGACCGGGCCATACGAGGTCAACAACTGGCCAGTGGGGCGGCCGCTTGTCGTTGTGTGGCCTGTGGTTGTTGTCGTGACAACAACTACAAAAGTTGCCCCCACAATCCTAATCTGTTGGCCCGGCCAGAGTAACGGCACTCGAGCTGCACTCAATTTGGATGTTGGCCGCCCACTGGGGCAAAAGTTAGATCGCACTGGTAAGAGTATCAAAAAAGGGCTGAACCATCATCATCGTGAGAATGATCGAGGCGCAAGAGCATATTGCCGGCACCAACGAGCCAACCTAATCTGAAGAGGCACTAATCCGGCTCGAAAGTGGCGCCACCCCATGAGCGAGGAACCAACTAAACAAGATAAGGTCCACCGCCTTAGCCTGGGGGGTCTTTCCCTAGAGTCTTCAGATCTATGGTCTCTTCCTGTCTTAATCTTTTGAAAACACTATTTACTCAACGGGTGGAGCCCCCTTTTTTCTCGCTAGATAATCCACTCGTTGGCCTCCAAAATTGTTCAGCGAGCGATTAAGTTTACATGATGGATTTACTATTCTGAAATGATATCATCATGCGAAGTCTCAGGCGAGCTCGGCAGTGTCGGAATGTTGGAGAGGAGCTGCAATTTCCGAAGGACTTACTCAAGAGTTGTTTGGTATTGCCAGTCATCAAGATTCGTTTGCATGGATACGAAGCGACACGATTCTCAGTCATGTCTGAAGTGCCTCTTCCTTATCCGTAACCAGAACTTCGAAGATACAACAATACATAGTGCAAACTCGCTACAATCAACACTTGAGCAACTCACACGAACGAATCCAATATTCGGTTAGCTCTTGCATGTCATGGAGATATCGCATCTATCTAACACGCACCGTTGCGGTCGATCAGGATCCAATGATGCGGACTCGTTGAAGCTAGATAGCGACGTGGAACTAGAAACAGTTCCAAATGCATTGTGGCTCGTCCAGTTTGGAAGAAAAATGGTTTCGAGACGAGAGCATCTAATGGTGGCTTATCTCAAATCTAGACACAGCCAAGAGGCAGAATGACTCTTGGATGAGAAAGTTTTGGAGAGTCATGATGAAATTGGTCATGATTTTGATTGCCGTTACTCGAATCATGAGCTCGGCGCGGCCTCCAGTGGATGGTCTCCTAGACTCAAACTAGGAAACTTTGCATAAGGATGCTCAACTCATCGGTGGTCAGCTCACGGGTTGTTGAAATAAAATGAAACAAACTCGACCAGAAAATCAAACGAAGCGAATCTGGATCATGCTCCAAGTTCCGGTGTGGTCTGCTTCACAAGATAGCCACAGGATGCAAGACTGACCTGCATGAGTTCTCAAGATCAGCTCTAGGCAAATATCTATCTGCAACTGTCTGAATGAATTTGCTCGATCATTTCAAAGTTATACTCCAGATTATTCCTATTTCCAGAAAGACTGCTCTTCACTGTCATGATGGAGAGAAATTCAAATCGGTTGTCCAGTTTAGACAATGATTCTCATAGACAGGGCAATGAATAACGGAACTGAGTGCTTCGCGCTGTTCACAGATGGCGCCATGGTTCTGTGTGTGTATTTCTTGCGCCTAACTTCGTGAGAGGCTTAAAGTGGGGTGCCCATTACTTTCCGGCCAAGAGAAGGGTCATTTCGTGATCTCTTTGGTTCTCGGCGGCCCCAGAGAGTGCAGGGCGATGATTTGCTCGGTTAACACCGGCCGGGCACCCTTTTTCGGTCTACTTAGAGGCAAGGTTTCTGACAAGAGCGCGCCTGGCTGTTAGGCCTCCGTTGTCCTGCTCGCTTGGTGAGCGATGGGCGCAAGTTTGAGAAAGCCCTGACGAGAGATTGATGCTGCTGCCGGAAAGAGTACGGCGCCAAATGCCCCCCCCCCCCCCCCACCCCCCCCCCCACCCCCAAAACCAAACCCCCTCTTTTTTCCTCCCTGGGGGGGGGCGCCCCCTTTTGGCCCCCCCCCCCCC
>Ga0058701_10000947_pt1 | contig 19963 bp, 9 predicted proteins | sample AgamicOrMae_FD_97039 | JGI IMG/M metagenome (GOLD analysis project Ga0058701, IMG submission 97039) | Agave microbial communities from Guanajuato, Mexico - Or.Ma.e | ecosystem: Host-associated > Plants > Phyllosphere > Phylloplane/Leaf | place: Guanajuato, Mexico | collected 2012-06-04
CTCTTTTTATTGCTTAGCAAGAGGATCCCGAAAATAGATGAAAGAGAGAGAAAATGGATAAAAGTAGAGATGTTTAAACAACAATGGCTAATATCCACGAAAGACAGAAGTTTTTCCATGAAGAATATCCATGAAAGAAGACCAAGCGACACTGTCCAACCCCCATGAGAAGTGGCAACCTGCATGGCGTGACCCGTTCTTCACGTCATAATTATGTTTAATACGAGGGGTGTCCAGTCCAGGCGACAATATACCATGAGGAGGCGTTTTATTTACCTCATGGCCTTGACGATGCTTTCGCACTAACCCTTCTTTCGACAACTTCACGTAACAGGGAGGATACGTAAACAAAAACATATACCCAATAGACATCGCGTATGCCACTTTTGTCATTAAACGCTGTTTGATAGGTTTCTTACGGGTATTGCAACGAAGCAATATATTCTGATTTTTCATATGAATAAGAACGAACATCTTATATGAGATTTCATGAGTTTTGCTCTTACTTAGCAGTTTTTTTGGTTTTAGCTAAAGAACGGTTAAAGGTTTGCATAAAAATCTTAGGTTAAGGTAGATTAGATTTGGAATAGGTTTAGTAGGTCATATCATATTGAAATAGATATTATAGGTTAGGGTTAGACGTAGGTTACGAGAGATAAAAATTGATTACGTAGCAGTAGGTGTAAGATAGAGTATATCCAGGTAAGAATTAGGTTATGTTCAGCAAGATTTGCTTAAGAAAAGCCTTTTGGTCTGTGACATCAGCGAAAACTGCAAAAAAAAGCGCGAAATGTAAACAAAATGAGTGAACCAAGACGCTAAGCAAACGATTCTGGAGGATATTTGCTGCATTGATTACATTGTAGGGACTGGACTGCAGTGTAGCCACCATGACGGATTACGTGATTGAATCGAATTGTCCAGGTGACCTTGGCCAAACATCTTTTAATGACTCAGTACTACCAACATTGCACGAATCACAAAGAGATTCGCTCGCATTAATCTATCAAGAAGTAATGGTCGCCCATCTTATCGCCACGCGGGAAGAGGACAGCTAAATTTAGGTCTACGTGACGGGCGGGAAAATCAAATGATAAGGCCAATCCATTCATATGGTTATCGAGTGAAAACGTATAGATAATGTATTTCTTAAAGCGTATTGTAACTGTAACTCCACAACATCTAAAATTTTGTGTGAAAAAAATATAATTCAAAAATGGAAAAGGGATGAGTTGATTAACCATAAACCGCCCAAAGTATCTGAACTGAAATTTCGCATAGGAGAAATTGAAAGTTTATTTTTCATTGAAATACGCAATTCTAAGCTTTGGAAAATGCCTGAATTTTTGAATTTCAGGTTTCCAGAGAGGTGATATTTTTTAAATTCTGACAATACTGAACTGAAAAGATCCTCTAAAACGAATGTTTCTGTTTGCAAACGGCGTCGCTAGGCTGTTGGGGGTTAATGCCGGTGAAAATAAATCCTTCTCTAAGAGTAGACACTTTGCTTAAGAAAAAGGCAATTGAATTTAATCAGTTTGATTTTTGCACATTTTGGTGGAAATAAGGCATTAAACGGAAGAAGACTAACTAAATAAAACGGTTGCTACTAAACTTTCTTTCCTGAAAAAAAATGTGGGAAATGTATGCTGATGGAAGCCCTTTGTAGCTTGTTGTCTTATAAATACCACCTTCAAATTATCTAGTAGCAAAAAGTTTATCTGCTTGATATTACCGGTTTGCTATACGAAAATTTTGCAGTAGAATTGGAATTAGATCTCTAAAGGCGTCCAGAAACGAGACGGCGTATTTTGAGTGATTTCGCAAAATTCAATACGAAACTTCATTTTTTCAAGTGAGGGAGTTACGAGAGTTGATCACTCAGCGGGGCGTCCTCTTAGAGCGGCGATTTCGAAAGAGTTTCCAAGCTACGATTTAGTAAAGTTGAAGGTCACTGATAAATGGGTGAACGTTTATATCAAATAGAAGCGTTGCTTTAGCGGAAGCATTGCCTGAGAGTCGTTGACCGATCAAGTATATCTTACTCTGAGTTCCTTGAAAAAAAAATGCTACGCTCTTTTGAAAATAATATAAGGGATTCTGACAAACGAAAAAACTTACATTTAAAAAAATCAACGTAGGGCTTAATTTGGGTACACAGCCGAGATGTACGATTTCCCAACTCGTTCTATTCCATATCTCCATTATTATTGAAAAGTCGAGCTTGTAAGTGACAATCGATCAAGGAACAAGTCACGTAACTGAATCTAAGAAGATAAACTAACATAACAGTCGCAAAGTCTGATGCCGCTTACTACTAGGCGCCAGGTACTCATGCCTCTGCATTAAGCGTCATCAGGCTTGACCGCAGCCGAGCGGATCAGTACTAGAGCAAAGAGCTTCTCGTACCCAAGATTAAATTTACTTGTCCTCGGTAAACCAAACCTAACCTTCGTTGACGTAACTTTCGCGTTTTTAAGTCGTTGATTCTCAAATAAAATGAAAGATTGCACCAGTATTAAGCATAAAGTTAAAAAGATTAATGAAATTCCACCGTTTAATAACATTTTGCCCAAAACAATGACACCACCAAAAAACAACTACTATATCCAAGTAATGATCAATTAAGGGTCAGTGCTTGTATCCTTATGTAATGCATAATTGGTAACAGCAGTCCTAATCACCCTTTTTTTAGAGATCGTTAACATCAGTAAAACTCAAATTAAGTCGTTTTGATTGCGCAGTCGAGGGTCTAACCTACGAGACAAATTTACGAGCACTGTACAATGTGAATTTCGGCCAATGAAGTCAAGTTCGCGTTATAATTAAAATACTTTATTTCAGATCCAATTAATCAGACAAGTTGCGACCGAAATGTCGTTTCATTGTCTCCCAGAGAAAAAGATTAAAAATTGTACGTGTGCCATTCAAGGCGCGTCTGGATGAAGTTTTGTCTTCTATCTGGTATGACAGCCTGACGCGTAACTTATCTTTTCTTGTGTGTCAACTTGTGATTTTTTTTCTCTTAGTTTAAAATACGGTAAATTTTGATATTGGTCGCGGATATGAATAATTCCCCCCAAAAAAGAAAAAAAAAACTTCATCTTTAAGATATAAAAAAATGACTTTGTCATAATTACAATTTTCAGACGACAGTTTTTTTATTTAGCCGCAGTTACTAAAAAATTGTAATGGTGTCAAAAAAGGGGGGGGGGGCAAAAAATTATTGTTATTTTAACAGATGCGGTTATTGTGGTCTGTATAGGAACAAAGCGCGATTGTGTCACAGATGTCACAGTTAAAAATTCATTTTTTTGCGTTAATTTTCTACCTTTTTTTAAGACATGACGCTTTGCTAATTTTTATAAGATTTATGAACTTTTCTAAATACTCATAACACTGCACGAGGGAGAGAATATCACACTAGCTGCACATTTTAACGTTCAAATAAATAAACAATCAGCAACCAAAAGTGGTGTTTGTAAACAAGACTGACAGCGTGTATGTTATTTCTAAAAGAGAAATGTAGTTTAGTATGAATCATTACTCAAGAATATTTTTCGTTATTTTTTTCAAAGTAGGACACATTGCGCGTTTACCAACATTACAAGAAAAGTTTACCAGCATTCTGAGCTTCATATCAATATTTTCAAAACGCACACATTTTTTCGGTCGCGCGACTTACGGGTGGGTGAGGCTGACTGGCTTGAAATTTTAACGTCTGTATTCGACTGGGGCGTGTCCAGACAAGCCCATAATCGGTGATCATCAAACAAAGCAAGTAATGGAACAGGTCCGCAAAACTACAAATCACGAGCACCAACTTCGGGAAGAGAGGGTAAAATTTTGAAAATAATTTTACAGAGTTTAACACAAAATGACCACAAACAACGTACCTAAACACATCTTATTTGACGTAATCAGACTTAAAGAAACTTAACGTAACAAAGCAAACCAAATAATAATTGAATTCGAAGAGAACATAACCGAACCTTTAGCTTACAGTTAGCCAACTTTACGCTTTCCAAAAGGCTGCGGATAACAGTTTGAACTTTATCCTATAAAGTTCCTAAAAATTGCAAGCAGTTATAAAGGATATGATTCGCAAAGCTAGAAAGCGAAATAAACATTATCGACTTGGTTTGGTTGTAATACCGAATGTAAATCCTCTATAGCGCGCAAAACTCATTGTCAGCCTTAATAAAAAAAATTAAAAAAACAGTCCAGCAAAAAAAAATGCCCTTATTAGTCTGAGTGTGGGTGGGTGTTGGTTGACCTTGAAGGACCCCCCCCCACCCGACGTAGTTGCTCTGTGGTTCAAGGCCGTCTAGACTGCGTTTAAAAACTCTTTCTCTTTCCTTCCCATACGAAGACAGTGACAAAAAACAGAGACGGGTGATGGCGCCATGTAATTAGCGCCATTTCTTGATTTTGCGGGAATGCCGTGTTTAGGATTTTACTAGCTTTTTGTGCAACATTCCTCAAAAAGATAAGACGTTTTAGTTGTTTTTTTCTTTTTTTTTGAAAGAGATTAGGTGCGATTGGGTTGATGGAAAAACTAGGGGATAAGAGGATACGAAAGGGATTTGAGGATATGAAAGGGATAAAGGGTTTCCCAAGCAATATCAAAAAATTCAGTTTCCTTACCCAATGCATAGCTGCCACGATTTTTCAAGATATGGACAATAAAGACAACGGCAAAGACAATAAATATTTTTATTTATATATAGAAAAAACTCACTTTATGATTACTACTTTTAAATATGTTTGGAAAAAAAAATATTTGAAGGCGCTCAAATTTGACGAAGTTCTTCCAGCAGAAAGCATTTTCCACTTTTAGGCGGGGTATATGCGAAGATGAACACCGTGGCAAAAATAGATACATGTTAGATCACATAAATAGAAACGGTTACTCACTCGGTGCATTGGCATCAACCCTTTAACACCTTCGTGTCACAAATCGCAACATTTCCGAACCGCCGGCATCTGTCACTATGACATTCCTTCAGTGTTACCTATTCTATCTTTCGTACGTCACCCCTAAGCAAGTAAATAACTACGTAATTAAGATTTTTCTGAAAAATTTTGCTCTCCAAAATTCGTTCACGGCAAGGTATAGACATAAAGCAAAGAGAAACGGGAGCTAGCATGAATTAATGAGCATATTTTTTTGGATTGGAAAACGACGAATTTTGGCATGGCCTTTTATTTTTCTAAACATTTTTTTTTACTGTGGAGTGTGAACGATGTCCCCCTTCAATGCAGGGCGTCGTTTTTAGATCACCTAGTCAACTGTTTATAGAAGGACAATCCGGAGGTATTCAGTGGCGACATACAAGAGGAAAGGTGTATTTTTAACTTGCGGTCACGTGATCACTTTACTGACTACCCAGAAAAAAAAGAACTAATTTAAAAACAATAAAGAATCATTCGATAACATTTTAGAGGTATTACCCCTCTAATGACGTTAAAGTTAACCGATTGGCGCTTTCTAATCCCATCGATTAATCTTTTTTATTTATTTCTACTTTACGATTAACTCCAATTTAAAAAAATACTCAAGAAAGTCTTATTGCTCATGTTTTATAATGCGCATCAGTCTATATCATGATTGGTTTTGGGTGTTCTAAACAACTCTTAAATAATTAGTAAATTTCGCGGAATATGAAGCTAAACGTTACTAGCTACTTCCCAACAGTATCATTCCACAACGCTCACAACAAAAGAGTATTTGTTTATTCAACATTTAGACTAAAATCGCAATCTTTATAGTTTATATGGCAAAACTTCCATCTGTAAAATACTTTGGCTGTTGAGATCTAACAGTGCAAAAACAACACAGTATTAAAGAAATGAAATAAACTAGATTTGGATGACTTTTATTTTGATGAGATCAAAACAAGGACAAAGCTGGACCGGAAAACATAGTCGGAAATGTCCAATAGGAACTGAAAAACAGTACTGTCACCAAACGTTTTGTTCTAGAAAAAGTATCTAACCTTCCAGCATATTACAAATATAGTTCTTACTGCAGCTGGGCCACATTTCTATCGATTTTCGCATCCTTTTGCAGCTCTTCACGGCGCGGCGCGGCGGTCTGGCGGCGACAATGAAAAATTGTGCTTGCAGCGCGTACAGCACGGCTATTTTTAGCGCGTTTTATTTCCGCTAGTAGTCTTAAGTTCGATCAGCTGCTTTATTTTAAAGAGATCAATCAATACTTTGAACAGGTGCTGCTACGACTTTCAACCTCATTGGGAAGATAAGCCCACTAACATCAAGCTGGCAACCTTTAGTTTTGACCTGACGAAGCCTTTAACCTAAAATAGCCTTCAACTAATCTTAACTTACATAACTTAACATAACCTATTTAGGCGAACACATCAAATGCTTTTATAACAGTCACTTACATTGGAGAATGCTGAAAAATGGCTCATCTGCGCATCGACATGAAGTGGTTTATGTTAATAACAAGAGCTGTGAAACTTATTAGTAGACCTTAGTTGATATTCAACGGCCAATGAAACAATTTTTAAATAGCTTTGGCGTTGATCTTGCCTGTAAATAAGCGGGTTAAAAACGATACGCTGGTTATGAGACAAAATAGTAGTTTTTACGGCATTTACTCTGCCAAAATCTCATTAGCAAGTTTTACGCTTAAGTAATTTCGGTGCTATACCACTGGGCCGAATGAACAAATTAATATGGCGTTGCGAGATTTGAAAAGCCGCTTTAATTACCTTGAAAGTTTTCAAAATCGCATTTTCTACCTCATATTACGTTCTACCGTGGCTCAACCTTTTGTTGCTATTAAAGGAGTTAACGATAAACAATCGAGTAGGTCCGGTTGGGCAAACTCAACCTCTGTAAACATTTCGTCACTTGTCAGAGACATAAATGTGTACTTTTCCATATGCGACTTTCCATGACTGTTTCTCAACCCACCGCCACCCAGCGATGCCCTTCGGAAACAGAAAAATTTATTTAAGAGGATCTTTCCACTTCTGCATTGTAACAATTAAAAAAAAATATCACCCTTCTGGAGACTTGAAATTTAATAATTTCGGCATTTTCCAGAGCTTAAAATTGCGTAATTTAGTGGGAAAATTCCTTCCAATGTCTCTTAAGCTAAATTTCGCTCCAAATACTTTGGGCTGTTACAGGTTTTAAAAAGGATACTTACATTAGTTCCAACATTTCAAATCAACAAATTTCCTTACAATTAGATTCCTTAAAACACAACGAGTACGCACCAGACATTTAAAAACGCGTTTACGTCGAGAGAACAACATTTTGCTGGGAACCGGTAGAGTTCTTCCTGAAACCTCAAGGTTAGGTCTTGTAACCTTTCCGACGGCGTCGACCGACCCTGTTAGGTACACGACCTTGCAGGGAGATCCGAGAATATATCATGAGATACCGTCATCGGTAAACAAACGAGGATACGCCAGATAACAGCTTTCAGTTTAAATGAATACCGAATCGTCTATCTTGTCCCACTCCGATCAAGAAAATTCTCATAATCCGAACAAAAACTGTCAGCTATAACTCAAAGGTATTTCCAAGTCAGAGACGCTGTTATTGCGCTGGTTCAACGCAGTACAACACTCGGGGAAAAAAGCTACTCTGTCGTAGGCACTTTCCAGGTAAGTTTTCTCTAAGCTTCATCAGCACGGTGGCCTGATAGTGAAAGCAAAACAAAAGGCGTGCGGCTAAATTTGCATCAGCTGGCGCGTTTTCGTTAATCTCTGGATAAATGGCTAAGCAGACCTCAAAGGTCAACATTCTCTTTTTCTTAGTCCTTGGTTTTCACGTGTCTTGCGAAATACCCAGTATGGTATGAGTACTTTTGATATGCGCGTATACCAATTTTTTTTGTGGAAAATTAAGCCACTTGTGGCGCAGGCGATTCGCTACCGTAAAAGTTTGAAGATGAATTCGCAAAATAAAAGCTAAGATATCTCCATTTCACCTCGACAGATGGAATCCGAACAAAAGCAACGCTAAAATTGCTTTTCTTGGGAAAGAAGAGAATTCTCCTAACGAAATTTTCATTTCGTTGTGTTCCCATTTCGCGATTTTTTTAAAGAAAAATTTTTATTTTTTGCTGCCTGATTTTCGGATTTAAAAAATCAAAGTCTCAAGGTTGTATTTTTTAATGATTTTAAGAAAATGTATTTATAACAATTTTGAGTGATGACAAGTATTTGAAGAATTATTTTTATCAGTTGGTACTACACAAAAATTTACTCTTAAAAAAGTGCTAATAATAAAAAAGGGGGGCGGGGTGAAGCGGCAAAAAAGCGTCGCTGCGTAGAAAGTGACGAAAGACTACAGGTAAATATGATAAACAAAGTTTACGGAACAACTGTGGGCCGCAGATTCTTTTAAACGTTGTTTTCCGTACTAAAGGCGTGACCATGACCAGAGTAAAGAGAGAATAGAAAAACAGTCCACAAGACACGGAGCATTTTTCAAAACGCGAAAGTTCCTCGACTATTCTAACATTAACCGGTGATTATTAATGAGGTGTACAGATAAGTGAAAGCAAAATCATTTGCAAACTAAAACTACAAAGAACATGCAACACGGTAATGTTTGTACAGACTGAATTTCGCATACCTCAGCAAGGTGACGGTGCAAATTAACCTATCATTGATTGCTATGCGAGATCCATAAAAGTCTCTTTATATCCGTGATAAACTTACGCGCGGCATTGGTTAAGCAAACTTCCGCTAACAATAAGCATGTGTATAGAAAGGTAACTTGCAGGATATATCATTTAACGGTGGAGTATATGACGATAGAGCTGTGCCGCGCATTGCGTTTTAAGTCAGTGACTGAATATTTAGTAATAGAGTTTCGAGACGTTAGCGACTATGTGAACATAAGGCCAGCTTTAGGTGATCACGGTTATACACATAGCGGTCAAGATGATATTATCTGGTTTTCTTCAAGTCAAAAAAGTATGATTTCCAGCTCAAGTCATTTACGCGGAATCTCACTTTTCAAAATACAATGCTTGAGTTGTTAACCTACAAGTTTGCAAAATACCTTGCTGAAAAGTTTAACTATATTTCTAATATAATACCTCACTTACGACCTTGGTTTGCCAGACACCTTGGCTTGAGTTAACCTTGACTTGCCTGATAACTAGCGTAAGTTCACCTAGGTTTCCCAGGTGCCTTACATAGGTTAACCTAGGCTCGCCAGCTATATAGCTTAGGTTAACCTAGGTTTACCAGATACCTAAGTTAAGTTAACCTAGGTTTGCCATATACCTAGCTTAGTTTAACCTAGGTTTGTCACATACCTAGCTTAGGTTAACCTAGGTTTGCCAGATACCTAACTTAAGTTAACCTACGTTTGCCACATACCTAGCTTAGAATAACCTAGGTTTGCCAGATACCTAACTTAAGTTAACCTAGGTTTGCCAGATACCTAACTTAAGTTAACCTAGGTTTGCCACATACCTAGCTTAGGTTAACCTAGGTTTGCCAGCTATATAGCTTAGGTTAACCTAGGCTTATCAGATACCTAACTTAATTTAACCTAGGGTTGCCACATACCTAGCTTAGGTTAACCTAGGTTTGCCAGATATATAGCTCAGGTTCACCATGGTTTGCCATATACCTAGCTTACGTTAACCTGCACATTTTATGCAATAAACACTGTTCGCGCCTGTATTACGGAGCCACTACCTTACATCCTCATGGCGAGATCGGTTCCTCACATCTCCGCGGCCCATGACCCTTCGTACTGGGAAATGGCGTCGGTAAACAAAAATCCCCGCTGGATCTCTCTCCGAGACAAGTGAGGTTACGTCTAATGAGGCGCGACGGAAAGAGTCGCTTCCAGATTCGCTTTCAGTGGCGTCGAGCCTTCTCGGCTTTCGGCGATCTTGCTAGATGACCGTCGCTTTGGGCTTCGAGGATGCGCTACACCGCTGCATATGACGACTTCCGCGTCCGGCGGACCTTCCACATCCGCACTTTTTGGCGCGAAACAGACTGCACAGCGCTTTTGGCGCGAAACAGAATGCACAGCGCTTTTGGCGCGAAAAATTCGTTTGCTTGGAGTGAAATGACCTCATAATTTATTTCTTAATTCCCTTAAACATGAAAGTCGTTCCACTTGAGAGTCCCGTAGGCTGATAACGCTGGTGACACAGGTTAGGCTCTCCACTTGCAAATCCACAGATTTGTACTTTCCCATGATAACAAGAGATAGGGGGAAGAAATAGAATATCGGCCTCTCGCTTTGTCGTAAAGAAAAAGAACATAAAAAAAAATTGCTAACATTGTAAACGTGACCTGACGGGACTAAGCCTTACAATCACCGGCAATTAATCATTTCTTGGGCCGCTTTTCTCCTTGTGATCTTTCCCAACCCAAATAATAACTGTTGATTGAATTGTTATTGTGCGCCGACCTTCGATCCAAATACTTCTTGCAGCCGAAACTTAATTGAGCAATTCACACGGAAATTGCTCCGAATCGGAAAAGTACCTTCTTAGGCTAAGATATTCTGATCGACATTTGGACAACTCGAAACAACACGGTTATTGGAGAGTACGAATTAGTTTTGATTGGAATTTTCCTTGTTGCCAGGTTCTGACTGCCCCTGCGTACATCAACTACCACTACTTCAGGAGAGTTTCAAAGGCGAAAAATACTACCTACAATGTGCAAGGTAAAGTGGAGTCTCTTCATGGGTTAGTCACCTCACTTTCAGTCGCATGGGTAAAAGCAATTCAGATCAGTTCCATGGGCAACAAATGGTTTTGAGCCTCGCAAGGCGAACGAGTCCTAAAAGACGCTTTATTCCCAATTAAAGCATCCATATTTTTAGAATATTCTTTCAAATTAATATTTTTTGCTACACTCTAAATTTGAATCAGTGAGTCTCAGATTCCGTGAAACTTCACTGAATGGCAGGGCGGCCAGTCAAGTTCCATCTCCGAAAAGTGCGACAAGTAACATTTGGGCTAAAAAAAAAAGTGACAAAAAGGCAGGGGTACCCCGAGGATTTTTTTCCTTCAATTTTTGAGCCTTTCTTTTGGGGGGGGGGGGCATGGCATGACTATTGGATCTGATCGAGGGAAACTAAAAAGGGTTTAAACCGATGCCTATTGCTCACTTCGTCGATTTTAAATGGGCCGGAAGATGGGGTAGTTCGCGGCCGGGAGGTTGGAGGGAGAGGCGTACGCATGTTCTATTTCCCTTTTTGACTCGATAAATCGATGAAATGAGCAACCGACGACAGTAAACATCATTTTTGGTTCCCCCTAAACAATTCCACTCATGAATCGTTAAGGATTCAACAAAAAGTTTTTGGCTCAAAATTTAAAAAAAAGCAAGTTCCTAGTTTTTTTTTTCATTTTTCGGACCATTTTTTTATTTCCATGGGATTTTTATTTTGGCGACTAGATCTGATTGAGGGACACTAAAAAAGGTTAGAAACGACGTCTGTTACTCAATTTGTAGGGTATAAATGGACCGGGAAAGAAAGCATTTAGGGCGGGCAATTGGAGTGAGGGGTGTTAATTGTATATTGTACTTCTTTACGCGATGTAAAAAAGAAATGAGCAACCGACGACGGTAAACATAATTTTTAGTTGTCCCTAAATATTTCCCACCACTAAAAGTGAAAAATTCAACAACAAAAAATTTACTAAAAATCCGAAAAAAAGCAAGGGGTACCCCCTATGTTTTTTTCTTAATTTTATGGTCCGAAATTTTATGTGCGATCTTTATGCTTTGACGATTGGACCTGACGATGGGACACTAAAAATGGTTAGAACCGATGTCTGTAGCTCAATTTGTCGATTCCAAACGGAGTGACAAATAGAGACAGAAATTGTTTTGAGTAACAAAAAGTGATAAAAGTGACTCGCTGGTAACCCTCCTGAATCGCAATAAGTATAGCACCACTGATTTTTTTCCGTATGCTTTATTGGCTCAAATTCAGTTAATATTGACTGGGATTCAGTGAATATTCACTGAATTTTTAGTAGTGCTATATTGACTGAAATTCAGCGAATATTAACTGAAATTCAGTAAATTTTTCACTGAATCTCAGAGACTCTCACTGATTCAAATTTAGAGTGATATGAATGGGGTTTACGTTTGGAAGCATGCATATCGTGGCTGCTTTGAAGGCATCTTCCTAAAGATTGGTTTCTATCGGGAGAAACAAAGCGGTATTTCAGGATTTAAAGCACTGCAGCTGATTTCACGGTTTTGACTTGCAGGTGTTTCCCGGAACGCTCCGGCGATAAGTCCCTTTCGGAATTCCTCCGGAATCCGCGATTCGAGCCGGGCTCACCCGGAGATGGAGGGTCCGAATCGTGGTCCTTACTGTACGCAGAATCCGGCCGCGTCGGACGCCGCTACGAGGTAAGATTCCAGCATAACAAGTTGAATTCGAAGGCTGTGAAAGGGTTGAAAGGGTAAAAGGTTAAAAGGGTAAAGAATTAAAAGTGGATCAAAGAAAGCCCGAAAAAAAGGTGACGGACTTTACTATGTAAATAACGAAAAGTTGTCTAAAAATGGTCATGAAAAAGATATCGTTTAAATACGAGGTAAGATGTCTGGGCATCTCTTAGTACGAAAAGCTTCCTCTACGTGATTATGCAATAATCAAAGTATTTTTTTATTGATAATATCCCGAATCGCTGACGTCTTCAGAATAAAAAGTCAACTTTACGTAACCTAATTTCCAAACAAATCAAGGCAGATGACAACTAATTCTTGTTGTGGTTGCGTAATGAAATCACGAAAAGTATAAGTAACTGAAAAGTTATCGAGGACTATCGGATTACGCGGGTGTCTTGAAAGAACCTCCTACCGGGTACCACTTTTGAGTCTTTGGGTCATCACTTCCAATGAGCGCGGCGGGCGTAAAAAGGTTAGATTAATGTAGTTATCAAAGTTGATTACGGAGGAAATCAAATACGCTGCGACAGCAAGTTTGGCACAGTTATCTGTTATCCGTCTCATTTCATAAGAAAAATAGTTACTTTTGAGATAATTATGATATGAACAAAAAGGGATCTGAGTTTTTAGTCTCTTGAGATTAAATTGACTTCTGGTATAATCGTATTTCTGTCTGTCCTTTTGCTGCGTTTGCAGCTACGTGTGGGGTGTTTGATTAGAAATAAATTTTACGACTTAGTCTTTTCGCATAGTTTAAAAAATTGATAGGTAATTCTTTAACTTGCTTAAATTTAATTTAAAATCATATGCTTGTCTAAGGTTTAAAATTAGCCGAACGAGGTCTTCAAAAACTAATAAACATTTAAAGATTTCGCGTCGGATGAACTAATCGTTGAGAAGATGAAAGGTGCTCCCTGTACTGGTAATCAAAGGATTCCTCGCGATTTCAAGTATTTAGCGAGAACTGCAGACCGAAAAGGGATGAGCTTGACTTTTGAGCACTTGACTTTTGAAGTACCTCATGTACTGTACGTATAAAAAGGGCATTAACAAAAACGTGGTTTCCACAGACGTCCTACCGTCGTTCTACCCGGTATTTTCCCCCGTAAACCTCATAAAAAAAGAACTTGCAGTTACTTTTTGTGCTACGCGAATCGTTAAAAGTTGGACATTTTTTCTAGACGGTTTTAATCATTAAAACTGAAGAATGTCAAGAATGCATCCACTAAAGGAATAAAAGATAGAAAAAACTTTATTACGTACCTCATACAGACGTTTAAGTCATCAAAAAACTAGTTTTTTCGAGAAAAAAATGTGTTCCGGTTTTAAGCGTCGCACGCCGAATTCACTTCACCAAATTGTTTTTCACTTAAGCTCTTGTTTTATTCCTGGAAAAACGGCAAAAATTGCCCAAAAAATGAGACTTGAAATGTTAGAAAGTGAATTACATTGAGGGCTGATGTCAAACTCGCAGTGATTCTTGAGCAGTCTACTCCGTTTCAAACCATAACACTGTAAGTTCTAAAATGGACATTAAGTTTCCTTGCTGCGTCATATTACAGTAGTATTTTACGTCCTAATAAAAATAAGATTCCTACGCGGATCTGATTCAGATTCGCATTCTTTTCAGGCTGAGTAGGTTGCGATAACCATTCAATGTTGGGTTTGGCCTTCTCGTTGGTCGTGGGCTGACAAGCTCTAATTAAAAATGGATCAAAGAAAAAGTCGCCTATCACTTCAACAGGAGCAAATACGTATTTCAATAGGATAGGCCCCATAATGATTTTCGCGCGAGTTTGCGGAATGCGGGTGAAGTTAAGGTTTCCGGGTTTTCAGTATCACGATGTAAAGATCGTAATATGACGAAACGCTAGAATTAAATCCGGGTTTGGAATGCATTAAGGTGTACCGGAATATGTGTGAGTTTTTCAGAGCTGTCAATGAAGTTATTGAAATGAACGGGTCCAATAAGAGATTTGATATGATGGCTTTTAGGTTTCTCTCGAGTAGAAATTATAACAAGTTAAACCAGTTTCATTTTTGGTATATGTCCATATTTTTAACAGGTATCTCGGATTATTATATTAGTAATGTTGATGTATGCATCTCAGATTTAAATACGTTTCGATTCAACTCATTTCGATCCTCGTAGACTTTATGGTCTTCAAGTATAATTTTCCGAGTTCAGAGACTTTGAGATACTGAAGATAACTACTCACAGTTTTCAAAATTCGTAAAATAGTCAAAACATTTGCACTTGTACCGTACCGGAATGCGACTAAAGTTCGGAGAGGTGCTTCCAGGTCATACGGCCTGCTTGATGTTGATTTCACGTTGTTTTCCGGTAGCACCGTACAGACCGATAAACCAATAAAATTTTCACTGGAAGATGCTATAAGAGTGTAGGCTATGTTCGGGGTTTTACGGGTTCTTGAACTTTGGATATCATCAATAAGATTTCGGAGAAGAGGGTAGCCATTGTTGCCAACCAAACAGGCCCAAAACCCGTGGTAAACAACCCCATTATGCACGAAAAAGGTCGTCTGGCACGCGTAAACACCCGGGCAAAAAAGGTCGGAGCCGCTAACGGTTTGCAGAGAGAAGAAAAAACCACGATGACACTTTCGATTCCCTTTGTTACTGCAGCGGAGCCCGCTAGCTCTCTCGCACCTACATTGTTCAAACTGACCGTCTCGTTTCTTTGCGCATTCGTATATAACCTAACGAGGGTCAGTACATATCGCAGCATTCACAATTTAGCATAGGAATGAGATTACATGGGGGCTAAGAAGAAGTATCTAGGAATCTAATCCAAACCACCTCGGTCCTAAAATTAATCCCATAAAAAAACTCTAAAAAAGGAATTTTTTTTTTATATCGATTAGAAAAACTACCAAATCTCGATCAAAAAAATCGAATTTAAAACTACTGGAGTTTTAAGATATTTTTCGCAAGTTAATAGTGCGGCTTCCAGGCTTCATATATACCTGCTTAGCCATTTCGAAGCGCCTGGCTTGCGTAAACAAGGAGATCTTCACCAGGGATACTAACATAAAGTTGCTAACCATATGGTATCGGGGAGAGGGGGGTGCCCGACCTTCACCCGGCTGCATCGCCACCTCAATGATCAAAGTTGCAAAACAATCGAGTTCCGAGTTAGTCGCGAATAAAACAAGGGATTACGGTATAACTCATTTAATCCGAAAATACTTGGGATAGTAACTAACAAAATGTTCCAAGCTGTTCAGGAGATCTTACACTTATATTGCTTGTGAAAACAAGAGCTCGATATTACGATCGAAATTCTGAAAAATTGGAGTGACTCGAATTCGACAAGTTACGATTTGAGTCACTCGGCCGATATTAACCCACTACCGCCCAGCGATGCCGTTCGGAAACAGAAAAAAAAAATATTTTAGAGGATCTTTTCAGTTCAGTATTGTCACAATTCAAAAAATATCACCCCCTTGGAACCATGAAATTTAATTATTTAGGCATTTTTCAAAGCTTAAAATTGCGTATTTCAATGGGCAAAAATCCTTTCAATTTCTGTTAACCTAAATTTCACTCCACATACTTTGGGCTGTCCTGGGTTAATTCCGAAGAGATAGTATTCTCCATTCATTGAAATCCGATTGGTGTCAATAGTTTTGCTCCTTTGTAAGATTCGCTATTTCGATCAAGTCCATGTCATTATGTGATCAAGAGGCACGTTGCTTCGACCAGAGCACCCCTCCGGTAATTTTCCTTGTCACCAACATATGTGTTCGAAATTTTCCGGATTTTCTAGTCCTAAAGGCGAAAGGGTTGATGGTGAAGGAACAAAGAAATATTCGAACTATGGTGGCGTAAAACTACTGCCAAAAATTCCGAGAAAAAAAAGGGGGGACAGAATGGAGCTAGGTGTGCATAAATGTAAAATTACGATGTAGCTTTATTGAGGGGCATTCGATAGCGCCAAAAACCACAAGCGCCAACGCCACAAGCGCCAGTCCGTAACCGCCACACGAGAAAAGTCGCAAACGCCAAAGTTCGTAGGTTAGGTCAAGTTAGGTTAAGTTAGGTTAGGCTAATTTAGGTTAGGTTAAGTTTGGTTAGGTTAGGTAAGGTTAGTATTGCGGTTAAGACCTTTGGCGTTTGCGACTTTTCTCGTTTGGCGGTTACGGATTGGCGCTTGTGGTTTTTGGCGCTTCTGACAGCTACCCGCTTTATTTCCCTTCCGTTGGCAAGCCGTACGAGGAGTAGGCAAAACCTAAGCCTTCGCTATGGCTAGCACGTCTTTACTTCGAAAAGCAGGCCTTGAAAGACACAACCAGTGTCAACGCTTTTCACTTGTATTTCTAGTGATATGTGCTCTCAAGTGTCCCGTAATCCCTGTCGCACCCCGTCGCTCACAATCTCCCGATTTCAGCTTCGGTTTTCCGGGTAATTTTCCTTCAGAAGCGAAAATATTTTACGACGACACATTCCGCTTAGCGGGCACGAGCCAAATTCAATCTGCGCCGATCAAAAAGAATAAAAATAAGGTTTTCAAAACGTTTTGACAGCATCGACGAGTACTCGTAACGAATTGTTGGCCCTCTTCCAAAATGACCGACTAAAAATACCAAAAAAAAGAAGAGTATTATTTTTACTGTCACCGGCGCAAAACAATTAAACTTAGTCACGTGACGCCGACACTAATGATTTATACGCGGTGCGTATGTTTTTATGCGTCTAAACTCGCTCATTTTAACGAAAGTTTTCGTAAGTGCTTCATACGCAACTCATTAATTTTGCAGTTTGAGAGGACTATGAACTCACAGTTGCACGGTATAAAAGGTTTTGTTAAACCAACAAAAACATTTGTTAAAATAGGGACAACAAAAATATTTTGTAACCACAACAAAATGTTTAGTTCTATCAACAAAACGTTTGGTCGCTGCAGCAAAATTTTTGGTTGCAGCAACAAAAAACTTATTCGTTGTCCCTAATTTTGTTGCCGTAACAAAACCATTTTTTCCGTGTGTGAATGGACGACCTGGTGTTGGGATAGGTAAGGTGAGGTTGGACTGGATTATTTCACCCCCTCCCCCAGGTGACGCAAAATAAGTATTTTAAGACGACATTTTTTTTCCCCAAATAAGAAAAAAAGGTAATTTTGACAAGGAAATAGTACAGGCGACAAAAACTGATTGTTATTTCAACAGATACGGTTGTAGTCTAAGAACAAAACGCGATGGTCAGTGCCACATACATATTTGTTACTGTGACAAAAGTCATTTTTTTTCGTAAGTGGTTACGTTAGTTGATTTGGCTTGGTAAAAGCGTTATACGTATGTTACACGTGGAAAGGTGGTTATAAACCTCAGCTATTGTGTCGTACTTAGAGGAAATAGCTATCGGTACTGCTACTCGTCGTCCTTAAACTTTTCAGACGTCAATTAGATAATGCGAGTTTTTAATTAGTCGTAACGCGCCGGACATCCGCAAATTTGAAACCAAGTGAGTCAACCTGTGATAAGGTGCGGTATCGGCATGGCACTCGCTTCTTTAGAGCAGAACAGCAACGCGATCTAGTCGTGGAGAGAGTTTATTATCTAGGCAATATTACGTACAAAAAAAAAAGAAAAAAATTGTACATTGAGGTTCAGAACTGCTTCATCCTATTTTCACGTGAAAACACAAAATTCGCGTCTTGCTGCGTCCGTAGCGTTTGACTTTGATAAAATCAGGAAAACGTATGAGCAAAGGACTGATCTGCTGGTGCTTACAGTCAGTGGCTGCCACGACCGCTAGGTTAAGCTAGGTTAGGTATACGCCTCACTCCTCTGTCGTCCCATTGACAAAAGGTGGGGGAGGGCATTCGATAGCGCCAAAAACCACAAGCGCACACGCCGCAATCGCCAGTCCGTAACCGCCAAACGAGAAAAGTCGCAAACGCCAAAGTTGTTGTAGGTTAGGTTAGGTCAAGTTAGGTTAGGCTATTAGGTTAGGTTAAGTTAGGTTAAGTTAGGTTAAGTTAGGTTAAGTTAGGTTAGGTAAGGTTAGTATTGTGGTTAAGACCTTTGGCGTTTGCGACTTTTCTCGTTTGGCGGTTACGGATTGGCGCTTGCGGCGTTGGCGCTTGTGGTTTTTGGCGCTTATGACCGCTACTCAAGGTGGGCCACATACATCCCAAATTCATTGGGGCAAAGTTGTCAGAGGTCAGTGTTAGTTCACCCCTGCAGAGTTTGGCGGCACGAGGAGGTCGTTCGGGCGGCGCAGTGATCGGGCAAGTTCGGCCCCGTCCGCCGCCGCCCCGCCTCTCGTAATCGCCGCCAGCCCACACCACGCCGTCGCCGGCAGCACCACAGTCTGTCCTGAAGCTGGCCGCTGGCGGGCGACCAGGAACCAAACGCGAGTGCCGACTCTGGCTCCCTCTGCGGACGATATGCGCTTGTGTTAGTGATCCGCGTGTGCGTGTGAGTGACATTCAGTGCGGGTGTGAGTGAATTCAACGCAGAACTCATGGTAATTATCCAGTGAAAGTGAAACCAGTGAAATCACCTCCATGGGCTTATCTACCCACGGACAATCGTAAAATTACTCCGTTTGCCAATTTTTCTGACAGCTAAAATTTTGAGAAAAGGGTTGGAAATAACCGAAAAAAAATCGGCTGAAGAACCTTAGGGTGCACGCTGAATGACAGGTTTTCACTAGAATTTATAATTTTACGTAAAGTGCGAAATACTGCGGAACTAGCGTGCTTTTCGTTCATAAACAGAAAACAGCTGTTTTTTGGAACTTGTTTCCGCGCTACAGGGTCCTGCGAAAAACCGCTCAGATCTGTCAAAATGTCGTTCGACTATTACAGTGTATTCCACGCTAAACTTCCAAAAAAATATTTAATAAATCGCAAAATACCGTGCCATTAGAGCAAATTAGTTGATAGTTATGAATTTCTGCTGCATCTGTCCTCGTGTCACCGTTTTTCAAAATTTTCAATTTAGTTTAACTCGAGGGTTGGTTGGGCTAGGTAGATATGCTTGGATAGTTTTCCATGTTGGTTATGATTAAAGTAGTTGGGTCACTGTTAGGTGAGATTACCGTTAGGTTAACGCGGCGTTACGTACGATAAGGTTGGACTTGAGTTTGGTTAGGTTACGTTGTGCCGAGTTCGATGAAGTCACTCATTATCCCAGATATGTTAAAGCAATACCAAAACGTTTTTCTTTTCTCACAATCATTCTTTCCCGTAATTTAATGACATATTTTAAGTCACGTCCACGATAAAAAAAAGGATATTGGCGTCACGAAAATGCCACTCATGCAAAGAAGAAAAATTTTCACGAAAAATTCACTTGTCCTAAATTCAAATTCTACCATTTTATCATTTAACAACAAAAAAGGATTTTTTCGTCCTTTTCACGAGGGCAGGCATTTTTCGCGGGCTTTAAAAGTAAGGGTGAAGCCAAACTTTTTGACCTGCAAGAACACGTTCGTTTCGTTGCGTTTTTGTAAGGGACGGTTCCTCCGAACCGGACCGGGTCCCGAACAACCCCCCC
>Ga0058701_10000948_pt1 | contig 19960 bp, 7 predicted proteins | sample AgamicOrMae_FD_97039 | JGI IMG/M metagenome (GOLD analysis project Ga0058701, IMG submission 97039) | Agave microbial communities from Guanajuato, Mexico - Or.Ma.e | ecosystem: Host-associated > Plants > Phyllosphere > Phylloplane/Leaf | place: Guanajuato, Mexico | collected 2012-06-04
GGACAATACAGATTTGATCGCGCTTGTGTTTCTGTGGTTTCCTATTCCTCTTGTGTTTTATAGCCCATTTATATAAAGCCAATGGGGGGACGGACATGGAAGTATTGGGCCTCTTCAGGCCCTTTTTTTACAGGAAGAGAGGTACATGAATCATGCTAAAAACGAAGTTATGGATCGATAGACCTAGATCATGTTTTGGGAGCTTGGTAACGTTTGTAGCGCAAGTCGACAACAAAGTGAGGGAGTGGGGGAGAGTTTTTTTAAAGTTTCAAAAACTGTTTGGGTAAATATTTCTTGAAATAATCAAAATATAATCCCGTGTCGGTTGTCATTTCAAAAATTGTATTTGTATAAATATTTCTTGAAATAATCCAAATGCGTACCTGTATCGGCAAAAGTCTCTTGTGTGAGACTTTCGAAAATGTGCGGATTAGCCGTTGGGTAGGTTTGTTTTCGAAGTGGTATGAAAGAAAATTTCTTTGAAGCGTCTGAAATTGCGGAACTGAGTAGTTGGCATCCGGTACTCTCTGTGCGAGATCGAAACTGTCGGCTGGGTTCATTACCGTTTCAATGGAAATTACTCCATGATTGCTTTTCATATGAAATGAGTTCGACCAACAGCGGCAGAGCCGCCTCGCGTTTTGATTCATCTTTTTCGCAAATCGGCCAGAGTGACCCGCCTGAGAGGACCGTTTCGAGTGGATAATTTCGGAGTAATTTGGTCATCTGAGAGGACAGCGGTTCCACTCCACAGGCCCATGGCCCAACTAGGGGACACTTTTTGGTCACGTAACCCCGGCGGTCAAAACTAATTGCTGATGGAATACAACATTACACTGTAAAAGAAAGGCGACCCTTTCTATGTCTTGTGTTCCACCTTTCGTCGTTGAGCCGAGTGGAGCGAGGCAGAAGGCATATTTAACCTTAGTTAACCCTAAACAGCATGAGGCTTGGCAAGAGCCACGTGGAGCAGTAGAGAAACGTAGACTCAGGCACCTGACCCAAACTAACCTTGCTTAACTTCACGTTTACATAACCTGAAATAATTTATACTCGTACTTAAGTGGAAAAATCGAAGTAAGAATTAAAAAAAAAGAAACGTGCTGAATTTAGCGGGGACTAAAAAAGGGCGCCATTACAAAAGAACAATTTTAGCGAATCTCTACACCGGATGTGAAACTAAAACGGGGCTATAGTGCATTTCAGTTATTTCTAAAGATATAGAAGTACGTTAAGCCATATCGCAGAAAAGATCTCGCCGAGACCATTTCAATGATATGGCTAAACACACGTCTTTTTCGAAAAATAACCAATTATAACCGATAAGAGACATATTAATTCCGATTATTAGCTTATTGCATTGATACTTATAGCTTGTGCAAATGACTACGAAAGTTATTTCAGATATATTCCCTGCTTTCCGAGAAGCGTAGCTATGCCACTCTGCTAGTTATCCTAACGCAAACTTTTCCCGACAGTCGACTAACTTGATGTGACGGGAAGCCTCCACTTATTACTGCAACAAGGCTCCCTCCGGAATTCCAGCGACTGTCCAAAATCTCTTAAAATTAACTATAAGTTTTTCCGTGTGTTAAAATTTTTCTTTGCATGCGATAGGTTATTTCCATCAATTTTATGACGGAATTTACCTCCTCAAAATCAAACCAAGAGTATAAAATCTGTCCTATTATATCGTGAGCGAAATGGTAATACCTTCCAGCGCAGGAGTAGCAGGGATTGGCAGCACTTGTTGGAGGAGAGCGCTGATCCCTGATTGGCCATCTATTCGTCTGAGCAGGCGCACACCGATTGCTGCCAATGTAACGAACATGACGAATCTCTCCTCGACAATCTCCAGCGAAGGTTCTGAAACACAATGAAAAAAAGACATCTAAGACTGAAAATATTACACATCTTAAAAGAGAGGCTCGCTATTTTGATCCAGCTTTCGAACAATATCGCTTTCATTTCAAGATGATTTCTTTTTAGGGTAACACCCTGCAGCGCATAGGAATAGATGTCAGGTTGGCAGCAGTGAGTTGGACACAGGAAGGCTAGTCCGTGATAGGCTTGCTGTGAGTCTTGTATCGAGCACTCTAACTGTAAGTGCTGCCAACCCTCACAAAACTTTAGCTCACGATTGAGGCCACAGTTGGCGTCTCGAGTTTGGATTGCACGCAGGTAATTTTACTCCAAAGGATGCATACCATGCATCATCGGCTTCACGGAGATTCCAAAGTTACTGGTTATCTGTTCTCGTGCAGCTGTTATTTAAGAAGCTATCCGCAGACCTGACTGTGGGGGCGACTTCCGGTAGTGTAAATATACGTAGGCGTAAGAGGATTACAGTGGAACTATATGGGAACAACATTCTTTTGCTTTAAAAGTGAAAGAAGAGGGAAGAGGAGAGGACTGCCTGAAAAAGATGAAGAGTAATATGGGGGAAAGAGAGGAATATTTCAGGCCGCCACACTCTCACGCCTGCCTTGGTTTTGCGTGGATGGCGCTTGCGGATATTCCTAAGAGCAGGCTTATCAGTCTTGGTCTGAATTCGGAATGCAGTAGGTACACTGTAGAGTTCCAAAACTTCAGAACGCCTCACCGTTGTAATATTAAAAGAGTCCACGGAAAGTATCATATAACTCAATTTAAGGAACTTTCTTCAGTACGCATATATACTGCTCATTACAGGTTATTCAGAGGCTTTTGGTTTCTCTTATATTTTTTCAGGTCTTCTTGAAGATCTTTCAGACAATCATTTACAAGGTAGCATTTGAAATGTAATGGAAAATTCCTTTTCTAACCAAAAGAGGCTACATTTCAACCCTGTATATACTTGTGATTCGAGGTTTTCAAAGCCATTTTGAACAGATTATCTAATAATCTGCAAGCAAAACGTGTTACGAAAATGTCCGTTAGACGAATTAATCGCTGTCTCATTTTGTTTAAAACCTCCATTTTGTTGTGAAGAGTGAAATAGACGGTGGAGGAGCATTGTAAGTGCACTCGGCGTCTATTTCACTTCACCGAGACCGTCGGCTGCTGGCGGGTAGGCATGGCTGGCTCGCCACGGCTCGGTTTGTTGTGGTCTCATCACGTGACCGTTTCGCACTTCTCACCTCTATTTTTGTCGCGTCACCGGCGTTCCTGAAGCCAGAGAAGTTGCGGTGATATACTTTGTTTCTTTTTGCTTGTTGCCTCCTGGCCGAGTCATCCGTACCAAATATGACGACGTCTGCACGGCAGTTCAATGTACTTATAAAACTACGTCGTTTCACGGTTGATGGCGTTCCTTCGCTTGTATACCGGAGTTTTACTGAGGACGTGTCAGTTTGTAATTAGCAAATCAGCTCGAAAGGCACAGCGCACGTCTACTGTATAACGTGAGTGCCTTTCTAAGTACTCTGTAAATTTTAAAAAGTGCATTTTTTTAAACTCTTGTTGCTTAATCAATCGCCGTCGAGGCAAGCGGAGCAACAGCAGCTCGAGGTATGTAACCTTGCCTAACTTAGACTTTTTTAAATCAGTCCCATCTCTCGCTTAACTGGTTTCTTTATGTCTTACACCTTGTCTATGCTTTCACAAAAACGCTTTAAAAATGCACTGTGCAGAGAACATATGTAAGTATTTCTAACCACGCAAAATACTCAGAACGAAAAATGTGTCCAAGCCAATTTGAAAAAAATATCAGCATGCTAATTTGGAAAAGTATCAACAATACCCTTAGAAAAAGTGTTTGTCTCCTTCTTTCTAGAACTTGGTTGAATTCAGCCTTATGCGGTCCCTGCGGTATTACTGGAGTTCCTTGAAGTTGTCAAAGATATTTTGACAAAGAGAGACCACCGAAATCCAAGGAGCAGGATAGATTGGTCGCAGCATCTCCACGCCACAAGCCACGCCAATCCTCCATGGAATTCCTACTTTGACAGGTATATAATCTCCCGTCTTGCAATCCACCCTGCTTTCCTCTCATTCGAGCTGACCATCTGAACAGCCTCCCGGCCCAGCTTCCCTCTCGCTGAAGCACTGGTGTACATTTCTTTTCCGTCTGAGGTAAGAGTTTACTTCAAGTTTTCATTGCAGTCTTTCTATACCTCTTTTTTTTCCAACCCTGTCTCCACATCTCGCTATAAATTACTAGTTTTAACGACATTTAACCAAAGGAAAAGGTAAGGTAAGTGCCTCCCGAGTTGTTTCTGCTCCGCTAAGCATTATGCCCCTAATTTTTCTCAGTACCATAGGCTCCTGCCGCTGAGAGCAAACTTCATCCGTTTTAGAGGTAGGATAAGTTCACAGTAAAAACTGAACCCTCCTTTAAGTCGTCACTCAGGCCACTTGTTTTACGTAAGAAGGTACGAAGGATTGAACAAGAGAGTAGGTTAATTTTAAAGATACCCTCATCGATAACCATATCAATTGAAATGTCTCGAAGGTACTCTTTCATTGATATATTTATTGATTAGTTATAATCTTTAAAAATAACCATCCATCCCCTGTTTTATCTTCATACTCAAAACTGGTAAGGGGAATGGGGATTCCTGAAACAGGGTTTAGTTTTTGATGTTAGGATAGGTTAGTTTAGATTAGGTTAGGCTGTGTTAGCCCTTGACCCAAACCCATGCTTTTACTCCACGGTCCAGTGATGAAAGATTGAACAAGAAGTAGCAAACCATTAAAACATTGCATAATTACATCAAAAGAAAGAAATCAGAGTGCTTTTCATTTTCTGAAAGGATATTGAAAATAGCGGTTATTATCCAACATGAAAGAATAATAAAATTAAAGGCGAGCTTGAGATTTCCTGCAAGCCTCGATGGTTTGGGAAAAGAGTGCAAACTCGGGGAGGAAAGCCGATCATTGCAAAGCGCTTGATTTTCTGACGGGGTACCGAGCGAATGCTTTTCACTAGAGATACAATGGTGAAGATAATCTCATTTCCACGGCCAATCTTTAAAGACCACGTCATGAATACGCCTTTTCAAAGATTCAACTTTTATTTCGTCAATGAACTTCACACAAAAAGAAACAAATATTGATCCGACACAGTAAATACCTTTTCAAACATCTCATCCCACCTTCTTTTGAAGTCTATTGTATCAAATATTGCTATCTATTTCACAACCTTTCCTTCAAAGAACCATGAGGACTTTTTTGATGTGGTTATCTTCAGCTGAAAACTAATGAGAAAATACTCAAAGTAAAATTTAAAGATTGCATGGAATACCTCCTGTGTTCTACCTCTCATCGCCAAGCTGAGCGGAGTGGCAACAGGGAGATGCACGATGCATATATAACCTTACCCAACGGTCAGCAAACCTGATGCCGTTTTTATTCTCGGTGGCAGCAGCCTATGTCTGCAAGAAGTAAGAGATATGTCAGGATGGAGCCTTGCGGATTCGTAGCAAACCTAACAATGTGGCTTGCGGATTGTAGACTATAATTTAGGTTAAGTTAGGTTGGGTTACATGTACAGCGCCTAATTACGCTCAGCTTGCCGATAAGATCGCTATAGAACATGAGGAAGGAAATAAAACCTCCTACGATTTCTGGACTATATCAGGAATATTTTTTTAAACCTAAAATACTTTTCTTGCCACCAAGAAAGCGTTCTTGAATCAAGAAAATTATTAGTTAATTAAATTAAAAAAGTATATATCTGAAAAATCCTTATTTCCTTCCCTTCAAATTTTATCGCAAAGGTTTTCCATTTTATAAAGTTTTTGTTTTTTCGTTCAATAAAAATGTTGAAATGTGTATAGATTCGGATCTGTGAAGGTTGTCCTTTGTAAAGATTCACATTTCGATTCAATACTTTGCATCAAGTTAAGACTCTTTCGCTAAGTTTAAACCTTGGTCCTTTTTGGGCTTGATAGATTCCGACAAGCAATATCTGGCGCAACAAGGTTCGCTGATGATGTTTTAGCAAGTGTTTGGTTAGTGCCTATTAACCTCCAACTCTCGGCAATGGCTCTCCTAAACTAACATTACAAGCTAAGGATGCTTGAGTGAAGGCCGCTAAAGTTGAGGTCTAGTTTTGAGCTACCCGTTCAAAATCGGATTAAGAGACATCCAGTGAGGCACTTACCGCCTTCTTCAAGTCTCACAGGAACGAAAGATTTGCTGTTCCAACAAAGGGTTTCTGTCGAAAATATTTTGATTGTGCAATAAGGTTTTTATCCGAACAACTTGAAAATAATAATAGTTCCCGTATTTTTGTTATTCGAATTCTTCGTAGGCTAAATATGGCTTCTTTGGGGTAAAAACAAAACAAAACAAACAAAACAAAAAAAAAACAGCGGGCTTGTGCTGACACTATCCCCCCACTTCTGACTAGAAACAACTCCATCTTTGTCTACACGTAGTTCAGGGCATTTAACTGGGAACACGGTCGTAGTGAACCGTAACGAACCTGCGATGCACTCCCCACCAACGAAGCTCGACCGAAAGTGCAAGCCCATGATCTGACCCAAATCAGATTTGATCCAAACCCGAATAAGGATGCATTCGCTAGCCAAATAAATTCCTGGAACGAATCCACACTTCCTGCAAAACCTATTTCACGCATGACTTCTCACAATGGTAATGAAATTCGGCGACCGATTCCTTTCCATAAATTTCGGCAATTTTGATTATTGCGGAGCGCGTCTTCCTTGAAACACACACGAGCGTAAAATGCCTGCTAATCAAGAAAGTGTTTCAAAGCTGGCATCACTCAAGTCACGGTCAATAACAACGTAAGTCGCATACCGGTAGACAAGGCCGTGAGTCGTCCTTTGGGTTCCCCCACCCCTCTCCTCCGAAAGCTCGTAGATGTTTGCATTGCATCACATCACAGCGTCTGCTGACTTCATACTTTACAAGCATGCTTTTGTCATTACCAGAAGATCTGATGTCATCAGAGAAGTGACGTACGGGGCTGATTCAACGGGGATCAAGAATTGCCTTTCAATTATGTCGGCGGTTTTTGAACTGATGAACATGCGAGTTTCCTTAAGCATCCTATGTGTCCGTTTCGGGTGATATGAAAAGACGCTCACAAGCAGACAGTTTCGGACGTACAGTCGAGATCTTAAGACGAGTCGCTCTCAAATATTGTAACCATTTTTTTTTACTCTGTTGTTGGTAATACTATACGAGGAAGTTTGGCCATACGTAGTTGCAATGGTTGCCAACACAAATTTCCAGAAACAAAATGTACCTAGGCACGATTTATTATTATGATAATGTACGTCTTATTTCCCACCTCTCCTCGTTAAGTGAAGCGAGACAACAGCGGAGCGAGGCGCAAGTTACGTAACCTAACCTAACCTTAGCCAAGGATAACGTATTAAAACCTATCATTAATCCTCATAATCTAATTGATAGGGTGAAACACGTCGGAAATGCAACCAGTGTAAAACTAGGAGTGTACTATTCAAATTCGACCCAAACTACTGTGAATCTCTGTTCAAATATTTCGCTGAGCGATTTGGCAACACGTCAACGCAGGAACATTACCAACAACTCGAATGAGACGTCATTGACGAAATTGCTTTTACAAATAGCAGCAATCAAATGTAACGCTTTTCCGATTTTTATCTGAATAATCTGTTATCATTATGGCTGTAAATAGCGTCAAGGGAATACAGCTAACGCCCCTTATGTATGATGGACGAATTGACGTTTCCAAGGGCCCTAAAAAGGACGGGAACTGAGCAGACGTTTCGTCGTTTACGAGTAAAATAAACTGTTTTTCGACCTTTCGTCCATCGATTCCCACAGCAATTTGGGATAAAGTGACGCAGGGCTAAAACCTAACATGTCCTACATATTGTACCTAAACTTACGTCATGTTTCCTCATTGTTCTCATGTTTTTTTAAGACTCAGTTATATTGTTTCCAGCAGAATTACTTCAGCTCACATTGTATTTTGCAATGAACTGAGCTTATAAGTTAGGTTACGTTTGTAACAAACGGTTGAGAATAAAATTGGTCGCTGTAAAAAGGAGAACATTTCAAAATGGCCCAACTTTTGAGATAATTTCCATGTCCCTCACTTAAAACTATTAAAACTAGACTCCAGGTGCGCCCCATATTTCACTCAGCAAAGCTGAAGCAAAAGTATTGCTGTCTGCGTTGATTTTGATCCAAATTATAGCAGGTTTATCTTGAAATCAAGAATAACAGAAACTCGCTGAAAAGAAAACATCTCTTTCCTGGAAGACAAAGACAAACGTCTGCCGGAAAGACATTTATTGAGAGAGATGTTATGAAAACAGACGTTTCGAGAGAAAAGACGTTTTCACTTTGCTGGGATATTAATCTTGTATTTAAGTTCAGTCTGTCAATATTTGGATCAAAATCAACGAAGCAGATAGCAATACTTTCGTCTCTGGTTTTCATTGGGAAATGGAAAACGTTTGCGTCTAGAACAAAAGAGTCTGAATTTAATAATTTTTGACGCCAATTCCGTCTACCACCGTATAGATCTCATAACCAGCAACTCAAAAAATGTAACGTATCATAACCATTAACTAATTTGCTCGAGTGAAAGCTACTGTAGCTAAAAGTATGGGTGATCCAAAAACTAGCTACATGCGTGTGAATGCCAATCAAACATGGTGCCGCCTTGTTGACATTCCGCCTACTGTATTTTGTTGAGCAAACCGTTCTATTTAAGGACCTTTTATACTAGGACGATATTACCAAACCTATCGTCACGGTATCGACCACACGACAGAGCAAAACAAACAGGAGGTAATATTGTAGCAGCTGACTGCTCAGTATATGAAATCAAGTACAGTGATGTTCATAAGTGACGGTTTTTTCTGTAAACTAATGTAACATCGCACGGAAAAACATACAACTGGCAGCTAACGCATTAATTGATATAGCAGCTGCTAAATCAATCAATGCGTTTTTATCAATTAATTTAAGCTGCCGTTGTTAACTTTTTAACAGCCATTGCTGACGTTAGCTGTAGCTACTAATAAGTTAGCAAGAGCAACAAATTCAGGAAATTTGTCTGTTTAGCAGCCCATGCTAACTTATTAGAAGCTACATCTAACGTAAGCAATGACTGCTAAAAAGTTTGTAGAGTCAGCTAAAATTTTAAGTACATTCTATATCGACTAGCGTTGCTGCTTCTGCTTTTTTTTTTTTGGCGTAGTAACAAGGAAAACAGCTCAAAATTAAGAGAAATAAAAGAAACCAATGTTGTGCCGAATCCCTCGTAAGAAAGGACATCAAGTGCACGTTCCCTGGATAATAAAACGAGTTAAGAATCTTATTGTGTATTCCGTGAGTTCGTTATGACTTATTTCATCTCGTACGCGTGTACCGTACCGTACCATCCCCGCGCCCTGAGATGTCTACTTGTGTAGCCCCATAGTTCTCAAGGGAATATTCTTCGTGCTTCTTTGTGTTGTTCTTCTTCTCAGGATTCCCTAGTTTCGGTCTGACGAAGGAAAAAGCGCTACGCTTTGCGAGAATACTTAAACGCCTTGCAATGTTAAGTTAGGATTGGACAAGACTTTTTTTTCCGCCTGTCGAAACAGTCAGACATCAGGATTATTTTTTTTTACACCTCTTGTATTCTCACGGCCCGCAGCTGAGTGGAGAGGAAACGGAGTGAAGCACAAAGCACTTAACAGAGGTACATCTAGTCTTATGTTTCGGTGGCTGAAGCTTATCGTCGAACAAATAATTAGCATTAGGCTTACTGTTAGCGATAGTCGAGCAGTTCAATAACAAAAACGTACCGCAGATCTAACCAACGCTTAACCTAGCCTAATGTTCTATACCGTTAGCCCAATAACAAAACGAAAGGTAAAAAACAGGTGGTAAAAAATGCATGCAATTAAAAATTCGTATGATGAAACCTGAACGTCACACTTAATTTATCGAAATAATCGGAGATGGACAGCAGAAATCACTACTGTAAAATTTCGGTATCGTAAGGATTTCCAATGCCTCATCCGCGGCATTAGATATCATATGTATACATATGATATCTAATGCCGCGGATGAGGCATTGGAAATCCTTACGATACCGAAATTTTACAGTAGTGATTTCTGCTGTCCATCTCCGATTATTTCGATAAATTAAGTGTGACGTTCAGGTTTCATCATACGAATTTTTAATTGCATGCATTTTTTACCACCTGTTTTTTACCTTTCGTTTTGTTATTGGGCTAACGGTATAGAACATTAGGCTAGGTTAAGCGTTGGTTAGATCTGCGGTACGTTTTTGTTATTGAACTGCTCGACTATCGCTAACAGTAAGCCTAATGCTAATTATTTGTTCGACGATAAGCTTCAGCCACCGAAACATAAGACTAGATGTACCTCTGTTAAGTGCTTTGTGCTTCACTCCGTTTCCTCTCCACTCAGCTGCGGGCCGTGAGAATACAAGAGGTGTAAAAAAAAATAATCCTGATGTCTGACTGTTTCGACAGGCGGAAAAAAAAGTCTTGTCCAATCCTAACTTAACATTGCAAGGCGTTTAAGTATTCTCGCAAAGCGTAGCGCTTTTTCCTTCGTCAGACCGAAACTAGGGAATCCTGAGAAGAAGAACAACACAAAGAAGCACGAAGAATATTCCCTTGAGAACTATGGGGCTACACAAGTAGACATCTCAGGGCGCGGGGATGGTACGGTACGGTACACGCGTACGAGATGAAATAAGTCATAACGAACTCACGGAATACACAATAAGATTCTTAACTCGTTTTATTATCCAGGGAACGTGCACTTGATGTCCTTTCTTACGAGGGATTCGGCACAACATTGGTTTCTTTTATTTCTCTTAATTTTGAGCTGTTTTCCTTGTTACTACGCCAAAAAAAAAAAAGCAGAAGCAGCAACGCTAGTCGATATAGAATGTACTTAAAATTTTAGCTGACTCTACAAACTTTTTAGCAGTCATTGCTTACGTTAGATGTAGCTTCTAATAAGTTAGCATGGGCTGCTAAACAGACAAATTTCCTGAATTTGTTGCTCTTGCTAACTTATTAGTAGCTACAGCTAACGTCAGCAATGGCTGTTAAAAAGTTAACAACGGCAGCTTAAATTAATTGATAAAAACGCATTGATTGATTTAGCAGCTGCTATATCAATTAATGCGTTAGCTGCCAGTTGTATGTTTTTCCGTGCGATGTTACATTAGTTTACAGAAAAAACCGTCACTTATGAACATCACTGTACTTGATTTCATATACTGAGCAGTCAGCTGCTACAATATTACCTCCTGTTTGTTTTGCTCTGTCGTGTGGTCGATACCGTGACGATAGGTTTGGTAATATCGTCCTAGTATAAAAGGTCCTTAAATAGAACGGTTTGCTCAACAAAATACAGTAGGCGGAATGTCAACAAGGCGGCACCATGTTTGATTGGCATTCACACGCATGTAGCTAGTTTTTGGATCACCCATACTTTTAGCTACAGTAGCTTTCACTCGAGCAAATTAGTTAATGGTTATGATACGTTACATTTTTTGAGTTGCTGGTTATGAGATCTATACGGTGGTAGACGGAATTGGCGTCAAAAATTATTAAATTCAGACTCTTTTGTTCTAGACGCAAACGTTTTCCATTTCCCAATGAAAACCAGAGACGAAAGTATTGCTATCTGCTTCGTTGATTTTGATCCAAATATTGACAGACTGAACTTAAATACAAGATTAATATCCCAGCAAAGTGAAAACGTCTTTTCTCTCGAAACGTCTGTTTTCATAACATCTCTCTCAATAAATGTCTTTCCGGCAGACGTTTGTCTTTGTCTTCCAGGAAAGAGATGTTTTCTTTTCAGCGAGTTTCTGTTATTCTTGATTTCAAGATAAACCTGCTATAATTTGGATCAAAATCAACGCAGACAGCAATACTTTTGCTTCAGCTTTGCTGAGTGAAATATGGGGCGCACCTGGAGTCTAGTTTTAATAGTTTTAAGTGAGGGACATGGAAATTATCTCAAAAGTTGGGCCATTTTGAAATGTTCTCCTTTTTACAGCGACCAATTTTATTCTCAACCGTTTGTTACAAACGTAACCTAACTTATAAGCTCAGTTCATTGCAAAATACAATGTGAGCTGAAGTAATTCTGCTGGAAACAATATAACTGAGTCTTAAAAAAACATGAGAACAATGAGGAAACATGACGTAAGTTTAGGTACAATATGTAGGACATGTTAGGTTTTAGCCCTGCGTCACTTTATCCCAAATTGCTGTGGGAATCGATGGACGAAAGGTCGAAAAACAGTTTATTTTACTCGTAAACGACGAAACGTCTGCTCAGTTCCCGTCCTTTTTAGGGCCCTTGGAAACGTCAATTCGTCCATCATACATAAGGGGCGTTAGCTGTATTCCCTTGACGCTATTTACAGCCATAATGATAACAGATTATTCAGATAAAAATCGGAAAAGCGTTACATTTGATTGCTGCTATTTGTAAAAGCAATTTCGTCAATGACGTCTCATTCGAGTTGTTGGTAATGTTCCTGCGTTGACGTGTTGCCAAATCGCTCAGCGAAATATTTGAACAGAGATTCACAGTAGTTTGGGTCGAATTTGAATAGTACACTCCTAGTTTTACACTGGTTGCATTTCCGACGTGTTTCACCCTATCAATTAGATTATGAGGATTAATGATAGGTTTTAATACGTTATCCTTGGCTAAGGTTAGGTTAGGTTACGTAACTTGCGCCTCGCTCCGCTGTTGTCTCGCTTCACTTAACGAGGAGAGGTGGGAAATAAGACGTACATTATCATAATAATAAATCGTGCCTAGGTACATTTTGTTTCTGGAAATTTGTGTTGGCAACCATTGCAACTACGTATGGCCAAACTTCCTCGTATAGTATTACCAACAACAGAGTAAAAAAAAATGGTTACAATATTTGAGAGCGACTCGTCTTAAGATCTCGACTGTACGTCCGAAACTGTCTGCTTGTGAGCGTCTTTTCATATCACCCGAAACGGACACATAGGATGCTTAAGGAAACTCGCATGTTCATCAGTTCAAAAACCGCCGACATAATTGAAAGGCAATTCTTGATCCCCGTTGAATCAGCCCCGTACGTCACTTCTCTGATGACATCAGATCTTCTGGTAATGACAAAAGCATGCTTGTAAAGTATGAAGTCAGCAGACGCTGTGATGTGATGCAATGCAAACATCTACGAGCTTTCGGAGGAGAGGGGTGGGGGAACCCAAAGGACGACTCACGGCCTTGTCTACCGGTATGCGACTTACGTTGTTATTGACCGTGACTTGAGTGATGCCAGCTTTGAAACACTTTCTTGATTAGCAGGCATTTTACGCTCGTGTGTGTTTCAAGGAAGACGCGCTCCGCAATAATCAAAATTGCCGAAATTTATGGAAAGGAATCGGTCGCCGAATTTCATTACCATTGTGAGAAGTCATGCGTGAAATAGGTTTTGCAGGAAGTGTGGATTCGTTCCAGGAATTTATTTGGCTAGCGAATGCATCCTTATTCGGGTTTGGATCAAATCTGATTTGGGTCAGATCATGGGCTTGCACTTTCGGTCGAGCTTCGTTGGTGGGGAGTGCATCGCAGGTTCGTTACGGTTCACTACGACCGTGTTCCCAGTTAAATGCCCTGAACTACGTGTAGACAAAGATGGAGTTGTTTCTAGTCAGAAGTGGGGGGATAGTGTCAGCACAAGCCCGCTGTTTTTTTTTTGTTTTGTTTGTTTTGTTTTGTTTTTACCCCAAAGAAGCCATATTTAGCCTACGAAGAATTCGAATAACAAAAATACGGGAACTATTATTATTTTCAAGTTGTTCGGATAAAAACCTTATTGCACAATCAAAATATTTTCGACAGAAACCCTTTGTTGGAACAGCAAATCTTTCGTTCCTGTGAGACTTGAAGAAGGCGGTAAGTGCCTCACTGGATGTCTCTTAATCCGATTTTGAACGGGTAGCTCAAAACTAGACCTCAACTTTAGCGGCCTTCACTCAAGCATCCTTAGCTTGTAATGTTAGTTTAGGAGAGCCATTGCCGAGAGTTGGAGGTTAATAGGCACTAACCAAACACTTGCTAAAACATCATCAGCGAACCTTGTTGCGCCAGATATTGCTTGTCGGAATCTATCAAGCCCAAAAAGGACCAAGGTTTAAACTTAGCGAAAGAGTCTTAACTTGATGCAAAGTATTGAATCGAAATGTGAATCTTTACAAAGGACAACCTTCACAGATCCGAATCTATACACATTTCAACATTTTTATTGAACGAAAAAACAAAAACTTTATAAAATGGAAAACCTTTGCGATAAAATTTGAAGGGAAGGAAATAAGGATTTTTCAGATATATACTTTTTTAATTTAATTAACTAATAATTTTCTTGATTCAAGAACGCTTTCTTGGTGGCAAGAAAAGTATTTTAGGTTTAAAAAAATATTCCTGATATAGTCCAGAAATCGTAGGAGGTTTTATTTCCTTCCTCATGTTCTATAGCGATCTTATCGGCAAGCTGAGCGTAATTAGGCGCTGTACATGTAACCCAACCTAACTTAACCTAAATTATAGTCTACAATCCGCAAGCCACATTGTTAGGTTTGCTACGAATCCGCAAGGCTCCATCCTGACATATCTCTTACTTCTTGCAGACATAGGCTGCTGCCACCGAGAATAAAAACGGCATCAGGTTTGCTGACCGTTGGGTAAGGTTATATATGCATCGTGCATCTCCCTGTTGCCACTCCGCTCAGCTTGGCGATGAGAGGTAGAACACAGGAGGTATTCCATGCAATCTTTAAATTTTACTTTGAGTATTTTCTCATTAGTTTTCAGCTGAAGATAACCACATCAAAAAAGTCCTCATGGTTCTTTGAAGGAAAGGTTGTGAAATAGATAGCAATATTTGATACAATAGACTTCAAAAGAAGGTGGGATGAGATGTTTGAAAAGGTATTTACTGTGTCGGATCAATATTTGTTTCTTTTTGTGTGAAGTTCATTGACGAAATAAAAGTTGAATCTTTGAAAAGGCGTATTCATGACGTGGTCTTTAAAGATTGGCCGTGGAAATGAGATTATCTTCACCATTGTATCTCTAGTGAAAAGCATTCGCTCGGTACCCCGTCAGAAAATCAAGCGCTTTGCAATGATCGGCTTTCCTCCCCGAGTTTGCACTCTTTTCCCAAACCATCGAGGCTTGCAGGAAATCTCAAGCTCGCCTTTAATTTTATTATTCTTTCATGTTGGATAATAACCGCTATTTTCAATATCCTTTCAGAAAATGAAAAGCACTCTGATTTCTTTCTTTTGATGTAATTATGCAATGTTTTAATGGTTTGCTACTTCTTGTTCAATCTTTCATCACTGGACCGTGGAGTAAAAGCATGGGTTTGGGTCAAGGGCTAACACAGCCTAACCTAATCTAAACTAACCTATCCTAACATCAAAAACTAAACCCTGTTTCAGGAATCCCCATTCCCCTTACCAGTTTTGAGTATGAAGATAAAACAGGGGATGGATGGTTATTTTTAAAGATTATAACTAATCAATAAATATATCAATGAAAGAGTACCTTCGAGACATTTCAATTGATATGGTTATCGATGAGGGTATCTTTAAAATTAACCTACTCTCTTGTTCAATCCTTCGTACCTTCTTACGTAAAACAAGTGGCCTGAGTGACGACTTAAAGGAGGGTTCAGTTTTTACTGTGAACTTATCCTACCTCTAAAACGGATGAAGTTTGCTCTCAGCGGCAGGAGCCTATGGTACTGAGAAAAATTAGGGGCATAATGCTTAGCGGAGCAGAAACAACTCGGGAGGCACTTACCTTACCTTTTCCTTTGGTTAAATGTCGTTAAAACTAGTAATTTATAGCGAGATGTGGAGACAGGGTTGGAAAAAAAAGAGGTATAGAAAGACTGCAATGAAAACTTGAAGTAAACTCTTACCTCAGACGGAAAAGAAATGTACACCAGTGCTTCAGCGAGAGGGAAGCTGGGCCGGGAGGCTGTTCAGATGGTCAGCTCGAATGAGAGGAAAGCAGGGTGGATTGCAAGACGGGAGATTATATACCTGTCAAAGTAGGAATTCCATGGAGGATTGGCGTGGCTTGTGGCGTGGAGATGCTGCGACCAATCTATCCTGCTCCTTGGATTTCGGTGGTCTCTCTTTGTCAAAATATCTTTGACAACTTCAAGGAACTCCAGTAATACCGCAGGGACCGCATAAGGCTGAATTCAACCAAGTTCTAGAAAGAAGGAGACAAACACTTTTTCTAAGGGTATTGTTGATACTTTTCCAAATTAGCATGCTGATATTTTTTTCAAATTGGCTTGGACACATTTTTCGTTCTGAGTATTTTGCGTGGTTAGAAATACTTACATATGTTCTCTGCACAGTGCATTTTTAAAGCGTTTTTGTGAAAGCATAGACAAGGTGTAAGACATAAAGAAACCAGTTAAGCGAGAGATGGGACTGATTTAAAAAAGTCTAAGTTAGGCAAGGTTACATACCTCGAGCTGCTGTTGCTCCGCTTGCCTCGACGGCGATTGATTAAGCAACAAGAGTTTAAAAAAATGCACTTTTTAAAATTTACAGAGTACTTAGAAAGGCACTCACGTTATACAGTAGACGTGCGCTGTGCCTTTCGAGCTGATTTGCTAATTACAAACTGACACGTCCTCAGTAAAACTCCGGTATACAAGCGAAGGAACGCCATCAACCGTGAAACGACGTAGTTTTATAAGTACATTGAACTGCCGTGCAGACGTCGTCATATTTGGTACGGATGACTCGGCCAGGAGGCAACAAGCAAAAAGAAACAAAGTATATCACCGCAACTTCTCTGGCTTCAGGAACGCCGGTGACGCGACAAAAATAGAGGTGAGAAGTGCGAAACGGTCACGTGATGAGACCACAACAAACCGAGCCGTGGCGAGCCAGCCATGCCTACCCGCCAGCAGCCGACGGTCTCGGTGAAGTGAAATAGACGCCGAGTGCACTTACAATGCTCCTCCACCGTCTATTTCACTCTTCACAACAAAATGGAGGTTTTAAACAAAATGAGACAGCGATTAATTCGTCTAACGGACATTTTCGTAACACGTTTTGCTTGCAGATTATTAGATAATCTGTTCAAAATGGCTTTGAAAACCTCGAATCACAAGTATATACAGGGTTGAAATGTAGCCTCTTTTGGTTAGAAAAGGAATTTTCCATTACATTTCAAATGCTACCTTGTAAATGATTGTCTGAAAGATCTTCAAGAAGACCTGAAAAAATATAAGAGAAACCAAAAGCCTCTGAATAACCTGTAATGAGCAGTATATATGCGTACTGAAGAAAGTTCCTTAAATTGAGTTATATGATACTTTCCGTGGACTCTTTTAATATTACAACGGTGAGGCGTTCTGAAGTTTTGGAACTCTACAGTGTACCTACTGCATTCCGAATTCAGACCAAGACTGATAAGCCTGCTCTTAGGAATATCCGCAAGCGCCATCCACGCAAAACCAAGGCAGGCGTGAGAGTGTGGCGGCCTGAAATATTCCTCTCTTTCCCCCATATTACTCTTCATCTTTTTCAGGCAGTCCTCTCCTCTTCCCTCTTCTTTCACTTTTAAAGCAAAAGAATGTTGTTCCCATATAGTTCCACTGTAATCCTCTTACGCCTACGTATATTTACACTACCGGAAGTCGCCCCCACAGTCAGGTCTGCGGATAGCTTCTTAAATAACAGCTGCACGAGAACAGATAACCAGTAACTTTGGAATCTCCGTGAAGCCGATGATGCATGGTATGCATCCTTTGGAGTAAAATTACCTGCGTGCAATCCAAACTCGAGACGCCAACTGTGGCCTCAATCGTGAGCTAAAGTTTTGTGAGGGTTGGCAGCACTTACAGTTAGAGTGCTCGATACAAGACTCACAGCAAGCCTATCACGGACTAGCCTTCCTGTGTCCAACTCACTGCTGCCAACCTGACATCTATTCCTATGCGCTGCAGGGTGTTACCCTAAAAAGAAATCATCTTGAAATGAAAGCGATATTGTTCGAAAGCTGGATCAAAATAGCGAGCCTCTCTTTTAAGATGTGTAATATTTTCAGTCTTAGATGTCTTTTTTTCATTGTGTTTCAGAACCTTCGCTGGAGATTGTCGAGGAGAGATTCGTCATGTTCGTTACATTGGCAGCAATCGGTGTGCGCCTGCTCAGACGAATAGATGGCCAATCAGGGATCAGCGCTCTCCTCCAACAAGTGCTGCCAATCCCTGCTACTCCTGCGCTGGAAGGTATTACCATTTCGCTCACGATATAATAGGACAGATTTTATACTCTTGGTTTGATTTTGAGGAGGTAAATTCCGTCATAAAATTGATGGAAATAACCTATCGCATGCAAAGAAAAATTTTAACACACGGAAAAACTTATAGTTAATTTTAAGAGATTTTGGACAGTCGCTGGAATTCCGGAGGGAGCCTTGTTGCAGTAATAAGTGGAGGCTTCCCGTCACATCAAGTTAGTCGACTGTCGGGAAAAGTTTGCGTTAGGATAACTAGCAGAGTGGCATAGCTACGCTTCTCGGAAAGCAGGGAATATATCTGAAATAACTTTCGTAGTCATTTGCACAAGCTATAAGTATCAATGCAATAAGCTAATAATCGGAATTAATATGTCTCTTATCGGTTATAATTGGTTATTTTTCGAAAAAGACGTGTGTTTAGCCATATCATTGAAATGGTCTCGGCGAGATCTTTTCTGCGATATGGCTTAACGTACTTCTATATCTTTAGAAATAACTGAAATGCACTATAGCCCCGTTTTAGTTTCACATCCGGTGTAGAGATTCGCTAAAATTGTTCTTTTGTAATGGCGCCCTTTTTTAGTCCCCGCTAAATTCAGCACGTTTCTTTTTTTTTAATTCTTACTTCGATTTTTCCACTTAAGTACGAGTATAAATTATTTCAGGTTATGTAAACGTGAAGTTAAGCAAGGTTAGTTTGGGTCAGGTGCCTGAGTCTACGTTTCTCTACTGCTCCACGTGGCTCTTGCCAAGCCTCATGCTGTTTAGGGTTAACTAAGGTTAAATATGCCTTCTGCCTCGCTCCACTCGGCTCAACGACGAAAGGTGGAACACAAGACATAGAAAGGGTCGCCTTTCTTTTACAGTGTAATGTTGTATTCCATCAGCAATTAGTTTTGACCGCCGGGGTTACGTGACCAAAAAGTGTCCCCTAGTTGGGCCATGGGCCTGTGGAGTGGAACCGCTGTCCTCTCAGATGACCAAATTACTCCGAAATTATCCACTCGAAACGGTCCTCTCAGGCGGGTCACTCTGGCCGATTTGCGAAAAAGATGAATCAAAACGCGAGGCGGCTCTGCCGCTGTTGGTCGAACTCATTTCATATGAAAAGCAATCATGGAGTAATTTCCATTGAAACGGTAATGAACCCAGCCGACAGTTTCGATCTCGCACAGAGAGTACCGGATGCCAACTACTCAGTTCCGCAATTTCAGACGCTTCAAAGAAATTTTCTTTCATACCACTTCGAAAACAAACCTACCCAACGGCTAATCCGCACATTTTCGAAAGTCTCACACAAGAGACTTTTGCCGATACAGGTACGCATTTGGATTATTTCAAGAAATATTTATACAAATACAATTTTTGAAATGACAACCGACACGGGATTATATTTTGATTATTTCAAGAAATATTTACCCAAACAGTTTTTGAAACTTTAAAAAAACTCTCCCCCACTCCCTCACTTTGTTGTCGACTTGCGCTACAAACGTTACCAAGCTCCCAAAACATGATCTAGGTCTATCGATCCATAACTTCGTTTTTAGCATGATTCATGTACCTCTCTTCCTGTAAAAAAAGGGCCTGAAGAGGCCCAATACTTCCATGTCCGTCCCCCCATTGGCTTTATATAAATGGGCTATAAAACACAAGAGGAATAGGAAACCACAGAAACACAAGCGCGATCAAATCTGTATTGTCC
>Ga0058701_10000949_pt1 | contig 19959 bp, 10 predicted proteins | sample AgamicOrMae_FD_97039 | JGI IMG/M metagenome (GOLD analysis project Ga0058701, IMG submission 97039) | Agave microbial communities from Guanajuato, Mexico - Or.Ma.e | ecosystem: Host-associated > Plants > Phyllosphere > Phylloplane/Leaf | place: Guanajuato, Mexico | collected 2012-06-04
CACAATGGGCTGTTATCGACCCATCAAAAATATCAACCTTCATGCAAAATTCTCCCAAAAATCACTTATTTTAAGTAAAAAGGTAAATCAAATTTAGCCTAAAGAAAAAATTTGATCTTTTTAAAAAACACCGTTTTGCAAAATTTTGTTTCAAAACGTTTTGATTATTCCCTAATTTTTTTTCAAACTTCCTCTGGGCACAAATCGGTTAACCTTGCGTAAGCTAACAATTAGCTAACTTTACAAAACTAAAGCTACGGTTAACTCACGGTATCCTTCAATTTGACTGCAGTTAACCTATCCGAAGGTAGCGTCCTAAAGCTTTCCTAAGCTTAGGTAACCGAACCTGACTTCGGTCGAGAATTTCAGATCAAGGCATCGGAGAGCAAACTGCCTTCCTGTTTTGATCTCGACTGCACAAAGTCGATATTTCGCCAAGAGCAACCTGTTTTCGAACAAGATTTGTATCAACACGTTTTGATTAATCCTGAAAATTATTAGGGGAAAAAATTATCATGTTTACATTTCTCGGGAATAAGGTCACAGGGAGCGCCTGACCATCACAGGATAGGCAACCGAAATACTTCCATGTTGTGTGGGTTGCCCGTCTCCATCCTCCGCAAGTTTTGACCTGGATCAAGTTTCGGTCGAACTTTGCTTTTCACATGAAAATAAAGGTTCCCAACAAGTCACAAAAATCACTTCGTTTAAGTAGTAATGTCTGTGTAAATAATTTTTGTGTAAAATAAAATAGATTAATTGCCCAAGAATCGATTGATATTAATAACATGTTACGTTAGACCGCTTGAAAACATAAAAACAAAACGAAAAAAAATGTTGCTGCTACCAGGGCTTGAACCTCATCCATCCAAGACTCTGCCAACGTCCTTCATCTCGGCGCAAATTAACCCGGCTATAGTAGAAAAGAAAGTCTTTCACTGTCGCGGTGATAGACTACTTTGGCAACGAGAAGGGCTGGAGAGGTGAGAAACAAGCGGGCGGCGAGGGCGCGTTTACGATGAGCGAGTTATATTCCTGTCTGTAACATAGCGAAATAGGTCAGGAGAAATCAATATGAACCGGTTGGTACAAACGACTGGGGTGCGATCGCAAAACTTTTCTTTTAATCGGGGACGTGAAATTAAACTCCGCGCGCCAAAACTTTAAGGGAAACGAGCATTCGATTCGCAAGTTCCGTTTAAAAACGACAAAGGCCAACGAAAAGGTCCGAGGAAAATGTCCATTCTCAACTTTTAGCGCCCCGGCACAAAGGGCCGTTCCAAAAAATTGTACACGTGCCGGAGGGAATCAATGGAATAGCTCTTTGACAGGAAACGTAGCCCACACACTGAAAACTTTACAGGTTGCAATCTTTAATATTTGTTTCTACAACATCTCTAGATCCTTGAGATTCGGTGTATGCTGCTGCAGTCAGTCACGTCTTATTTTTATTTTTATTTTTTTTAATCTTGGTGTTTGTGTAAAAAGAGGGCCCATTACCTACGAGGGATAAAAATATTTACTCACAGAAAAATCTCAACGAAATTGGGCTATTTTAACCCATAACAGCCCAAAGTATTAGCTTGGGAGAAAATTAGAAGGATTGCTTCCAATAAAATACGCAATTTTAAGCTCTGAAAGATGCTAAATGAAAAATTATAAAATTTAAGGTTTCCATAGGGGTGATATTCTTTAAATTGTGACAATACTGAACTGGAAAGATCCTCTAAGATGAATTTTTCTGTTTCCGAACGGCATCTCTGGGTGGTAGTGGGTTAAACAAATAGGCTTCTTCAACTTTGACAAAATTAGGAATTTGGTCGACTCCAAAATACAACATTCGAAAAATGGAAGTCCGAAGGATTGTTGATGAAAACTTTGGAGGAGGTCCGTGTCCCCGCGGCCGAACGAATCGGTTAATGAGTCCTTCCATTCAAGCGAGCGCGCGAAGCCAAAACACTTCTCGCGCAAAACATTTCGTAAGGTGCGACGATTAATTCGATTTCCGAGAGTTTCCAAAGTTGGAGAAGCTCCATTCAAGGTTGACGTCGCGAGTGAAAAATGGACCGAAACCGGTTCGTATCTTAAAAAGTTTGTACGAAATATTTAATCACCTTTATCGACTAATTTTATCTCCAGTTCTGACGCAGGCGGCCCGCCGCCCCCTCCTCCCAACTTGAAAAGAACGAGCGAGCTCGGAGCGAGCTTGCCCACGATGATTTATGGCTACAAAAACTGTCAGTTTAAAATAAATATGAGAGGAACAAAGAGAAATTACTGAGCGTAGAAACTCTCCTGCTGATTCTTAAAATTCAGCGAGAAACAACCAGCGCAAAACGAAATACTGTCAGGGACCTAAAAAGCGGAAGCGAAACAGACATACAGCGCCATCTAGCAGGAGAATCCCGAACCGCTTCGACGCCAAAAACGCCTGACCAAACATATTCGTCTGGAAAGCATGGGCGGCGCTGGAATTTCGTTTAAGAGAAGATATTTGATGGGTGCGTGACAGGATATGGCTGGAATTCCGATGTGTTTAGCGGTTTGATACGGGTAAGAACGATGTTTGGATGCGTCAATACTTGCTTTGAGAGTTGTGGGTCAGCGAGGGTGTTCAAAGAAGGAACCCATTCGTTCCGATGTGTTAAGTGGCAAAGTTAAAAGATGTTGTACAAGCGGACCTTGTGCACTGTACTTTTTATTGGATACGGGGCAAAGGTGCCTTTAAAGAGGGCGTTAAATCAGCGGTTATTGCTTAGACTCAGTCGCAACCGCCATTTTTCGGCTCGCGACAACTTAGAAATTATGTTGCACTTAAAAAGTGTCAACGCGGATTACTTAGAGGCGTGCCAATGAATGATGCCCTCTCCGCGCGGTTCCTCCGTCGTTATTTCGAGAAATGTCGTTTCAGTGGTTTCTTTATGGACCGCCGAGGCCACACTTCCACTACTCAAAGCACTACCACCTCCTGCGGATGAACACACGTGGGCTTAGCTACTCATGTATTCTCCCAAAAAGCTTAATAAAATTCCACTTACGTAACTGTTCCCAAAACTTTAATAGGTCTACCAACACAGTAACATTATCAAGTTGAGCATTGTCATAAGAAAAATGTTCGATACCAGAGGCATATATTTAAGTCGGAATTTCCCGATAATGCAGAGATTTTTCGGATGCAAAATTTTCTAAATTCGGAAAGATCTAAAGAAAAGTAGCGATTCAAGGTTTGTGCAAACTTATAAATGGGAAAGTTCGTAAGAATTGTGATTTTAGATGCCAAAAGCTCATGAGCTTGGGTATACTTTTTTGTTTTCAGTACAAATTCATGTCGACAATATCCTCATCCTTTACATTTTTTTTAAACTTCGTTCATTTTTTTAGAAATCTTCATATGTTTTCAAATACCAATATTTGAAATTACGCTTCTGAAGATAACCCTGAGGATTCGTGGTCAATTTAAAAAGGTTTTTATTGGATAATAATCCAACGCCCAAAAGTTGCTATTTTATTTTAAAAGAGATCCACTCCGCAAGACGGCAGAAACAAAAAGGTTCATTAAGGTTAATTTTAGCGATTTTGAGGGTACTCTGTAACAGGACGAAGGTCATAAGTGGCCCTCTGCGCAGCCGATTTTAGTAGCAATGAAGTACCCGACCTTGGCTGGATTCTTGGAATGAGTACCGAGAGAAAATACCTCCTGTAAGGCCGTATTTCAAAATCGTAATCAGTCGAACAAGAAGAGAACTACCTCTACCAAAATCCCCACTAAGTTAATTTCTCATCGGATAATCGCAGTCAGCAAAGGTACAACAATATCACAGAGATTGTATCTCCTAAAGACATTGAGTTAATGAACTAGAAGTATATAAAGCGAGAGAATAATTAAAAAAAAAAAACAGGTTCGACATAATCGGACTGGACGGATGTTTCTGACGGCAACGAAATGGTTCTGACATCATGCACTCCAACATGTCACTAACGCATTCTCTCGCAAAGCTACTGTTATGTCATCACGGCAAAACTGACTTTGCGAATCAAAGTATATAAACTCTTTTTTTAAATCCAGTGTTGGGGATGATTTTTATTTGAGGGTAGATTTAAGCGACACGTTTTGTAATAAACGCTAAACGACCTGCACAGTGAAAACTAACCCCTGTTTTACGTAGTCCCACACCTATTTTGGGTATAAAGGTGAAACAGGGAGAGAGCGTAATTTCGTTATTTTTGAAGATAAACATATCAACAACCATATCAATGAAAAGGTCTCGTCGAGAGCTCTCCTCTCCATTCATATGGTTATTCATAGAAATATTATTCATAGGAACCAAATTTAGCTCTTTCCCTGTTTTACCTTCATACCTAAAACCTTATTTTTTATTGTGTGTACATTTTTATTATTATTATTTATTTTATTTTTTATATCCCACTTACTTTGAAATTCCGGCACGCAAAAATAGAAGTAGTTTTTAAATTCAGTTTAATGTTAGTTGTGGATGAACTTTTTTTTTATTATTATTTTAAAAGCGTGAATTTGAACACAGAACTCTCGACTAGACCCGTTCTGCAGGCAATCTTACTTTCACCAAGAAAAGCCCCTCGTTGGGCCGCCAGGCTGGCTGCCCACCCACGCCTGGCCCCGCCCCGCCCCGCATGGCCCCGCCCCGCCTGGCCCCGCTTCGCCCCGCTGTCGCGTCGCGTCGGTCCACAGACGGTCGGCAGGCCGTTTTGTCTGCCCGACCGACCGGGCCGGCGGAGCCAAAGTTTCGACCCAAGTTTACCGCGTTAAAAGTCGTCTTAATGATCTTTGGCGAAACTAGTAATCCCCTTTTTAATTAAGTCCACTTGCTGCGACGGACTCGTGGATAATGAACGCCGTCCACCATTCCAAAAATTAGATTCATGAAAGGAAAAATACACTCTAAGTCCTTGGGGTTAATTTAACCCCCTAAAATAGGGTGAATTTAATATGCAACTTTTTTCACCCCAAATTCAACTTTCAACCACAATTAGTTTAAGGGCAGTTAACCTCACCGAATGGGGTAAATCAGTGAAAGGAGCCCCCAACGAGGTTGAATTTGCGTCTACTTGGCTTTGGTCTTCATTCAGTAATCTATGGAGAGCCTACAAAAACATCGTTGAAATTCATACGCAACAAAATTCACCCTACGGGTTTACAGTGAAGCCTACTCTCCCTCGGTGAAACTGGCTGAAAATTTTAGACTGTTCCCAGCTAGAAAAAAAAAGCGTTATAAAACGATTTGGGTCTATACAGGAATGAGTTTAAAACTATACTGAATTCACAATCGGGGTGAGTTTCACACATGAAGATGCGACACTCAGAGGGTATGATGCACCCGGAGGGTAGGGTGTTCCCACCCGGAGGGTATGATTTTCCTACCCGGAGCGGAGGGTATGATTTTCCTACCCTGGGGGTAGGATGCTCCCACTCAGAGGTTAGGCGATGCTACCACCCAGAAGGTATGATGAAGGGCTGCCCACTCAGAAGGTATGGTGTTCGCACCCGGAGGGTATGAGGTATCTGGAGAGTTCCCACCCGAGTCGTTGCTGCGCGAGGAAATAAGCGAGGGTGCGTAATAAGAGGGACGTTCCGCGTGAGCGGAGGCGACGTGACGCCGTCGGCGAAGGTGCAATGGCGGGCGGCGGGCGGCGGACACAGGCCGTGAGCCAAACCACCTGGCCGAGCCGGGCCGAGCCGGGCCGAGCCGGGCCGAGCCGGGCCGAGCCAAAGTCCAGAGGAGTGAAGTCAGTGTAAAGCAGGAGGTCCGGCCGACTACACAGCCAGGGAGAGCCAGCAGGGCGAAATTCACACTGATACTCGGTGAGGTTATTGATCAAGCTCAACTCCTGATACGTCGGCAACAGTAAGCCGGCTTGGGCTTAGAGGCGGTAATGCTTTCAACGCAGTTATCCATATCCGCGCAATCCCATCAAATCAATGGTTCATAAAATCGTTGTTTATCTATAACTCGGATACGACTATCACGCATGTCCGCGATACATCTAACAAGTAAGTTTAAGATACGTGGAGTATAATTTACTTTTCCTTTTAAATTTAACCTAACCTTCCTTCAAGAAACCTGCCCCAAGTCGGTCACCCATAACGAATCCCCACCTCGCAGAGCGCCATAACCCAAACCGCACAGTCAGAAATGTCAAGTGCACCCATTTCCACTGTAAATGAAGAACTCCTAAGCCTTTAAGTGCCAGTCTTCAATTTGTTTCCGCCGAAAGTTGGCCACCCGCACAGCACAGCGTAAACCAAAGTTAAACCGGTCCTAGTCTAGGTACTAGTTGAAAGCCCCTTGAGATTAATTGACAAGGGCACCCAAATGGAGGCTGAGTTAAATGCCACTCCTGTTATTTTCCCGGACTGCTGGACGGTGAACTTAGGCGGGCGAGGATAATAAAAAGAAATGGAACAAGGCAAAATGGAGCCAATCACGAGACGGAGCCAGCGCAGATCTTACTTCGGAATTCCTTCTAACGAGTTTAGAATAACAAAGTTTTGCCGATCGTACGCTGCTGTCCTAGCTCTCAAAACAATTATTTGAAACAATGCCAGGGCACAATCAGGGCTACCATTTGTACGGCTGTTTGATAATCAAAGACATAAACTGAAGAATAAGTTGCGCTCAGCTGATAATTCTGTTCATAACTCGTACGCGTGTTGCCTACAATGGAACGGTCCCGCTCAAAAATTAGTTACTTAAGCGCCGATCCAAATGACGGTTTTGTTCATGCTGAGCAGATTTACGAGCACAAGCCAGATTTCACGGTAGATACGTAAACTATCGTAACGTTATTCATAAACGTACCATTTTCCCAACACAGCTGTTTAACGTTAAGAATATTTCGCAAGTTTGCATTTTTTTCTCAAATTATTTAATGATTTGTAAGACTTCAAAAACCTCTTAAAAATGTATAAATCACCTCAAATTTAAGATGAAATAAAAAAAAGGGGGGGCACTTATTTTTACGCTCTTGGAGCATTAAAGATAGCGAATAAAAACTCACCTCTATTACGCAGTCTCATTGACCCATAACAGCCCAAAGTATTTAGAGTAAAATAGCTAAAGAGAAATTTGAAGGATTTTCCCCATTAAATTACGCAATTTTAAGCTGTGGAAAATGCATAAAATTTTACATTTCAAGTTTCCAGAGGGGTGATATTTTTCAAATTTTGCCAATACTGAACTAAAAAAATCAATATAATCAATTCAAAATAAATTTTTGTGTTTCCGAACGGCATCGCTGGGCGGAAGTGGGTTCAATTACATCAAAATCATTTGCGGAAAAACAAATTGAAATTCTCTGATTTTGAAAGATGCAGTCAATATCAAAAAAAGGTAACCTCTTTATAAAAACAATATTGCGTACCGAGAGCGTCAAGACTTGTTATTTAGGTTGTACAGAACGAGGACGACGTAAAGTTATGACGTCAAATATCAAGGGTAACCTCCTCCGCACTTTCGAGCCGTTTATTTTGCCAAGTTTTTCAGAGACTTTGTTTTGCATACCATTTCATTTGATTCAATCGAAAGTAACTGTTATTGCTCAGACCTGAAAAAGGTTATGTTTTGTTACGTCTGACTCACATCTCGTGGGCGCTCTGAGCCATGTTTTCAAATAATTTACATATCGATGTCCTGCGGTTGTTCATTTCAGCCGGCAACAGAGCAAACCTTCATTCATCAAAGCAAAGTCATTAAAAATCAAAGTATTCATAGATTCACGTTACTTGGACTAATTGCTTCTTGTTCTGAAAGTTGCTCATATCTTTACGGTCTTACACTACCTACACTCCCACCTCCGTCAAAAACGACTATTCTCACAAAATACTAAGTACATACTTACCCTATTCACAGTTCCTTCTGATATTAATTATTGGCTTTTGAAAAAGATAAATACTTATCTCGCGTTTAATACGATACATTCACTTTTTATTTTCCCGAATGGCAGAGCTTCAAACTGCTACACTTCAAATAAAAAATACCGTAATTGAAAGTTTCATCAAAGTATCGGTGACGTAAGTATGGGTAATAATGTTAACCCCTGTTTCAAATTCGTATCGCCAGTGTTCTACGCCAACTTTCTTTCATTTTAAGCATTTTTTTAGGGTGCTGCCTCATTTTCTTGAATAGGTTAACAAATTGCAGCGTGTCTTGTTTTCAATAAATCAGGTTGGCAGCTCTGGAGTAATACCACTTTTGCACAGTGCGCAAAGCCAGCCGGCCGAAATGGACGAAGCGTTACGGAAAGAGAAGGAATTTCACAAACGCAATTCGGACCTGGAACACCGAACTCGTTCCTTACTACGAGAAGCTGAGCAAGTTAGTGTGCATTTTTCTTGCCTCCTCCTCGGCCATCACAAACCTGAAACTGCGGTTTTGGATATATCGGACTTATGCGGATGTATACATTAAATCGTCCCTCTGTTGTCTTCGTAACCTAGGTTCACGCGAAATTCGGTGAAATGCTATGAGACGTGATTGCGATGGACTTAATGCATAGGAATTAAGTCCCTGCTTTTGTGGCATCACAAGGTATTACAGAACCGCACTGTAAATTTGGAAGGTTTCTTTTTCTACCTCTCGTCGCCAAATCGGCGGATCGAGGTGCAAGGCGCGGTTCCATCTCTTCCTAAGTGCTACCAACTCAAATTTCAAAAACTGTCATCTCTAACTAGCTTTAAACGACAGACTACGCGACTACGCATTCGACGATTAACCTCTTGGTGGAAAAAAAATCACGTCTATTAAAATGGCTACACTTTTTGCCTCAGTATTTTAATCCATAACAGCCCAAAGTATTTAGGGTAAAATTTACCTTAAGAGAAATTGGAAGGATTTTTTCCACTAAAATTTTAAGTTTTGGAAAATGCCTAAATTATTAAATTTCCGGTTTCCAGATGGGCGATATTTTTTAAATAGTGGCAATACTGAACTGAAAACATCTTCAAAAATATTTTTTTCTGTTTCCGAACGGCATCGCTAGGCGGTACTGGGTTAAGCTGAAAACTTTTTTTTTGGAGGGGGGGGTTGTATACTTTTAAATAATCTGAATTGTATGTTTTTTAACAGTTGGCGACTTTGCAAGAAACAGCATCTAATAACTCCAAGTAAGTAAAATGAAAATAACTCAAAAGGGAATATTGACCGACCACCTACACTCTCATTTTTAAGAGTTGCATTTTCCACCCCACCTGTGTAAGTTTAACCCCTCTCAATATTTAACGATCAACGACATGCAATGTTCTTAATGTCTTAAATTTGGAGCCTTGTGTCTCATCTCACCATCGCTCCGCTCGGATATTGCCGCAAGCCTATAGCTGATTACTTTTGCGACAAAAGGTGGAATAAAAGAGGTGAAAAATGCAACCTCTCATATCCTGAGTGTAGGTCGTCTAAAAATCAGCACCGAAACTTAAACTAGGTGGCGCCACGCCAAGTTTTCCACGCGTGGAATATCCGTCCCCATTTCCGGCAAACTATCAGCTCCCTCTCTCTCCTCTCCTCTCCGTGTGCAACTTGATTCGAAGTCTCGTATCATTTGTTTCGAGGGGCTGGCTGCTCGCTGAAAAGTATCAAACAGAGCAAAGTGGCGGAGATAGCAACAAGGCAGGTAGTAGCAAGGAAAACGGCGGTAGCGGTAGCGGTAGCGGCAGCGGCGGCGGCGGCGGCGCCACGACAAGCCTTGGCCTCGAAACTGCCAACAAAGTTCTGCGTGCAAAATTGGACATACTTAACAGGGAAATCGACGAGTATCGCTCCGAGAGCATACGAAGGGTGAGTTTGTCGTAATCTCTTGGAGGCCGGCTGGGCGGCCGGCTGGGCGGCCGGCCTTGGTGGGCTGGCAGGGCGGCCGACCCACGAAAACAGCTCGCCCCCGCACGCCCCCGCCCGATCCGACCCATCTCGTTTTCGCACATTTACCCGTCTGTGCCCAGCCTGGTTTGCTTACACCATCCGGATAAAACCAGTCTTCGTCACGTCTCCAATTTCCATTCTGCTATTTTATACAAGCTGTTCACTTGCTTTGACTTCGTTACCATGGGTTGGGTTACGTCAGGTTGGGCAATATGGTAATACTTGGATATCCATATTACGACATGGATATCCATGTGTTCTATGAATAATTAGACCGGATATGGATGGACATCCATATTTATATTTGATATCCCGGATTGAAGTGTCCATGCGATATCCATGCCGAATTATCCATGTATTGAAAATATACAAAAACAGATATGCTTGTGTCTATGCTATATATATGAACCATGGATGTCAATTTGAGTATTTTCAGGTGAATTGAATTTTTGGCGAATAATCCATTTATTAAAAATATACAAATGGATATCCATGTATGCTATATCCATGAACCAAAGATGTCCATTCGAGTATTTTTAAGTGAATGGATTTTTCGGCAAGGATATTACCATGGACATCGCGTGGATACTTCAACCTGGGTATCAATTTATGGAAAATTCGACATGGATATCTATAGCTAATACCCGCAGCAGCCATGATGTCCACGTATATAATGTATATGTGATATCCGCATGGATTGTTCGACCTGGGCAATGATGTTGAAGCTCAACTCACCAGTTGAAGGGCCGAGCTGATGATAGTGGTGTCGCAGGCTGAAGACGTTCGTCGGCTGCGCGGCGAGCAGCAGCGGCTGGAGGAGGTGCGGGCGCGCGCCCAGCACCAGCTGGCGCTCGCCAAAAGCGCCACCGCCGCGCTGGACAAGGAGCTCCACGAAGCGCACGAACGCCTGAAAGAACGCGACAGAGAAAACGCTCAGCTCAATAAGGTAGCACGCACACACGCCTCTTACAGCGATCATTGATGTTCACACCAATTTTTGGTTCAAGGGAAGTCAATAAATTAGCCAAATAATCTGCTGCGCTAACCTCGGAGAATCTCAATTACAGAGTCCTTTTAACAGTAGTACTCATTTGACACCAAACCGCCGTTCGATAAGCTTTATCCCATCGTAAAACCGTCGTTACTGACGCCGTTAAAAGTGAGGTTAAACATACGTTGAACACGGATTAAAATATCGTCCCACTGCATTTCCTTGAAATCTCCCCAAGTTACCGTACCTGAATACCAAAGATGAAATGCCGAGCCGTCTACTGCGGCTAACCGAGGGGCTTAGCAAAACCGGATTAAAGTAGTCCATGTTGGGTACTCCGTTGAGAGCATGGGAAGATGGGTACCCGCCTTGCCACACGCCAGCTTCAGTTTGGATGGAAGATTATTATTAGTTTCAAGAAGGATAAAATCCCGTCGAAGTTTACTTTTCAGGGATTAGTTAAAGTAACGGACGGATTACTAAGTCTGGGCGTGGGATCGACTCCTTTGAGACGCCATAAGAACAACAATTTTCCGCCATGAGTACACGTTAAGCGAGGAAGTCTCCACAAGCATGAGTTAGGTTATCTTACACTTTAAAAGGTTTACGTAACCAACTTGGTTAATCCTCATAACGCAATAAAAAGTTTAGCCGTAATAAAACATAAAAGGCATATAAAATTCGACCTTCCGGATGAATGGTTTCGGTACGGTAGTATCACGAATAATTTCGATTTTCTTGAATAAAATTCGGGTAAAATCTTGAACGTTTCCATTTTGCAGGAAATCGCTGCACTGCGCAAAGACAACAAAGCTCAACAGCAGCAAATCTCGTCAACGGACGTTCGACTGTCGCGTGCTCTGGAGGAGGCGGAGCGGCTTAGAGGCTCTGTCAAAAGCACCCAACAAAAAATTAAGGTACTGAAACTCGTTACCATCGACGGAAACGATATCGTATCAACAAATGATTGCCGCAGCCAACTCGCGATTTTGCCCTTTATGATACCACGTTCCAAACATTGTTGGCACTTTCAGCGCTACAAAAGGTTGAATGGGACAATCGCATTTTAGCAATAATGCTCATTTAATCGGATCCTAAGACCTCCTGCGGACGTTTAACCTCAATCGAAAGGCGGCGTTAACGCATGCTTCAAATGGGGTGCTAGTCAAATGGTGGCACATGTCACATCACGAATCTGATGGGGTTACGAGTCAAACGTTATCCTGGGTTTAAGTGTCCATGCAATATCCATGCCGAATCATCCATCCATTAAAAACACGAATGGATATCCGTGCGTCGATACCATGACCATGCACCATGGGTGTCCACACGAGTATTTTTAAGTGAATTGATTTTTCGGCATAGATATTACCGTGTATTTTGCATGGACTCTTCAACCCGGGATAAAGACTCAAATATACTTATCAAGCCTCAAGGGCACGAATCAAATGGGACTAAGGGACTCGCGTGGGACGTGAATATATGTTTTGAATGGGTAAAATGGATCATTATAGGCCTACAATACAGTCAAGCGTTCGACTTTTTTTTCAGGAAACTCGAGATTTGTCTCGACAAACAAACGAACAGCAGCAGAGTACAATCCGTCGGCTTGAACGACAAAAGACTGAATTAACAGCGATTCTCAATAAGCAGGCACAACTCATCGATAATCTTCGGAGGCAAAAGGTGAGGAAGAAAAGTAAAAAAGTTGCATTTTGCGTATAAGAACAGCATCTCGACTCCAGCACCCAACAGGGGGCATTATCGCTATCAAGGAGCGCGTTCCGAAATTCAAAAAATAATAGATTTCAGGACGACTAGATCCTAGAGTGGATCTAATATGTGCCCGATGGGAAAATGCCCGGACGTGTAATCTCAAAACTCATTTTGAGAGTCAAGACTTTCTCAGCAGCAATGCCAAGTATGCCGAAATTAAAAATGACGCTGACGGAGATGTGATCAGGGTTTATAACAAGGACATGGATCACTGCTCGAGTATTTCCTTGAATTTGAACGCGGCTAGTCCTTCTTATCCATTAATATACCCGTGACTCAGCCCACACAGGGAAAAAAATCACTAATGATCGCTTCCAAAGCTGTAGGTGAAGGGTCAAGTACATTTTTCACGGAAAACTGGAGGTTATTTTCCAGGAAAATCGTACGGCAATCTCAGTTTGAAACTCGTCGAAGGTGCGCAGTTTTTCGGGTAAATGAGCACGGGACTGCGGATTTGCCCCGTGGCTGGCCTTTAAAAATTTCGGGCAAAAGAGAAGCTGAAAAATTGACGAAATCAATATTTCAGTTTTATTGAACCCGATAACTATTTCAGACAATACGTAAAGAGAAATAATTTTGCTTCAGAGGTCGATTTGTGCCCCTGCAAAATCAAGAAATTTTATTCTATAAATCAAAAGTTAATCGGATTTAAATTTTGAAAAAATGGTATAAATAAATAAAAAAGTTTCTTGCAACAGGCGAAATTTGGGATCGGATTTTTAACTGAAATCAGGGTGTCTAGCTATTTCCCATTTCCAAATTACCGGCTTCTTCCCGGTTTTTCCGGATCCCTTTTTCCGAAAATTCCCGAAATTTTACTTGCAAATTCAAATTAAACTTCTTTTATATTTGGACCCTCCCCTTCAAGAAATACAGTTTAGGAGATATATTTTGTAAGTTGTTGAAAATATTTTTCAAAAAAGCGTTTTGTTTTTTCCTTGAAAAAAAAAGGCAAAATGGACTTAAATTTTTTTTCTTTTTCAAAAAAAAATATAATTGAATGGGAATTCCCGGATTTACCTTTTTTGCGAAATTTCCGGCAAAGTCCCGGCTAATTCCCGGTTTTCCAGGTTTTCCCGGTCGCTAGACACCCTGGAAATACGTACAACGAACGTTGTGATTTCCGTTGTTGAGGAGATACTATCATAGACAGAAAAAACGTCACCCCCCTGCAACCACCTAGACATTGGTGCGTTGCGGTTGCCTACATTGGCTTGGAATCAGACAGGTGATTGGCTAATGCCGAGCTAAGGAAGGCAAACGCAAAGCACCGCTGTCTAGACGGATGCAGGGGGAGGACGTTTTTTCTGTCTATGATAGCACTTGCAGGGGTCGAGAACGGCTCACAGACAAGCGAGATAAAACTGACAATGGGTACTTTGAAACTAACGCAATCTTCGGGATAGGTCAAGATACACACGAAAATTAAGGATTTAAAAGATTTCTTCTTTTCGTAAAAACGCTTAAAAAATATCTAAGCGTCCGACGTTAATTCCCCAACAACACAGTTTTTCCATCTCACTGCCAACTCAGCTCGAAAAATATCAAACTAGGTTGTTTTTTTGTTGTTGTTTTTTTTTCCTTCTGATCACAAAATACCAAAATCTTTCCTCTGCTTACAAAGTGCCTTATTATTTTTTACAGGGTCACTTCGAGATGTCGCAAATGCTTAACGTGGCATCGTGCGAGTTCGATAAGCTGCTCGACTGGTGTTTGGAACAAGAGAGGACTGCCGTGAAGTAGAGTATATTGCATCACTGCAACTACTTAAGGGATAGACGAATAAAACGATTTTGTACCAATGCGGTTTTTACTGACGAAGATCTTTTCACAGACACTACACAACGTGACATGTTTTGTACAATGTACCACTACTGACAAGTAAACAACACCTAATCCTCTGTAAAAATACATTTGAGATTGACTACCCTCTTTTGTACAAAATCGGTCGTAAACAAGCGAAAAGGCACATTACTTGTCAGTAGAGCATGATGATTGGCTCAAACCTTACTGTTTACTGTATCACATTAGTTTAATGGGCATGGAAGATAACCCGTACAAAAATGCGGAAAATTCGAAACAGTGAAAAGACATTATAGGTGCAGTCCGAGAAGTCCTAATTTCCAGACAGGTGAAGGACTTCGTAAAAGGACTATGTGTTTGGGAAAGGCGAGTACAAAAGACAAACATTTTAGGTGCAGACAAACCCGCTTATATCACCCGTTTATTTGTTTCCTCGGAATCTGTAATTATTTTGTATTTTATGCTTTCCCCAAAAATCTAATTTAAAATTACAAAATTCAATTTCATATCTGCTCCTCGCTTACATATTTTTTTTTTCAGATCGGTGTTCGATACAAGCGGGTATCATTGAATAATTCCTCAATTATATTGACCCAAAAGAGATAGTCATTCCATGAAGAGAGTCTCATAGGAAGAGAGGATGCATGGAACCAACAACGCTGATTGGTGGGATGAAAGGGTGACGTGGCAGTTGACGCCTCTCTCCCTGTAAGGCTCTATTCCACGCAAGAGAAAGAAATACAAGGGAAACTTGAAAAAATATACATAGAAGGCGAAAACGAGTCTTTGGTACGCAAATTCATGCACCGCATATGACATACGTGGTACATACAAGTGTCATGGAAATATCGACATGAATACAATTCATTATTTGTAAAACTCAAAAGCACCAAGGGAAAAGAAAGAGATGGCGACAGATGATCAAATAGGCCATTTCGAAGACAAGGAGGTCCCAACTGTACAGTTCGAATCAAAAGTCGACTCCTTCATTATGGAAGTATACGATAGTTCGTCTGAAGAATCTCCCAATTTTTTGTCTCTAAGGTACCGTGGGCCACAAAAGTCATGACCCGTGCTTCCATAAGAAATACATGGAAGCAGGGCTCATGACTTTTGTGGCCCACTATACATCAGGCAAACTTATCAGGCTGAATTAGAGTTTGGCACATAACAATAGAAAAGCATATGTATTCATCTCAAACATAGGATGACTACTGACAGAGAATCCGAAGATTAACCTTTCCCACTCCGAATTTTTCTGGTGCTAGTATATATATATATAATTGATTATTTAACATAAACGTACATAAAACAACATTTACTGTGAAATTATCTATAGTGTGTAATGGCCCAAGATAATACTGATGGCCACAGCAACTGGTACCAACAACGCAATGTTATATTTATCATGGCACTATCGAATTGCGAAGCCCAATGATTTCCGTATGAGATTTCATTTTAAAGCCTTGAACCTGGTTCCGAAAGACAAAGATTAACAGAACACTTTGAAGCGAAGAACTAAGAAAAAAACCGCCCAGTTCAAGACGAAACTACTTTTTCATCTGTGGAAATTAATTAGGAAGACCAGGGAAGTAGAATCGAATTTCATACGAATGATCAAACACAAACAGCGGGCATCTGATCAAAACACCTGATATATCTCATTTTACACTTTTTATATTTACCTGAACAAGAGGCGATTGAATCAGCTGCTGAAAATCAAGTTCATCTCACTAAAACAAGTTTGTAAATATATTAGGCGAACATATTAGGCCATGCGTTAAATTCATCGTATTCGTAAGCCGGTTTTCCAACGCAAGCAAACAACTAAAATAAAACATCGCTTAACTAAAAAAATGCAGCGCATAAATGATACAGAGTAACGCCTGAAGGCAAGATATCACAAGTACACAGATTTCAAAGAGCCTGTTCTTTCTAAAACTACTTTCCAAAACTGTTAAGACTCTATGGGATTCTGGGAACTTGCCATGTTTGCTAGTTTTTAGATTCACTTGCGAAGTACGCGATTCGAGATGTCCGCGTTTATTTAGCATTTCAAAAACGCAAACTACGAGAGGTAAACAAAACAGCAAGCCACGGCGGTCAGAGAAAGACAAAAGCTTATCTTAACAGTTAAAGGTACCATAAATTAGTTCCGATAGGCCTTTCCGTCTGTATTCAAAATAAAATATGTTAAAATTAAACATACAAGCAAGCTGTCACTGTGTTGCATCTCAACAGGTGCTAATGCGACAAATGAAAAGCTTGTTCATAAAAAGCTGAATATAGACCTTGTACTGAAAATGCTCCTCTAATCCCATAAGATTACAATTTTTTTTTTTAATTTCCTTACAAGGATTTTAAAATTAAAATTAATTAAACGTATACAATACCAAACTATTAATCAAGTGACGCACAAGATAAAAATACCGAAATCGCAGGTCGATGAAAAGTTTTCCGAGATTTGGTTGACAATATCATGAAATCAACATCCCATTCATCGTGTACATGGGTTTTACTAACGACGAGAAGTTGCAGCCGTGGACTCGGGATTTTCTCTGTACAGTCTGGAAGTCCTCAAAATTGCAAACTGATAACAAACTTTTCATCTTGACCGTACTCACAGCAGATTAACAGAGCGTATGGTCGGTTCAGTAATTACGAACTACGGCGTTCACTCTATGCTCAGAAAAAGCTAATTAGAGGCCTGGTCATAACACGAACGTCGAAGTATTTTCACTAGCTATACTAGGCCTCTCTAGTGATTCACCGTGGAATCTATAAATAATTACATTGGGGAATCATAAATAAATGATTTTGATAAATATCGACACTCATTTCTCATAAAGACGCAAATTCAAGACATCACAGATTCATAAAAAAATTGTTGAGGCAGTGATCTCAGATGTTCTCAATGAATACATTATTCAACGAAAGTCTGGACAGTTGAACCGCGGAACTTCTAAACAAGATGAAATGACCGAACTTAGATGTAAATGTTTTGAAACCACGAGTTTGAAGGGACAAAGCCCTCCAGTATACCAGGACTCTCTTCTGCTTCACATTTGCATAATCTGGTACAGCAAAAAAGAAATGCTATTCATTGATTTGACAGGTTTCCAGCATGGGTGATACTTCCGACAAACGAACTTAAAAAATACAATGGGGAATATTTAGCTCCAAAAAATAAAAAAATGGTTCTGGCGCAAAAATTGAAAATCACCTCTTCTCTTTCGCCAGGTTCAACATTCATTTCTGCCCACGGTATCCCTTAAAAAACTTTGCATTAAAAAATGCAACAGAAAAATTTTTGGTCCAAGAACTGTGAAATCGACAAATAGTAACAAAGATTGTTTTAAGTGACAAAAAGTGATACCAGTGACTCTCTGGCAACCCTCATGTTCTGTTCATAAAAATTATAAAACACGATTTTTCTGATCACTGAACTCAAAATACAATACTTCTAACTTCGAATTTTTGTATGAGACGATTTCTTATTTTGGCCTGTGCTCCGGACAAACGTGAGTTAACTGGGCTGCTTATCTCGGCAATGATACTAAAATCTATGTTTAAGGAATGTTTAAAATACTCGTAGGCTGTAAGGCGGATTCGTCTATCAAAAAATCCGCAATTCGATTTGACTCGAGGACTGGGATAAAACGCTTGTCAGACAGATAAGATGATCACTTCAATTCGTAACAAAAATCGTAATTAGGCGGATCGTCCGGAATGGGCGGAGGATCCTGAGGAATATCAACGCCTTCGGCGTCCAAAAGTCGAAGTTTTATGTCCATCGAAAGCAGAGTTTCCAAGTCGCTTTCAGCTCTCTTACTAGTCATCTTGTTTCCTGAAAAACGACCAATATTTCAGCGAGGCCGATAACATGGCGTACACACAATACATCGCGCTTCAATCCAGCGACGTGCTGCTGAAAATGACCTCAGTCTTACCTAGAAGAGCATTGATGCCATCCGTCCAGTAATCAAACACCTCTTCATCAGGTGCCACAAAATCGAGCGATGATTGATCCACCGAATCGAGGGTTAGCGAGAACGCAACATGATGGGTAGTTTTTCTTCCCCTGAAAAACAAAAGATCGGTCAACATTCCTCCTAAACAGGTCCGCTGCACCAAACCACATTGATTTCTAACTACGCCCAGTACCACTCAGGTTCAAGAAACAAAAACTACTTATCATTATCCCTTCAAAGGAGTTAACTTCGGCTGAACGTTCTCCTCAGAACTTCCTCAAAGAGGAAAGGATTGGAAAGCTTCACTAACGCAAACTTCGGTCCTCAAACCAGTCTGCTTCTTACGCCGAAGAGAACAATTTGACCCTTTCAAAAGGGTTAATCTTCGATTAAGTCACTTCTTGAAACTTCCTCGGCGAAAAGCGGATTAGGAAGCATAACTTAAGGGATCTCCGGTACAATGGTGTACCATTTTTCTCGCTTGATTGATCAGAAGTCCGAAAAAAATCGGACAATATAATCGGGTGCGTGTAAACGAGATGTAAATCGAATATAGAGGATTAAGTGCTCTTTGAGCAAAAGCAGAGTGCAAGAAGGTAGTCATATCCGCACAATGTCCATCGCAATATCTGAAGACCATCCGGTTTAGCTCGCAATCAAGACCAACATTTTTGGACCATGTGATATTGGAATATTCTCTGCACCGTAAGCGATTTTATGTCGGGTATTTTGCGAAAGCTCTCAAACGCACAAATGCTCTTGGTCACGTAAAAACTGAATTCTCTGAATTCTTAATAGGAGTCGGACTGTTAACGGACTATGCCATAATTTTATATGTATGCTACACATGTCATTATGTATATGTGTTGTATACAGCCATCCAGTGCGCATAACAGTTTTGAAACATGGCCTTCGGTAGTTCTTCTCCATGAGCATTTGCGGGAAAAAATGTTTTTCAAAGATATGAAGCTACCTAAGGTTGTCTTTTACACAACCTTTGAGCAACAAGTTAAGACAGAGGATGAAAAAGGGCTCCTTTGAGTAAGCTACCTTAAACGATTACTAGAGTACCAATAATACACGATTAGATCATATAAAACTTGACTTCGCTAGACGTGATGGTAGGTCAAATACGTTTACGACCTGAGCTAACAGTAAAACTGTCAGAGCTTTCTGGAACTAGTTCCGAAATTCCGATTCTCTCAACATCGTACAACACTAAAGAGTCCATATATTAACTCACCTCCCGTCTTTCATATGAGGGCAATCTTTCCCGGTGACAAGTGACTTAATATCAACGACTGCCAGTTTATTCGGAAGCTCTTCGAGCGATGGAACGCTTTTTTCGTCACATTCGCCGTACTGGAAGACTTTCTGGTTAGGCGCCAGGCGGACGTACCAATATTTGTCTTTAATTCTCTGAAAAGGGGAAGATAGGTGAGTATTGTAGAAACCACAATTTTACAAGAAGAGTGTGCAGTATTACAATCAAATTCTATGTCGAAATTTTATTTTTTATTTATTTTTTCCC
>Ga0058701_10000950_pt1 | contig 19949 bp, 17 predicted proteins | sample AgamicOrMae_FD_97039 | JGI IMG/M metagenome (GOLD analysis project Ga0058701, IMG submission 97039) | Agave microbial communities from Guanajuato, Mexico - Or.Ma.e | ecosystem: Host-associated > Plants > Phyllosphere > Phylloplane/Leaf | place: Guanajuato, Mexico | collected 2012-06-04
AAACATCTCTTTTAACAGCAAATGTCTTTATCAAAACTTGCTGGGATAAAAGTTTAGTTTGAAAATGCATATTTTTTTTTTTAAATAAAAGAAGAGAACAATAAAAAATACTGTGTTCTTAAAAATTATTTTTTTTTGCCATATTTTCTGATTTGCCTTTACTCAGGAGTGCTACAAAAATTATTTTGCAAAAACAGGGCCCAGTAAAATGATTACTTTGTTTAAACTGTCAAATTTTACCTATTATATGTTTTGGCATTGGCATTTTAAAAGGATGGTAGCGTCTCTGTAAAAGTCAAAAGATATCTGATGAAAAATTATAACCAAATTCCATACTTAACAGCCTTAAATTGACTGATTTGAATTGTGCTCATAAAAATGTCACTATTTGATGGTTATAAGTTTTGATCAAACTTGATATTAAAAGGGTTTATAATGATAATGAGCATTTCTTGTAAATTTGTGCATGACAAACTAAGTGCAGAATATTATAATATACAGAATGATAAATAGAAAACTTTACGACGGAAACAACTTGACATATTCCTTACTGGTATACAACAGAACCAGTAACAAGTATGCATATTACAGATAATCCTGCATTGCAAGTAAAAACCAAACCATTTTTTAATTTTTTTTTATTTTATACAGGACTGACTAATGAATAGGCCAGTTAAAAATAATAAAAGCAGGTATATACTCCTTGAATACAACTAGTAATAATTTAAAATACTACTGTCAAAAATTTACAAATGATTTCATTAGAAAAACTGGAGGATTTTAGTTTAGTTTTTCATAATGAACCGTGTTAAGAGGTTCAAAAGGAACCTTAATGATAACTTGGTTTGCATGGGCATAACAGCATGAACGACCGACTGAAAGGATATTTGTGGTAATAAAAATAAAATTTTCCAACAAATATTTCCATCTTGAAGTCAGCCAAAATAACAGTTTGGTTGAATAACCACAGGTGCGACTGAAGGCTAAGCCCAAATGACATGCCACCTCTTCAACTGCAACCGCAACTTCGAAAATAAAGCCCACGCGAGTGTTATAAATAACCCTTTTTACACCTGGAGCAAAGCGAACAACTTTTGAGCCAAATAGTCGAATCAACCCCATCAGTTACACCGAATCATTAACTAAAAGTAAATGTTTACTTTTGTTGGTTTGGTGGTAGAAAACGAGGCTTCCTTTAAAACGTCGTCTGCAGAGAATGCGGTCATTGCAAGTACTTACTTTTGGTGAGGAAGACGCGTATCCAATTTAAGAATCACAACAATAATGGCACCACAATCACATTATAAAGTTTTATCAAATTAATGACCAAAAAGGCCAAAATAATCTCCTTCAAACGAACCACTCCCTCGCACACCGCACGGAACTCACTCACTCACACTTCACTCTTTGCCTTGCCTTCCCCTCTCCCCTCTTCCTCCTTCCGCCTGTCAGCCCTCCTCTCCCCTTCTTCTGCCTCATGAACCGACAAAGACGCTGCGGAGGGAGAGGCAACTCGCGTCTGTAATCGCTTAGAACCGCTAGAGGCCGCTACTGTAGCGGAAAAAAGAGAAGGCCGTGACAAGGCGCAAAATTTAAACTGTAACGCACTTGTGATTTTACTGGGCTTAATCGCCTCATGTGGACTCATTTACATATTTGTTTGCAATCCAGTAGATCTGTTCAAAATGGCTTTGAAACGCTCGAATCACAGGTACGCACAGAGTTGCAAGATAGCCTCTTTTGGCTAGAGAGGGAATTGTCCATTCTTCCAATTGATTACTAGGGCTATATTTCCAATTGAGTGTTTATTGCCTTAAAAAACTATACCAGCGATATATAGAAAAAAAACCGCTAAGGAAAATATTAAGACCACGAACTAAGCTCAATCATGTGCTCGGACGATTCTGGGGCAGGAATTTCAAATTCCAATTTGGGAGAAACGAACTGAGCGGGCAAAACAGCACAATCATAAAAAATACCTGCTTTACTTACCACCGTTTTGGATAAAGCTACCGGTACCGTAAGAGCTAGTTTTGTTCCCACGGTTATCGTTCCTATTTTTGAAATCATTCTGGTTCTTCTACCCTCACTGCTTTCTTCTGTAAAATCTCCCTCACCTTCTGATATATCTCGAAATGGGCGGTCAATGATCGAGGCAATTATTGAGAAAAGAAAAGGTTTGTCTGTCTTAACTTCCGAGCAATACAGTTTAGTCCTTGAGCAAAGCAGGGAAAACTTTCTCTCATGAATGTTTTCCATTCAAGGTATAGATTTTCAAAATGATATCACGCTTAGGGACAGGAAGGTTCATAAATAAATCCACGAAAAATAGTAGTTGTTTTTTTTATAGAATACCAGTACTGTACATACACATTTTGAGCTTATTAAGAAACCTATAGTGGAAATATTACAGTGCAGTATAATCAATGCCCTTCCCTTTGTCCTGACACCATCATTGTCTTATTCTTTCTTAGAAAAGAACTGCCAACGTTATCACATAATATTCGACGCAGTGTTAACAACAAAAGAGGAGAGTGGAATGACCGTAGCAGACTTTTGGAATGGAAGTTATGGACCGCCTGCAGCACTTCAATACATAAACGATAAAATACGAGCATAACAACATAAAATTATGCGTGCTACAGCGATAAAAGTTGACACTGCCGGAAAGGGACACCATACGCTATCCAATAGATACGAAACACCACTGTGTAAATGATTTTGATAGAAGAATTGAGAGGACGGCGTTCGAGAGAATAAAAAGTATCATCATACGAGGCCTGATGAAAAAATCTGTAGCTATGAGCGAAGTATTACTGTCTTTCCCGAATTAACTCTGGGAATAATTGTCAGGTTGTGCTTTAAAACATAACAAAGCCCCGCTCCTTTCGCATTTATCTTTAAAACAAAAGTATACCACCTGCACCAAAAGTCGGTACAAATGTCTAAAATGTTGTAAGCAGAACTGTGTACGTGGTTATACATGATACTTCAAGCGTGTTTCTGGAAAAAAAGAAGAAAAAAACCGCCTTGCTCTCTGTTTGATGAAATTTATCGCGATGTAATTTATAGCTCATTGAAATAAAGCGTTGAGCTCGGGGCATATGTTGAGCGGCCCGGTAACGAGGGATCACCAAATTAAGAACAGCAATTGATGTAAAATCTCAACTAAAATGACAGTCACATTTCAAACGATACTCCAAACCCTGTCGATAAAAATACGTCACATTTGAAGCGGTCTCGGCAGACTTAACACGCTCCTGTTTCTTGGAAGGAGCAACGCAATAAGTATCCTGATTGTGCATCTGATTGATGTTATTGCAAAGAACACCGGAAGAGGTTCGTTGGCGTTTTCGGGCAATTGAATCGACACACACAAACCAAAAGACGCCGACAAGAACTGAACCTCAGAATCTAACTCAAACTTACGAATACTCAACTGACATGCCAGCTATACAAATCTGCTGTTTCAATAAGGTTATCTCACAACAGTCAACAAGAAATCACACAAACAATGTGGAGAATATGAAAGTGAGAACTAAAGAGAAACAATACTCGAATAAACTGAACACGAGACCGACATCTCAATGATTTTCCGTCAAGTCACTTGAGTGGTCTTCCATTGCAACGTGTTTAAATAGAAAATATTGTAACTTATGCGAAGTCTTTCTTTGTATATTTGAATATATTTATATATAAGAAAATGACAAATATAAAGTGAATTTCAACATTCTCACTTTGATGATTACTGCTGGGTTGAATAGGACTCCGAGAGTGACAAAGCTGACGCACAACTGAACGCGCACACAAACATACAGCGATGCACTCCCCAAAGTCAGGACTGAAAAACATACAGGAGGTTACTAAGTCAGACAACAGAAGTTCATGCATCTTGGCAGTTTGAAAGGCTCCCATCGTTTCAGTCATGGCTCACTTTAAATAATAAAAAACGTTTGCGAATACGATTTGGCACCCAATGGAAACAATACACTCTGGAGCCTACATCACAAACTAAGTGATATCAACGTCGAGAAACACTCATCTCTTGACCAATGTACGACCAGCAACGTATGCCGCATCTCCTACATCTGTCTTTGTAAAGCGACAATGGAGAATCGACTTACGGTGCTGACAGCATGGCATCTCCACAAGTCATGGCTATCAAATTGCTATCTTAACTATGGCATCTTGTCAAGAGAGACAGAATCGATAGAGCGCCTGCTGGAAAGAGGTCCATATGCAAAGAAATAAACCTGATTTTGACATAATTAACTGCTGTCTTAAGAACGACGACTAAAAAATCGGCGCTCTAATTCCAAAACACTTCTTTACCACCGAAGGAAAATGCACATCCGTATGTTATATCCTTTTTACACTTCAAGATCGCCATAAAACGCTCACCGATCTTTCATTTTAAAGTTTACGGCAAAGTTTACTTTTTCAGTTTACTGCACTTAAGGTGGTCAGAGATATTTTTAGGTAATCCAAAGAGGTGCTCATTCAATCCAACACCGTCCAAAAGATCTTTCCAAAAACTGCGTTTCAAAACAAAATTGCAAACTTTTGGCGCAAGAAACTGTGTAATCGGCGTTTCCGATGGATTTGTATTTCAACTTAGATAATATAACAAAAAAAAACCGTTTCGAATTTGATAACAGTGATGTGTTTCAATATAACTATAAGAGGCACAAAAAAGAGTGCTCGGCACGAAGTCTGATAAAATCTTTTGTGATGTATTTTTTTAGCTGTTTTCGGACAATGTATTTTCGAGCTTTTGCCTGTCTATTCATTAGTACCGTAACTTTTTGTCTTCAAAGTAACAAAATGGTCGTCTGGCAAGACTTCCCAACAAAAATAAAAAGTAAACTGAAGAAAGACTCCTATGCACCTGATTTTTGAGTGTCATCAATAACAATTTGAAAGAGGCCTGGTAGTCCATATCTTAAAATTACTTACTCGAGGAATAACAAATAAAATGGCGATCCATTCCGAGAACAGTCAACAGCGCTACGCAAAAAACTTTGGACGATTTCCAAATACATTCTTTAACCCGATTCGTTTCAATCCGCCCATCCAAATAAATATTAAACTGCCGACTTCAAATAAACAACAACATCGACATTCTTTTATAATAATAAAAACAACTCGCCAAACGAAACGGAATTCGTTAAATACAGTAACAATAATTCAACATTACCAAGACATTAACTGTCCTGCAAGATGAAAACAATTTTACAATAAAAAAAAATAACAAAACAATACTGCTCGATACAGCAAGATGCTTACAAACTATTGTAAATTCGTAAAAAAAGGTATCTTAACGCGGGTCGAAAGGAGGTTAAAAGAATAAAAAAGCTATAAGTAAATGTGAGGTCAAAAATAAAATTGTGCCTTAAAAACGGTTTAGGATATTGCAGATATGATTAAACGCAGACTTATCATAATCTCCCCTCTCCAGACAGTCCATCTAAACATGTTCGTTTTTCATCAGATGTCACAAATAAATGTGAAAAAGCTTCGGGAGCTTGGCGTCCTCCATTCGACGACCGCGTTTTGCTCAAAGAGCTTGGAAGAACACTAAGGTCTTGATTCCACTCCACAAGGAGATACATGCTCAATGACAAACAAATATTTTACAACAAGCCATGCTTCCCAGTTAGGCCTCTTATATTTTCACGACATGAACAAGAACCGAAAAAAAGTAGCGCGTTTCGGTTATTTTTCAAAATTCCCATCAACACAAAAACTTGACTGTCAAAGATGCAGCCCGCAAACTGGCGGAATCGTATGGCATCAAACCTCAACAGGTTTGAGTGTAGTGTCCATATAGAGAAAACGTGAGCGAACGAATTTTCGAAACAAATTTACGATACGAGCAATTTTGATTTGGCGACTATATTTATTTCAGACGGCCCCAAAATAGACGTCTCAACTTCATATTTCAAGCAAAGTCGAAGTTTCACCATTCAGTTCTTTTTTTTTAATAAACTACCCCAGCTTGGCTTAGGTTATCTAGTGGGCTATCTTAAGTTAACCTACCTCAGAAATAGCCTACAACACGCAAAAAGTTTGTGAAAATAACGGTTGTCATTGGCAAAGTAGGCAAAGCTAAGCTACGGTATTCCGAAGCCAGGGTAACTTAACGTAGTCTTCTAGATATACCTAACTTTTTAGGGCTTATTGTTACTCGTGTTTAAGGTTGAAACCTCGAATTTGAATAGAAATACGAACTTTAGAGGTCTCAGACTAGTTAAGTTGTTGCATGGGAGAATTTTACGGAGGAAAGAAAAGACAAATTCGAGTTAGCCGCTTTGAGACTATCGTCAGCTCATTCTGACAGCGGGAAGTAGCGTATTTTATTGATGGGCTACCTACCAACAAAAGTGATGTTGAGAACCCGGACCTTAATGCCCTTGTAAAGCACAATAACCTCAACACAGTTACAACACGAATACAAGAGTGTGCAGTTTTTCTTTGAATGTTACGTTTGTTTTATCAGGGATGCCTAATATGTACAATACACTCAGTAAAAGATCCATACTGTACATGACATTAAAATAATAATCGAGAGCAGAACGTTGCACACGATTCCCGCCGCACTCGTAGGTCAACAACGAGTCAGCTTCGCAGCGCTGGCGGGGCGGGCCGCCCAGTCCAATACTTTCAGTCTTTTCTGCAGTTCCGCTGGGCTTACGGTCGCCCCGCACTGCTAGGTGCCGCACCACATACCGGTATGTGGTGTTTCATTATGTCATACCGTGTCGTGCTTCCTCAGGATAATGTTCTGGGAGGCGCAGAAGTCTTTAGTCAGAGGTAAACAATTAAAATACTTGCAAATTTCGCAGTCGTACACTGGAATGATGTAAAACAAGGCAACAAGAGTCGCGAACATGAAAGACGAAGCGAGCAGGCACACCCAGATCAGAGCGATCTTCCGTTTCATGTCGTACTTCCCGATGGTGATGAACGGCAGCAGCGCGTACGACAGGAGAAAGCCGAAAAGAAAGCCGAACAGGTGGGCGTAGTTGTCCACCCACGGCAGGAGGCCCAGGAGGAACAGTAGCGCGGTGATGCCCAGCAGGCGCAAGAGCGCGTGCCCCGGCCGCCGCAGCATCCGCCACGCGTTCAGCACCTCCACGATTAAGCAAGCTAACAGACCGAATTGCGAGCCCGCGGGTCCGACCTGAAAAAACACACACACCCCATTCAATACGGCTTCATCATCACACAGAAACTTTTCACCCTTGTTCGCCACTGGAATACTCCCCCAAAAAACGAAACCTTTCCCACAGTTTTCAAAACAGAAAATCAGCGTTTGTCGACTCTTTCCTACAAATGACAATGTTACCTAAAATTATAAATGTTCAAGAGAACCTCCTAAAAACACCTAACTTCGGTTAACCTTGGTATGAAATATACTTAGCTTTCGTCGACCTAGTTTGGCAATAAAACTTGGTTAACATGGGTTTAACGGAAAAGTATCACTTCTATAGATATAAAATAGAAATTCTTTGATTTTATCCCGACTTTTCTAGACTACAAAAAATTTCCTGATATTTCCGGGTACATTCCAAGTGGGCAACAACCCTTGTTCGAACTCCAAGCTACAGTTGCTGAAATACGCACATAATCATTTCGGTGATGTTTGTAGACTTGGTACAATTAATAATAATGAAAAAACCTCAGACCTCCACTCCACCTCGTTGTTCATCCATGGTGGAAGAGGATACTCCTTCTTATTGGATGAAAACGAGGTTATCCGATCTCCATTATAGGAGCCATAAAATAATCATCAATGTATCCTTTATAAAAAAAAAGCTTACTTACCTCCGCTCGATACGGTACAAATATTGCACTGGCCAAGTTGCCAGCAACTCCTGACCCAATGTAGATAATACTAATCCGAAGTGATCCGGTCAATTTTTCCAGGTCCCGCATAAGAAAATACTGAATAAACACTGTGATAGTCAAGTGTAATAATCTGAAAAACAGACAGAGAGTCATTCATCAGAGAGTGGGCTGTTGTTCGACATTCGAATAACGTTATGAATGATTTAAAAAGAAGTTCAATAGTGTCGGAAACGATGAATATGAGCATCCCATCCAAATTCCTTGAAAAAAAACTTACCCTGCATGCAGAAATAGTGATGTCCACAGTCTATAAAACTGATCTGGCACTTCTGGTGAGTAAAAAGAGATCATTCCACACACATCGTCGAGACAAGACACCTGCCAAACAAACAACACGGCGGTCAAACAAACGTTACGAAGAGTTATAAAACGTCCGAGAAAACAGGTTAGGAAGATAGGATTCGAAAACGACACCCGAGGATATTTCATCTCTGTCTTACTCATGGAGCTTTCATAAGAGAGAAAGAGAGAGAATACCCTTCGGGTGATGTTTCCGAACGCAGTCTGAGGCGTCCACTTTACCTGTGAACACAAGGAAGCTTCTTCGTGGAAGTAGCCATGAACGAATTCACAATACTCCTTGGTCGTGATCGAACAAGCCCCGTGAATTCCTATACAGCATGGATGACCTATGACCTCACAGGCCATGTGCTCCGCTGTCTTATCTTTGAGTTGGAAACGCCGTTGTAACGGATAGCGGGGATTCGTTTTCCGGCAAATAGGCCATTTCGTGATGTCGGCAGGCCATTCGTACGGAGCTATCGAGCGAGGAGCTTCACAGAACCTGAAAATCAAAATATTTTATCAGATATACGAATCTAAAACAACGCTAGTTGCATGAATCAGGGACAGGAATTACTACCTCAATGATACGACAGAATTTATAGTGATTAGAACTCATTGAGGAACTTACTTTGGATCCAGGCCACAAACAGGTCCTGAAATCCGACCTCCGGGACCAGGTTCTTCCTTCGTCCACTGCTTGAACGTTTCGATCACATTCTGCGCCGAAAAAAGAACATAAGTCAGACCGTCCTCTATTACCAAGCATACTTGTCTTACTCGTCGGTTAGGTCTGGTCATTGCTCAGAAAAGAGCAAAACGCTAAGAAAAGTCATCTGTAAACTTAGTAGCCCTGTTGCAGCTTCACACACGACCATTTAAAATGAGAGATGCTCAATCGCGCATAGGCAAGCGGAGATGAACGAACAGTTTACAGGAAAGCCGCGATGAAGACTAACGCTTACGTAACAAACAGGGTTGTATTTAAGTTTACGAAGGCACACGAACAGATATTCACAAGATGGCTGCGATGGCTTCGCACGAGTACTATCAAGGTCTAAAGTCACAGTTTTTATGGACTTCTCAATGTACGAGAGTGACATTTTGATCACCACTGTACAGTTTACTGGCGTCACACCTAAAATGGCGAGAAGGGTAGAAGTATACAATAACATACCGTTCTCCGTAAGCTCGGTACCGGCTAAGCAGCATGAATGACAAGAGAACACAGTTAAACACTGTTTGAGACAGGTTCAAGGTCATTAAGCACACGTTAGCCAATGCAATCAACACTCAAAAGATCCACAGGTTAGACGAGCCGGATGATTCCCTTCAGCAAAAAGTGTTCAGTGAGCCTAAAAAGCTGGTGTTGGTCCTAAGGGCTGCAGAAAGCAGCCGATTTGGTTTTCCAGAGACTAACTATTTATTATACTGAGCGATAAAAAACTCTCAGTGAAAATCTAGCAACTTGTTGGTTATCAAAACATACGCATTTATCTCGATTCGAATATTTCGAGGCGCATGCGCTTTTAACCTCATTCTTCTTCGACGTCGGAATGATATAACTTACCGAACATTCACTCCTCGTTCTCTGAACACATCCCGAATCGTCGTTCCGTATACAACATGCAGTCTCTCTCTCTTTTTCCCTCCCTTTTTCTATTTCTTTGATGATTTTCGCATCCTTCCGCATGCAGGGGGCAAATTTCGCGCCAAGATGTATCAGGTCGGCCTGGAAAAAAAGGGAAGGTTTTGAAATTGAAAACTAGACGTAGGTCTTCGGCACACGTTAAGGGAAAACTTCAAAAAACTTACGGCTCTTGGTCCAAGCCAGAAATTCGCAGGTTCAGTATAATCTACTTGTTGAAGAGATAAACTCGTTACCAATACCTGCAACAAAATGATAAGTTTTACAAGGCAAAGAAGAAAACGCTTCTTTAAGAGACGGAGCCACTTTGGATGGGGAGTTTATCAAGGCATGTTGATTTGCATATTTCACCTGACGGCGAAATTAGTTTTAGCCAGTTCAACATGAAGTCGTTCGCCAATGGTAACACTGATAAAGCTCTAGTCAAGTAACCACACTTTGAAAGACTGTGCCAGAAACTTTCACTAGAGATTTTAAAAATGACTGTTTCACGGCTAAAAATTTGTCTTTACTACGTTGCTGAATCTAAACCATTCATTATTCCAGATGTTCAAAAAAGAAAAAAAAAGTGTATTTTTGGTTCTACAGCAAGTTTATTCACTTATAATAAACGATCTGCTGATTACGATTATCTGGTTTGTTGGTCATCTTAGTTTAGTAGCGCACAGATGTCGACTGTTGGGAAACAGACTAAAACCACATAACTAATTCTTCCCAACGGCGTCACAGTCTTTAAAAAATATTGCCACTTTCGATGTTCTCAAGAATTTTTGCACGTTATTAACATTGCGCGTTTTTAATAAACAGGATTAGGGCTGCCGGTCAAGTTCCATCTCTTAACAGAGACCTTTTAAGAACAATTCAGGCCTGTGCGTACTTGAAAAAAAACAAACAAACAAACAAACAAAAAAAAAAAAAAAGCTCTACGCAACCCGATTCTAGCAATCTTTGTTTAAACGACGGAGAGTGGTAGGCTGCGTTTCCTGGGTCCCCACCAATGGGAAATCGTAAAAAGAGCGGGACTGTGTGTGTAATTTAAATAGTAATTAGGACTATAGTTACTCTTAGGTGTATATATTGTTCTGAAAAAGTATGCTTGAAATGTAAAAACCTCCGTCCAGAGAAGAATTTAGACCGTCCAAATTCGAAAACAAAAGGTCATTCATGTGTAAGGACGATTCTGGGTAGGGATTTTACACTCCATTTTAGAAAAGATATGTGAACAAAAAGGGGTACCAGCCGACGGTAAACACAGTTTTTAGTTCCCCTTAGTCAATTCCGACCATAAAACGTCAAAAATTCGACAAAAAAATTTAGACCAAAATTTTGTAAAAAAAGCAAGGGGTACCCCTATTTTTTTTTTCAATTTTTGGTCCAAAATTTTTTCTTCGATCTGTATTGTTTAACTATTGGATCAAAAAGAGGGACACTAAAAGAGAATCGAACCCATGCCTGTTACTCACTTCGTCTATTGTAAACAGGCCAGGAGCGTGAAAAAATGCGGGGGAGGAAGGTTGGAGGGGAAGGCGTATATTTGATTTTCCATTTTTTTGAGCGATACAACCTGGGAGTGAGCAACCGACGACGGTACTAAGTATTTTTAGTTCACATTAATCAAATCCAACCATCAAACGTTAAAAATTCGACAAAAAATTTTGACCAAAAAAATTGGAAAAAGGCAAGGGGTACCCCTAGTTTTTTTTTCAATTTTAGGGGCCGAATTTTTTCTTGAATCTTTATGGTTTAACGAATGGATCTAATAAAGGAATACTAAAAAAGAGTAGAACCGATGTCTGTTACTGAATTGATCGTTTTAAAACGGACCAGGAGAAGAAGCCATTCACAGCCGGGAGCTTGGAGGGGCAGGCGTAACTTACGATGTTCTTCTGCGCGACGGCAGACCGCGAATTAGCTATCATATTTGAAAGTAATCGCATCGGTCCGCGCATATTTAATATCTCAACGAACAAGGCTAATTTAGGTTTCTAAAATAATGACAAAAAGAATACAAAATTTACGGAAGCCAAGAAATTATTTAAAGTAAAGACAAAAAGTGATAAAAGTCACTTAAAATCTAAAAAATAAAAGCTCTCAAGGTAATTCAACTATAAATACTCGCGGCATGACAGGTTTAACACTTTACGGTAGGTAGGATGAAGACTACGTTAACTTACCTGTCCTGAACGTTCGTGCAGACTGAATCCTACGGGGCCGAGACCGTAGCTTGCTAAAGATATAATAAGAATTAAAATCTGTACCGTGGTCACCCAATAAGTAAAAAACGGCCTGTGATCTTCAATATCGTCTAACTGTTCCTTCACTTGAGGCTCGTTCACAACCGATCCATCCAGTGATCTCCTGAAACAGAAATCAGAATAATAACAAAAAAAAATCGCAAATTATTTTTTAAACATTAACTTTCTGGCTGTATAATCCAGGTAATGCCGTGTGAATGACTATCCCATAGTACTACCAACACAAATGTCCGAAACAACCGCCTTACTCTTTTGCTTTACTAACAGGTTAACCCCCTACCGCCCAGCGATGCCGTTCGGAAACAGAAAACATTATTTTAGAGGATCTTTTCAGTTCAGTATTGTCACAATTCAAAAAATATCACTCCCTGGAACCTTAAAATTTAATTATTTAGGCATTTTCCAAAGCTTAAAATAGCGTATTTCAATTGAAAAAATCCTTTTAATTCCTCTTAAACTAAATTTCACTCCAAATACTTTGGGCTGTAATGGGTTAAATTGGTATGTCGACTTACCCGCACAGTCTTCCAATGACTCCCATGCCGTATTGCCGCCGATTGGAATTGTCAAAAGCTCCGCACAACAACGACTTAGGAATGCGTTCGTGTCCTACGCCATGCTTCATTTCAGTATGCGATCCCGCCCGCGTTTTCCAAATTCTGAAAATGAAAAATAAATCAGAACTGAAGCAACTTCCGTCTGAATTACTCAGCCGGCGTCAGCCCATAGAGGAGGAGGAGATGCGTTACCTGTCTCTCGTTGCGAGGTGATCGCTTTCGCCCTTGATCCGCTCTCTATCAGGTATACTATACGATGCCTGATGGTCCCTATCCCTGGCCTTGAAGCCGCCATCGATTTGCATTTCGGCCAGCCCCAGTCCCGGTGACGGCCCCGAGTCCACGAGGTCGGCGCCGACCCCGACCCCCTCCGCCGCCGCCGCCGTCCCGTCGGCACCCTCGCCGTCCGGACCGCCGAGCAGAACACGCATCTCCGGCGTGTCAAAGAACTTCTGTGGAACAAATATACATCATACTCGAGGCTGGCGTAGCCTATTCGCCGAAACAATTTTCCGCGACTTCAAATGGGTAGCAGTCATAAGCGCCAAAAACCACAAGCGCCAACGGCAACGCCGAAAGCGCCATTCCGTAACCGCCAAACGAGAAAAGTCGCAAACTCCAAAGGTCTTAACCGCAATACTAATCTTTCCCAACCTAACTTAACCTAACCTAACTTAACCTAACTTGACCTAACCTAATCGAACTTTGGCGTTTGCGACTTTTAACGTTTGGCGGTTACGGACTGGCGCTTGCGGCGTGGGCGCTTGTGGTTTTTGGCGCTATCGAATGCCCCCCCTTCAAATAACACCCTTTTCAAGGATCTTTAAATGCACAGAAAATCGTGGTTTGTTAAATTTTTTAAAATGAAAGCGGCTAGACCTACAGAGGAACCTCTTTCATACGACGTACGGAGGACTAAGAACATCGTGTAAAGTAGGTCGCCGTATAAAGGAGGTTCAAAATACCGTATTAGCTCGTGTACAGGACGCACCCGGGTTTTCAGAAGGCGAAATTTGAAAGCTTTACATTTAAACCCAAGTATAAGGTGTTTCGTGTATAGGACGTACCTAGATTTTGAGGGCTTAAAAGAGTGAAAAAAAGTGCGTCCTATACATGAGCAAATACGGTATATTCAGTATTCGCCAGGACCGAAGAAGAACGGCAAGTAACAGGGGTCGACATGGATTGGTGGGTCGTATAAAAGAGATTCCACGGTATTTCAGCACATTTAAGAAATATCTTGCTTAACCTAATATCGTTCTTAGATATACACAAAGCCAACTTTTTTTTTCAGTAAATTAAAGAAAGGCGTTCACATGATTTTGTTGCTTGTCAAAAGAACACCTCGCTGTATATTGTACATTTCCTTTACAAACCATACCATGCTTTTCCAACATTAAAGACCAAAAAATATTTATGTAAAAAAATATCATCTCCGGCACGCTCTTCCGATGGCCTTAAAACGCGGCCCGGCCCAATCCTAATGACTGACTTGACAAAAAACGAGCGAAAAACTCATTTTCTTCCCTTAACTGCTATTGATCTTCTCTTGTTTAACAGACACAGATAGTCTTCAGAAGAACGAGACCTTTCTTACAGCTAAAAATATTCGCCCATGACGTAGTCATGTTTTTAGCGGTACAAAGATTTTTTAGATGGCACCTTTCTTTTTCGATTGTAATATTGCTTATCTGGATGCCCGAAGTTATTTTCAGGTTCCAGTCCTGGTCTCCAGTCAGGTTAAATTATTTTATCGTTGCCAATTTGTGTGGATTTGAGTCATGTCCAGAACAGTCTTTCATATCCGAGGCTCGCAAAGAAACGTCAAGGAATTGGTTTACTTTGTAAGTCACTGAGATCGGTTTTCTCTACGCAAACTTATCATCAGCAATGCTTTTAAAAACATTGCCAATGCCAATCCTTTTTTTTTCGTTTTCTTCAAGGAGGGCCACGAGATCACGACTTCGGCTCCCCGCTGTCTAATTCTATTGGGTTTTCAATTGAGTTCTCTTCGGCCTCAAATGAGATTATGCTTTCCCCTGGGAGTGACGCAAGATTGGAGTCCTGGCGCAGGACAGAAGGATACCCGGAAGACAAAAAGGATCATGGTAAATAAATACCTCATTGGTTACAAGGGATGCCGCCGTCGTGGGACTCGCATCATCGTCCGGAACGGCCGACGGCTGGTAACTTCTGGAATGCTGAGTGCTCAGTGAAGTTGGTCGGGGCCGGTTGCTGGTCAGGGTCTGAAAAAGAACAACCTCCGCTATAGTGATATTCCACATTTCAACCTGCCTACTACCACGGCTCAATATATTTTAACATCATAAACCAATACATTTCGTCAATAACAAATTGATGGAGAAACGCTTTTTCGCTCGTTTACTGTATCAAGTTTTCTAACATGAATTTTAATGAATGAGAGGTAAAGGGACTCGAAGTTAAGTTAGTTTGAAAATAAGTTGCTTTGTTAAGTAGCAGGGTAGTAGTATGGTTCACTACATGTGACATCATCAGAGAGTATACTATAAAACCTTGATTATAATTAATACGTTAACTCGTTGCCTCAAACGTCACCTGGTTTTCAGTATAGAAACCGGCCTGAATCATACCCTGCATCAAAAACAGAGAGAACAGTGACCAGACAAGCGCACCGGTGCGAGTGAGATGACTGACGTCCACTTTTGATGAAAAGACGCCGCGAGCTAGGGAAGCGGCTTAATTTATCAGCGGTAAAATCGCAATGAGCGCTGATGAAAAATGAACAGAGCAAAGAGAATATTTAAGACTTCAACAAGATACACATCAACTTGACTAGATGCGGGTGCGTTCGCCATGGAACCTTTCATGCTGGTCATTAAAAATTCTGTAGACGTTCCCCAATTTCGGAAGAATCCTTGCTCGAAAATAACAAGGCACAGAGAAAACTTGAAAGTTTTGAGTTCTTTTTTTGAGCGTACCGCGGCAAAAGGCACTCAACCTAACTATCAGGGTTGGCGATAACCAATTCCTGGAATACTATCAAATTCTTGGAATCCTCCTTCATGGATGTTGAGAGTATCTTACCGAAATGACGTAAGCGAGGCCGCTGAAGGTCATCCTGGCGACCGTCTCTTTCCGGCGAACGGGAGGCTCCGACCACCGGACCGAGTCATGGACATCCTGACCCGGGGCTCCGCCGTACCCAGGCGGCACGATGTCAGGCCGCGTCGCCTGTTCACACAAAAAAAGAGGTCGTTCAAAGTCTCGTTACACACTACTATCGGCAGCAAGAGTCACCGACCCCATACCAAAGGGTTAGCAATAGCCTAACTGGATTGGCAATAGCCTAGACAACTATTCATCCAACTTTTATGAGATGTCGAGGCTATGAAGTAAATTTCTCTATCCCTCAGAAATAAGAGTTTACGTAACGTAATTCTGATCGGACATAAAACTTAGTATATATAAAAGGTTAGACCCATTTTCTACATTAGCTTGAGAACGACTGCTCATTCGGCTCTAACAGACGAGTCCGCAAGGTTTCATTTTTAAGGCTGATTTTAATGAGAATATATACTGTAGTTCCAAAAAACTTTACTTTGGAAAGCTTCAATGGCTTAATATTTTGGATCTCGCCCTACTTTTTGGGATGACAATCTAAAATAGTTTGGACAGACTAATACTGGGAGCGTCCTTAACCTACTACCGCTCAGCGATGCCGTTCAGAAACACAATTTTTTTAGAGGATCTTTTCAGTTCAGTATTGACACAATTTAAAAATTATCACCCCTCTGGAAACATGAAATTTAATAATTTAAGCATTTCGCAAAGCTTAAAATTTCGTATTTCAAAGGGAAAAAAATCCTTCCAATTTCTCTTAGGCTAAATTCCAAACCAAATACTCCTGGCTATTATGGGTTATTTCCTCCAAGGGACAAATCGTTCCTGCAGGGAAATTGACTAACCTGTGGATAGGCGCTGGACACGGAGCGCATGAGCCCTTTGCGGGTGACGGCGACCCCTGAGGGCCCCTGGCCGAACATGATCCCGGACTCCGCCGTGGGTGTCGTCGCCGGCGTCAGGTACTCGGCCTTGAGGTCCCCCAGCTTCCTCGCCGCGTGTCTCCTCCGCCTGTCCTCCCATCTCATCTTCTGCTGGTCCGCTTGCTCCTCGTCAACGCCGAAGAAAGCCGCCGTCTCCCGCTTAATGTAACTGAAATCACAAGTCGCCGTTACTCCACCGATTTCTCTTACACTTCCCTACAGGAAGCGTAAACTTTGTTTACTTAAAAAAGCCTTTACCCCGATCCAACGGGAAGGTTGATTTCCGGTATCGAACTACAACTGCTGCTGCGCTTAAAATAAGCTGTTTCCAAAATTGCCGAGTTCAAACCAATCTCCGATCTCTATGTTAGTTAAGCACTGAACTCGTTCCCGAAGTTGGCTTCTAACAAGATTTTCTGCCACCCAGTAGTCATCAGGGGACGATTTCACGTCGATTTCATGTATTGAACGTTACTTTTCGACCAGTATCTTCGGAGAGGATACATACAAACAAACAGACTCGCACGAAACTATAAAGCCCTTCTCCGAAAGAAGGCGGGCTTTAAAACTAGGTCCCTCTCGACTGGCGCTAAAGCGAGCCACATCTTGATGCGAAAGACAAGATTTTGCGAAAGAGGACCAGTAAAAGTTAATTCACTATCGAAATATAGGAAAATATTAGTGCATGCATAATCATCGGCACGGTCGGTAACCTAAAAACCAAAAACTGGAGATCCATTTTCAAGGGCACGGCGCAAGAAAAGGCGATTGATAGTGCTTTATTAGGGCTGGGCGAATTGACCCAGTTTTCGGGGTGCGCCCTTCAAGCGAAGGGATCCAAGAGCTAATGGAGAGAGCGCTCAAGAAAGAGCCAGTTGCGCGCCGCCCGGACTGCCCTCTCTGAAAAGACTCGAATACAAATATTATTTATGACCTGACACATAACAGTCTAGTTGAGAAACCCGAAATTATCTCCGCTGCGAGCGCCTTCCATCCTCCACACACCTGTTGCCCTCTATCTTTTTTCCTCTTAATCTAATTCTTCTAACTTACAAGCCTAAAAAGATCTGCACAAAAACATGGCGGCGTGGAGACCATTTTGACTTGAGCCACAAAAATATCGAAGACGCCTGCACTTTAAATTTTACTTGCGATTTCCTATCTCTCGTGTTTCCACCTGACAGACTCAGCTACATCGGAGCGGAATTGTAGCGAAGCATAACCTAACCTACGCAATTGTACGTGGTTAATCTTCGCTACTGAACGATCAACTAAACCGGAGTGGATCACAAGAGGAAGAGAATTCCGGCCTTAATCTTTGCAGAGTGTGTTATCGATTTCCAAAAAGGTCTTATCTATGTTTTAGGTACCGGCCACCAATCGCCCCTCTTTGTCTGATGCTGGCCAACGTTGAAACGTTCCATTTGGATTAAGGTTAACCCTTTCAAGCCCCGTGTTTCGCCCAGAACTCCTCTTTAAACTTTAACCAACGTTTTCCTTTGACGAAACACTTGGAAAAACAATTATTCCTATTTCAGGAACGAAGGATAATGTTTGCCAACAAAAATGAAACGTACTCGGTGGAGACGCCAACATATTATCCACTCCAATCCAAAAGAACGTGACTTGGAGGCTAAAACTACTGACTCCATATTTGACAGTCTAGCCAACTAACAAACAGAAAAAAAATAGCGTGAATAGAGGAATCTCTCATAAAGCACTATAACGCTTACCAGTTTACTGACACGTCTATTACATCGCTATGATGCAGGATAAACGTGATCAAAAATATTAAAAGCGACTCGACGCCTAATCTCCATAGCACACTGTATTACACGAGTTCCAACATCGAACTAACCCTTCCGGAGGCAAGCCTCGATTAACAACTATCGACGAAGTCTACTCCATGCGCGAGAAATTTATAAGCTAACTTTGAGTCTATCTACAAACTAAGTTATGACGTTTTTGGAACCTCTTTTTAAATATGAACTGACAGAGAGATGTTTTAGGCTACAATTCTAAGGCATTTTTTTCACATTTTATTTTCGGGAGTGTCTATTGACCCGACTGCCTCATAGAAAATGTATTAGGTTGGGTTCCGTGCGTTCAAGTCACCTCCTATTTAAAATGCATCAGGTTAGTTACGTGCGTTCAAGTCTCCTTATATTAATGTATATCGGGTCAATAGCAATACCCTTTCTTTTTTGCTGGGATTTTTCGGAATACATTAAAGTCTCGTTTAAACGTTATTCACTTGTATGTATTATTCGGTTACACGTTATTTTTTTAATTTTTTTATTACCTGGATGCAACACTGTACAGTTTTTGACGTATTCACTTTTACGTTTTATTGGGGGGCATTTGATAACCGATTCGTAACGAACGAACGAATTCGATTCGTAACCGCCAACCGAGAAAAGTCGCAAACGCCAAAGTTCGTATAGGTTAGGTTAGGCCAAGTTAGGTTAGGCTAAGTTAGGTTAGGTTAAGTTAGGTAAGGTAAGTATTGCGGTTTAGACCTTTGGCGTTTGCGACTTTTCTCGTTTGGCGGTTACGGACTGGCGCTTGCGGCGTTGGCGCTTATGACAGCTACCCGTTTTACTCACTTATAAAACGTATAAAGGAGACTTTACTGTACTGCCATTGAGTTTCTAAATCACCTTTTGACCACTTCGGCCCTGGACTGCCCCCTCTGGAGTCGTGGCCTCCGGGAGGAGGCCCCCGCGGCAGCAGCGGCGGGCGGCGGCCGGCGCCGGAGCGACTCGTCGAGCGACACGGCCCGGTGGGGCGCAGCGGGGTGCGACGACGCGGACTGCGCCGACGGCACCAGCAGCGGGGAGCCGCCGTCGCCCAGCGACGACGCCGTCGTGGACATGGTGTGCGGCGCCGAGCTGCTGATGCTACTCGCCCCGGAGGGCGCATCGCCCACCACGGACGCCGACGACGGCGGCGTGGCCGCAGGCCCAACGGGAACCGACTGCGATCGCAGAACTGACAGGGGATGGCTCACACCGCTGAAAAACAAAACAAACATTAGTGAAACCACGGAGAAAACGAAAATTTCATTTCCACTTTCACTTTTTGATGACTATCATTGCTCGTGGGTCCCACACTGTAATTTTTTAGGGTAGCATTTTCAACCTTTTAGTTTAAATTTGGTAATACCCTCCGTCGTCAAGCCGAGCGGAGCGATAGCGAAGCGAGGCACAAGGCACCTAACCTAACTTAACCTAGGGTTACCCAACTAAACGGTCGCCAAGCCTGATGCCGC
>Ga0058701_10000951_pt1 | contig 19948 bp, 17 predicted proteins | sample AgamicOrMae_FD_97039 | JGI IMG/M metagenome (GOLD analysis project Ga0058701, IMG submission 97039) | Agave microbial communities from Guanajuato, Mexico - Or.Ma.e | ecosystem: Host-associated > Plants > Phyllosphere > Phylloplane/Leaf | place: Guanajuato, Mexico | collected 2012-06-04
ATCTTTAAAAATAATCAAAATACGCATTACTTTCTTATTTTTCAAGATAAACCTATGTTCAGCCACATCAATGGAAAGCTCTCGCTGCGATCTTTTGAATTTTATGGTTGAATATAGTTTCTGAAAAATAATTTAAATACGAATTCCCCCCGTTTTACGCTCACATCCAAAACAGGTGAGAACTCCCTAAAACAAGTGCTTCGTATCTGTTTTTGGGTGATATTCCCGACCATCCCCCTGGATTCGAGAATCAAGCCTACTAAAAAATGGTAAAGTTTGATGGTATATTAGCGAGAAAACTTGCATGGCAAGGTGGCTGGCATCGGTATGTGGGTCGCGTTTAGCAGATCGCCTCTTCGGCCAGCGGCAGCGGCAGATGCCTGTGCGGCGAGAGCGGCCGCGCCGGTTCGATTTCGAGAATCGACTTCGAGTCGAGATGCGTGGCGCAGTGCGCTCGCAGCGGCGCACTGGCGCAGCGGCGCAGCGCAGAATACCGGCTCCCTCTGCCGGCTGCCAGGTGACAACCGGTCTAACGGTGCGCTTCTGGTGCCAGTTCAAGGGTGCCTCTAACCACTTTTTTCACTACTTCCGGTCGATTGGTCGACCCCGATCTCGATATAGCACTAATGATACTTTATTTGCGAGAGGATATTGGGTTTGAGGGCTAGTCCACCGAAATCGAAGATGCGAAACAGAAGAGGTGGAATATTCTACCTTTTAAATTTACAGTTGCGTTTAAGTTATCCTGCACAAATACATGCTCATCTATGCCCGACAGTTTCATTAGGCTATTAAGTACCCCCATGAAAACGTGAGCTCTTCTTCGGTACCTACAGATATCCATTCGACAAACATTGAGGTGCGGCCTACCCTTGCATTGAAGTCACCCATTACACTGAAAATGCAAGCGTTTTCCAAAAACACAATAATCAATTTAAGTTTATTCAATTTATTGTTATTAGCAGATATCGAATCCATTTTAAATTGCACCCAAAATATGACCGAAATTTTTAATTTTATTTTTTAATCAGTAGGCTAGTTTAGGCTGTAGATGTGTTTAACACGACCATTTTCGATGAATATATCTATTTTTAGGTCTACTTTAAGATGAGATGATCTTTTAAAAGACACTTAGAACCAAGACAAGTTTTTTTATTTGTTTAATAACTATTTGTACTGTGTCTAAAAGCAATCTGCTGTATTGCGGATTTTTTTAAGAAACTTGAAAATGGCATTTATTTGGTGACACGTCTTCATTTCAACGGTGGTTTTGAGGGGAAATATTTTTTAGCTCGTTTTTTAGGCTGACACATTTTTTTTGATCTTCAATTGCGAACTGGATGTTGTAGAATAGGTTACTAACTGAGCAATGTCAGCAATCAAAAGTAAATAATCACACGGATTTTGAAATGGTTTTCTGCAATCTTCTAGCTGTTGTAATCGATTAGAGACGCGTCATCAATCAAATCATTTGTTTTGGTCGACCTTTCACTACTCGACGGGTAGCCACAGGTATTGCAACCAGGTCAGTGAAAGGTACCTGTATGTCATTTTGACCGTGTTCATTACTCCGTCGCAGCAGCGATGCCGGGCGTGGGTACCGGTATCGCTAGAACCGGCAGATAAAACCATGTAGGTTATTTCATTTCGAAACTCAGCACGCATTAATGATGGTTCTTGCGATTTCTCCCGCAGAGATTTTGATTCGACGGCAGACTTGATCAATAGTCTCTTACAGAAGATTTCAACTGTAAAATTTGAAAGGTTTTTTTTTTTGTTTTTGTTTTTGTTTTGTTTTTTGTTTTTTTTGGAGGATACCCCTTTGATGTTGGAAATCTTCGCAAAGTAAGTAAGTCCTTAAAGTAAAATATTCCTAACGGCATGCACGAGAAATTAAGATAGGTAGGATGAGGTTCGTTTAAGTAAGGTCGTTAGATTAATTCAAGTTATAATCGGTCACGTTGAGGCGCTTGATACTACGGAGAGTAACACAACTGTCCGCCCCCAATTTCCTTCAAACTTTTAGAACTTTCAAACAGCGAAATAGATATCCAAGCCCAAAACTTGCTGCAAGTGCGAACAATTAATCTAAGAAAAAAAAAGTGTTTATTATTCATTCATTTTTTCTTTTTTTTATAGACCTACATAAAAAAAATGCCTTGTTTTCCCAAGACCTAGACATCCAATGATGCATTCTAATTAATTTAGCTTCGATTAAGAATAAAAAATAACATTTAACACAACTAGATAAATTCACCGATAAAGTCAAGCTGGACAACTTTATGGTGACCAAAAATTTGGACCAATTATACCCACACAGGCGCCTTGCTTTTAGCTGGCCTTTTTCAGGAGCCGTTAGGTTTAAATAAACGTCCCATCGCTAAACCTGTCTGGGCAGAATCTGCTGTTGACACAGAACCCCTGAATCCTGTCTGCAACGATCCATACACGCGGCTGAAATATCCCAAACGCTAAAACAGCTGGCCACCTCAAAATGCTAGAGAGAGACTGTAACTACATTTTACCAAATCTGCCTGTTTCTGATTCCACGCTCCGTATTTTTTTACGTACGTACGTAATGTAACGCAGAAATTTTCACCATTTACAACAAACGGCACTAACGATAAGTTACGAAGAATTATACGTCGGAACTTATAATGAAGACTTACACGTCGGATCCTTCCTAAAGACCTATTTATTCGCTGGTTAGGATATTTGGTATTCGGTTAAATTAATGAGTGGGGTTTGATTAGGTAAGGTGAGTAAAGTTTCGTCGGGTTAGACTGCATATAAGTTGAACTTTTTTCGTTGTGTTTCAGTTGAATTTCTGTATATTTGCTACTTCTTTAAAGCATATTTCGCTTTTACGCGGAATGTCCTGCACCTAATGACATGAATGTTTATAAAAAAAAGGCCATATTTCAGCAGGAAGTGTGTCATTTTATGCATTGCCCAATCAAGTTACGAAAAAAACGTAATCATAACTCGAGCTGAGGAATTTCGTTTTCGTCGCTGGTTTTAATCGTTTCGTTCTATTAATTTGCAATATGTTTCTGAGTAGCTTGATCAAACGGATTAACAGCAGATAATTTCAGACAATACGGTCGGGTTACAGGAAAAGCTGTTAACAAGTGCCTATCAAAGTGCACTGACATTAGCCAACGCTATTCAGTAGCTCGAAAGCACCGAGACTTGGTTTGCCTATCGCTTCTAATAACAGGTTCGAAAACACGTTCGTTCTCTTGAGGCGATGATAAGAACCCGTTAATTTTACACGGATAAGACGATTATGGCTCATTTTGAGTTCCTAAATTTTCGCAACGTTGTCGATAAAGGTAGTAAGAAATTTTGGTGTGGATTAATGACGTCTATCAAAATTAATTAAACGAATTTTCAAGCCCTTTTCTACTTTTTTTTTACACAATAATCTTTACTTTTTAAAGTTACATTTCTTACTTGGGTTCTACCTCTGATCACCAAGCCTAACATTGCTGATTCTCGGCAGTTACTGATGTTAGCTGTATCACATTAGGCAACAGCCAACCGGATAGCTGAGCAAGGCATAGGGCACCTCACCACGGCGGTCGTGTAGGCCGTAAAGTTTATTAATACTTATGACGTAAATTAAGGGTTGGACCAAGGCAATTAAGCACAAAAGGTAGAAAATGCAACCTTAGCAGATAAGAATGAATTTTCACTTAAGGAATTTCCCAAGCGCTAATTTTCATTTAATAAAAAATCTTCCCTTCGTTTCACGCATTTTTTTTTTAAAAAGCGCAGCCTCAGCATGGTCGAAAAATTAGTTTATCAGTTGAGCATGGTCGAAAAATAAGTTTATCAGTTCCACAATGATACCTTGCACTTTCAAGACAAAGTTTTTTTTTTGTTTTTTTTGTTTATTTACATTTTAAGCATTGTCTAGGCACTAATTTTCAATCAACGACAAGAATCTTATCTCGTTTTAGCGCTTTTTTTTAAAAAAACACGACTTTAGTTAATCTATTAAGCATATTTATAACTAGTTTTAAAATGCTACCTATCAAACTTCACCATTGTAGCCTTCACTTTCCTAAAATGTGAATACGATGAACTGTCCCATTTAAAAGCCGTTCCGAAAGCGCTTTCCCTAGATGACAATGTTGAAAGCCCGCAGTTATTCTTCGGGTTGGAATAAGACTATTGTGTACGGGCATAGCTGCAACAGTGCGGTCGTGGAGCTACGGTGCGGTATTGTTAATAACTGTAGATTTCTGATAGGGTAGAGCCGCGTTATCTAGCTGTGTTTCTCCCGTGAGGGCGAGGGCCCAGACGTAATATTTAACGGGTCGACTTCGTACTACGTCAAGGCGTCTACTCCACAACGCTGAAGCGTAGCGTGCGAAGCGGACACAGCCCTTCTTGTTTATGTAGACGGGAGTTTTCCACCTAGCCCTTTTAGAGTGTTCGTTTCTTTCGACTTAAGTACGTGCTCTGAGTGGAAACGGCCGAAGGCAAGGCGAAGGTAGGCCGAGGGCGACACTCGGTAGTACTTCCCAGAAAGACGTTGGAAAACACCTCCGGAATCTATTTAATCATAGACTCATAATAACACGCCGTCAGAGTGGGTTATCTAATTAGAGAAATGTGCGGTTTTGCGAATCGGCTCGAAAGTGTTAATGGAAGGTCCCCCACCTTCAAATAAATTGTAAACAGTGACAGACAGCTGTGTCCGAAACATTACCTTGTTGTGGCTACAAAACGAACAAGTATTCAACCGCTGGTGTTTCCAGCGGTAGAAGATGATAATCATCCCGAGTTAAGGGCGACGTCCTTAACTCTCAGATTAAACGTTGGATTTTCCATTTATGTGTTCCCTCCTCGTTTAATCTTCGGTATTTTGAATAAACGATATTCAGTAAGGTTGAGTTATGTGAGGTTTGAAGGCCGCTCCTGCTGCCGCTCCGCATGGCGAACGTTGGGTAAGGTTAGGTAGACCCAGGTTAAGCTATGTTGGGCTGCGTCCCTTGTGCCTCGCTCCACTCGGCTTGGCGACGAAGGGTTGAACACAAGAGTTTAATCCTTCTACTAATAATTCTATTGTGTTGAACTACACTGTCAGGATCACTGCCAGGGACAAAAACGACCGGACGATCAACATCGGAGGGTAGACATGTTGGTTCTTCAGGCGAACACTTCAGTCAAATGCGGCCGAACTACCGAGGATGTCAGCTTTCGGGTAATAACGTCATCGGAAAGCAAGATATTTCATTAGGAAACTATCCTGATTTCATTGAGACCAGGCTTTCGAGAAGTCTTCCTCAGGTGTCGTTTCATTGAGTTAACCGAAACCGTAAACAAAATAGGCATGTAAACAAATCGTGTCCAACAAATAGATTCTACGAATAAACGCTATGAAAACCTTTAGATACGTTTATGGATTCTCCTGCGGTGGTGGTGTTTACTGTTTACAGGTGATGTGTGATTAAGTAAGCGTCACCGATGTGATTTTGTTTAGGGGTAAAATGAAGCTTACCTCATGATGGTGTCATAGATTTGCGTGTGCGTTATTATCCGGGTTTTAGCACTGCATCACTTCACTTAACACTCAGCACTTATTCCATCACAGCACTTGAATAACCCCCCACCCCCCTGAGATCACTTCTCCAGTGAACCGCAGACACATGTGACGCCTGCCCGCGACGAAACACAACTGAGCAGCGCCGGGCGAAGAGCGAGAGCGAGCGACGCGACGGCCGCTGTCGCTGGACGACTGCGAGAGGTGAGGCTGCTGAGCAAGAGGTTGCTGGAGGGCGGAGGGCGGGAGGTGCAGGCTACTCTTGAAGCTAACATGTCTTCTCTTCCTCTCGCTCGTCGTCTCTTCTCCAGCTCAGCTTCTTCTACGGTTCTTCGGCCGCACACACATAATGATCGGGGTTGGCCGGTCTGACGTGTTTTTTCCCCTCTTCGTTTTACCTTTCTTACGAACTTTTCCTTGTCGTGTGTGTGTTTTTAATAAAGTTGCTCGTTCGGAGAAACGTTAGACGTGCAGAGTTTTCGGTCGAACATGACGGGATCGGTACCACAATAGCGCTGCTAAATGAATACGACCTTGATTTGATTCACGCAGCACCCGGAGAATAGATACTTTACTGACATTTCGTATCAATTGTTTGACCCAACGCCCCCTAGCGGATCACTTGACTATTAATCAAGGCCCTGATTTCCGATAAGTCACCATCGATCTTGTCTTCTCCAGGATACTTATCGCTGGTTAATTATCTTCAAAACTTCCCGCGTGTTTACTAGCAAGATGTATGTCCCTCCCACGAGCTGCGCGAATCGGAAAGGTCGGGGAAAGTTTGCATTCCTTACGATTGCTCCGAGAGGTGCTAAGTTCCGATAAAAGCGGCCTTGGATACCTCTTATTTGAAGCGATAATTTATTGGTCCACAGCTCAGGCTTTTGTAAACTAAATGCTAAGCTTCAGTTTCCAGGTTGCCGTACCTGTCCAAAACTGATTCCTTTGTATAGAGGAAGAAAAAAAAAGGACATGCGCGTAATGTGCGTTTGTTCTGTATTTGAAGAGTACCGGTACCGTAACCACTTCCTAACGCTTCTGAAACACCCTTCCTTTCCTGTCAAAAATATATCGAGCGCAACACGTTATCCTCCTAATTGTGTTGATAGCAATTTAGTAGGTCCCATATCTTACTTGGAAAAAATGCTCACCTTGACGTTAGATTAGAGAGCTTATGTCAGCTCTTCATTTCTCTTTGCAGCCGTAGAGAGTGATTTAGTGCCTACTCGCGGATTCACTGCGATGAGGCATAGCCACTAATTTCGGAGCCTGACCCTACTAATTAAAAGGTCGCCACCTTCCGGCATTTAAGACAATCGGGTAACACACCCAATCGAGACTGTCGTTCCAGCAGCTTATGGATACTTTACCGACCGAGTAAAGAGTCTCTGAGGATTTCCTGAAATGAGGACGCAACTCGCTTGACACGGGTGCCGTGCGTGTTGCCTACGACAGGCTGAAAGGTTGGATTTACCGTCGTGTCAGAGTAGAGAACAATTTTGTAATGGGTTACAGTCGCTTTCTTCGACATATACAAACTAAAATAAACATCTGAATAAACGATAAGTTCCTTTGTTTTTATGCACTCATTACTACTCGTTGTATTGTTACGGTAACTCTTGAGTGTACCACCATGGTTTAGTCTTTCATCACATTATTGGGACATACCATGGATTTAGTAAACAATGACGCGGGCCAATGTTGCTCAAACCAAGTTAGGTTAAGCTGCTAGGTGATGTTAACATAGGTTGACCTAGATTAGGTTCCCCTTGGTTCGGTTAGGTGTCCCGTGCCTCGCTCCTCTCGGCGTACTGACGAAAGGTGGAACACAATTGCAAATCGTTGGATTGAGGTTTGGTGGCGCTTTATATCAAGCTAAAATAATGTTCTTGAGATGCAGCAGAAGAGGCGGCAATGAGCGATGACTTCCATTGTAATTACGATGAGCGGCAGTGACCGTGCCTAGACTCATTTGACCCGACAAGGGGGAAGTGAGGGGGGGCGGGCATCTGAAAGGTGACGGGCCCTGCATCAGGTAGTGAACGTGCGCTAGCGCGTCGTCCACTGAGAGGATCGACTATGATGATACCTTAGTTTGATATTAGACACGCGATCCAGTGGAGAAACCGGCCATAATGTGTGAATCATGAATCCGTCGAACTGTTGGCAGCTAGCGTTCACTGGAGTGTGTGCCTCTAACAAGGCATCATCCCGAAAAAATAAAAAGAGAAGGAACGAAGACGGTGGACCTCGGGAGCTGCAGGTAGATTGAGGAATGGGGGAGGGGGCGCTGTACATCTAATCCGAATCGGTGCTGAGAGAGTTATTATTTCCTTTAGCGAATCAGCAACAAAGAGGGTCGGCCGTTAGTCTACTTTTGTAGATGTTTCCGAACTAATGAACAGCAACTTTGGTCTTAATAGGCAAAACTGATAGGAACTAGATAGTTGCTTCAAGTCTGCGAAGAAGAAATAATTACCTCTTCATTTAAGAATATCCTTTTCGCTTGACAGTTTTGTCGCTGTCCCACAAAAACTCCGGTGAGAGAATTAAGATTAGCGTCCAAAAGCATTTTTAAAAAAGACGTAAAAGTGCCATAAAAAAAGAGTACGTGAACAGATAGTGAGAGGAGAAAAACGCGCTGGTACCTCACAAAACACCGCAAGTTGGTATTGGACATCTAAGAATTACGACCAGTTACCAGAAAAAGAAAAGAAATGTCATCAAGAAAATCCCAGCTTACGAAGAATAAATGCAATCTCATAAGTTGTTGTTTTTTTTTAAGTTTTGGGAACGTTAATTATGCAATATTAGCTGGATTTTAGGAGCGATTCCATTTCGTTCAAGATGCCCGGCGAACCGCGAATCAGCTGTTTTCTTCTGTTCCCCCTGCCCGTAAGGAGGTTCCCCAAGGGAGGTGTCCACCTGATACCTGAGATCAGAGCATGAAAAGCGGAAGGGCTTAGGTCTTTTGACATTATTTATGTCCTCATAAAACTGGGGTTTTCTTCCTCAAGTCACAATAGCCAAAATTGACTCATGCATCCATCCCTCTCGCTCGACTCGGTGTTTTTGGGATGATTTCATTTCTCGGAACTCCCTATTTTTTTTTAGACCGTCCCTTCATATTTTTAAGAGTTTTGTCTGTTGAGAGAAAAAAGTTGTGGACCTAAAACGACTTTACAGACCTATCACATTTCAGATTCTTCGTCTCTGGCCCGTTTCCATCTCGTCTTTTTTCCATCGGTATGGATCAAACGGCGAAGGGTTTACCTGTCCTTATTCGGAGAGGGGTAGTCAGCGGACGCTCGCGCTTGCGGTGTAAAACGACGAGATATCGGTAACTAGCATTCTCGAAAGAAGGAAATTTCTACTATATCTTTTGTAAAGCAGGGCTCACACGGAGGTTTAAGCCGTACTTTCGGAATAAAACACGCGATTGTGGTCAGCGCCAGCGCCACCCCCAAAAAAATCCAGTTCTCCCGTAAGGAGAGACCGAAAATGAAGCCTATAATATGCGCATATTTAGAAGGGGACGATAAAGCCGACAAGTGGAAAATATCTTCCGAGAAATCCAATGGTCCGAATGAACATGAGTATCTTTTTTTAGCGGGCCTCACAAAAGTAATCACCCGCGACCCGTCCTTTCGGTTTCGGCTCTCAACAACTTCGCATTTCCATTTTCGTTAAGAGCACCTCAGCCAGTAACGTTCACCGCCTTTCTAAAAATGAACGTATGTCAGTTCTCACCTCAACCCAGAACAGCCAGATTATACCGTCTACCGTCTGCTCCCATTAAAGTAAGAAGCCGAGATGATCTCGAGCCAACACGTTACTAAAACGTGCCCGGGGAATTCTCGAAAATGGGAGCCGGACCGATAACTAAGTGGGGGCGACTCCTTTGGTAAATAATATCACAGTTTACGAGTTCGAAGCTAGAAAAGTCATTATCCTCCGGAAAGGTTGGCTTTAAGTGTCTTGATTTAACAGTCTAGAATCAGTTCGACAGGTTTTTATGGATCCAGTTTTGTGTCTCTATCACCCGCAGTGATAATTACATCAATACAAAGTCGTGGTTGTGCATGCCATTTGACGAAGGAGGCCACCGTCACATAGTGCATGCTTACCTCCCTGGGTTATTTAAAATTAACCGGAAGCAAGATGACTTTACTCCTTGACCGGAAGTATGTCCAAGATCTTTAAATATCTGACTCCTCAGGTTCCTTAAAAGATAGGCAACAGTTTTCCCATCTCTGCGATCGATTTCGGATTTGCATTGCATTTAGTCAATGATGCATCGCCTGGTAGCGGCAAAGAAAGAGATCACAGGCTAAAAGAAAGTGCGGTAGCGATTGGCAGACTGCGTGTCTCGGGCAACTAAGCCTACGCGTGTGTTTTAGGAGGTGCTAACCCTGTTCCGAAGCATACTACGGTACTATAGTCATGGTGTATTAAATAATACACCATACGAATTAGAACATTTAGACCATGGTGTAATTTGAAGATACACCATGTGCACCACGGTGTACTATCATAGACAGAAAAAACGTCCCCCCCTGCAACGCACCGATGTCTAGGTGGTTGCAGGGGGGTTTCTGTCTATGATAGTAAGGTGTGCTTGTCCCAATTCGCACCATGGTGTACTTTGTAAAATACACCATGGTACGAATTGGGACAAGCATGTCGAGTAGGCCTACACCATGGGGCACATAGTGTATTTACAAATGGGGTACCATGGTGTAAATGTTCCAATTCGTACCATGGTGTACTTTTTAGTGCACCAGGGAACTCCGAGCGTTTGACATTGTCAAAGTGATTGCTTTTCTTGGTGGTATGGACGTTGTTTACGGACGGTAAACACCGACTTCGATTTTTGTCAAGTCATAAGAACCCAGTAAGTAGGTTCACATGACCATGAAAGCGCGAACAACGTGTATGTCCTAGAAGAACGCGACAAAAGGTAACGGCAGTTTTCCACGTGTGCTGCACGACGGTTACAGTTCAGAACCGGTACCGGTAAACTTCGTTGACCGGTTGTTTGAAAATGGCCATAATTGTTATAAAAGTCGCCGAGGACGTAAGTTTGTCGAGGTTTCTCCTTCAACGCATGCTTTCTCCGACTAAAGTCTCTCGAATGTGTTATCGACAGAAGTGAAAACTAGCAGCGCGCCACAGAAGGACGTTTCCTCGCAAGCAAAGTACGGAGCCAAGTGTAAACCTGCCTTCTCAGCAGGCACAAGTTCGACCGGTCGAAGCTTGTCCTTCTGGGAGGCCTTTGCGGAACCAATGGTCGGTCGCAGCCGCATATCCTGCGAAAGCGATAACTACAGCTTCACCGAAGTGCTTCACTCACCTTGTCAGCCCCACCGCCACGGCCACCGCCGCACAAGGCACCGCAAGCCGCACCCAATTTTTTTGTGCACCGCCGGAGATAAGGCGAAATTGCATTCATAGGACATACACTTCGTTGAAAGAGAGGTGCAAGCTTGGTACCAGTACCCTTTCCGCCACCTGAGTACCGTACCTATATTTCCTCAGCGTTGGCGGAGCAGGTTTATGTTCCATGTTAAGATCTCATAGATTTAATGCACGCGAGTATTAATACTCGTAAATATTGAACTACCGATATACAGAAGATGCGAGCCTCTTTTGCGCGAAACCATTCACAAATCACGGAGTCCTCCTTGATTTGTTCGCAGTCATTTCTCGATATATAGTCTAATGTCTCTATGAAGAAGCCGCAAAAATAATTATCTTTTTGACGCTTCGTAAGAGTGAAAGAAGAGACTGACAAATACGAATATTTCGGGTCCGTCATTTATTTGTGGTCATCTGGTGGTCCGTGGGCAATTTTTAAATATGCCGCCAACATATATGCCGTCGCGGTCATACTGCAGCCGATAGAGGGCGCTCTTTCCTGTGACGTATTCATCTTTCTGCTACCTCTTTGATGTTTATTTGAGTTGTTTTGAATAACCTCTTTTAACGTTGTTGTATTTTTCTTTATGATATAATTTTTTAACTGTTAACCATGTACATTTTACATAGTAATTAAGTGAGAAAGTGATGATTTTTCGCGATAGGCTGATAAGCTGAAGAATTACGCTATGACATTTTATTTTAAGCCTCCTAGAGGCACAATAACCTTACAGACTCTTCAGTCGTGTATAAAAGAACGAGTGAAATACATGCAATATATTGAATCTTTGGATGATTTATCAAACGTTGAGGAGCCTTTTGAAGATCAATATTTACTGGAAGGGTCGGCATTTGACAGAACGGGGCATTTCATGTTAAGGTATGTTTTATATTTGTTATTTCCTTGAGATGAATTTTTAACCTCCTACTTTTCTATCCCAGGTTACTATCTCTCCAGGATGACAATATCTGCCATTTCTACAAGAAGTATGAAACTACCTTATTTTCAAAACGACTGAAAGGCATGGAGCCACACCAATTTCGAGTGGAACTCAAGACCGTAAAGAGGCATCTAAAAGAAATATTGGAAGCCTCCAATCCTTTGCCAAAATATTATAAATTCTTGCAATCTCTTGTAATAGTGTGCCAAAAGTTCAGCCAATGTGATTGGGCCAATCATCTGTTTGGTGGTGAACATTTTCATAGTTGTGAGGCCTACTGTATAGAGGTACCTTTCACTATGTGTCTACCAATGATGCAAAAAAGAGAAGTAGAAATTAAACAAGGGATTGCAACAATACCATGTGGAAAGTGGCAGCCATTTCTAGTTTGCATGTTCCAAATTCATCTCCAGTTTGGCTTAGATCAGTTGAGAACATCTGGTATTCTTGAGGCTGCTTTACAAGATAACCGGGTGCAATATCTTACTGAAGTCTATCGGGGCTCATCTGGATTGTTTACCCAAAGAAATGATGGTGTTTGTTCACTAAAGGCCCAAGATATTGATACAGAAAGTAATCTGTTTCCACCCTGTATGGCAAACCTTCATAAAATACTACGTCAAAGACACAGGCTGTCTCATGATGCGCGATTTCACTACAGCCTTTTTTTAAAAGATATTGGCCTGCCTCTGAATGAAGCTACTGAATTTTGGAGGAAGGAATATATGCAGCCTCACACTGGCTGTACATCGTGCTCTCATTCTTGGCAGAAGGATGGCAAAAGGTACATGTATGGTATCAGACATCTGTATGGCTTAGAGGGTGGTCGCAAAAATTACAAAACACCCTGCTGCCAGCAAATACAGGTAAGCCAATGATAATATAGCCATAAGCTGATTCTACAGATTTCTAAACAGCTGTTTTTCTTAATTTTCAGAGGATGATATTGGGCTCAAATTCTGAGGGGGGATGTCCATTTGTCCATCATGATGAGAAGAAATTAATATTGACTTTGAGGGATGATGTAAACCAAAACCAAGAAGCAGTTCATTGTCTACTTGACATCAACAAGAAGAGAGGTCCTCAAGCTGCATGCCAAAAGTATTTCACCATGGTTTGTGAAACGTACTCAATGAAGGTTGGAAACGCCGAAAATCCTGCCAATACTTTTGTGAAGGAAAATCCAGTAAAATTTTATCTGGGCCATCGACAAGGGGGTAAAAGTTCTTAACTTACAAGAGGAGCACTACAACTGTCCGACCCAGATTTTCTTGGAATTTTCAGGCCTGCAAGATAACGGTAGGGAAAGATACCCAAGCGCCAAACTTGCTGCCGAACTTCATTTTTACTACCTTAAAAGTAGCGTCCAATTCGGGACACAATCAAAACAATATCTTTTTTTGATATAATTTAAGACCACTAATCATTCCTTGTTGAACACCTAAAAGTAACGCCTTAGACTGAAATTTTGAGGATTTTGCGATATATCCAGCTGTTTTCAAGATATTGACAACTTTTAGTATTTTTACTTTTTTTTTCAATTTTTAACGCTGTTTAAAAAGTTTAAAAAAAATGCATTAGGGCAGCAAGTGTTGGGCTTGGGTATCTTTCCAAACAACCATCTTCAAGTCCTGAAAGTTTCAGGAAAATCAGAGGAGGCAAGTTAAAGTAGCTCCAAGTATCAATGAATACTCAAGGAATGGCCTGAGAGAGTTCCGAGATTAAACCCGTTATTAATTGAGCATCATGGTTCTGTCTACCTTTTGGGGATTTTTTCCTGAGTTATTTTGTCATTTCACTACCTTCTGCACAAATTTTAGGAAAATTTGCAAAAGGTATTTTGCAATATTGTATTTTATGTGGGGCCTTGTCCGTTACAATTTTTATAGTATTGTAAACTAAATCAACTAAACTATTTTGAAATTCAAAGGGGGCTCCAAGAATAATCAATTGTTTTCATTGCATTTTTGGAATAATTGCTCATCATTTTACTTTATGCAGATCATTTGAAATCTGCAGCTACTTGTACCAGCTCATAAGAAACAAGTTAAAAATATACTTTCTTTTAAATATTGAATGTAAGGTTGCATTGTAAATTTGCAAAAAGACGGCAAAACTCGCACGGACAAACGTCATAGTTTACCAGACAAAGCAAATTGTGGTTTTTGCTGAACAAGGAGTTGATGTAAATTGAAATGAAGTCATATATAAAAAAACAAGGTATGAGTGTAAAAAAAGATGTGCAGTTTCGGACGATTATAATTTTCATTATGAAATTTTTAGCAGACTGATATTTTAATAATAATAAAAAACAAAAACAACAGAGGCCAATTCCTCTATAGCTTTGTAGTTTATACAATAAATAGAAATGTACTACGCACCGCTCAGTTCCTTTTCTTTAACAATCTCTTTTTCTTCTTCGCTGCCTTTTAGCTCTTCCACCTTGTGTTCGACAGTGCTTTCTTCTCCCATGTTTTCGTCTCTCTCTGTCCCGGTATCTCCTCCTTCCGTTTTCCTCTGTTCCATCATTTTCAGCCGAAACCGTTCTTTTGCCGAAAGTTCGTCATCTTCGTATTTTGTTAAAATGACTGGAAACAAATCTCCCCACATGGAATATTTAAGTGCTTGGTAACACCCGCTATTCAAAAAAAAGGGGGAAAGATAAAAAATATTTTTTAAGCCGCTAAACACGGTCATAATCAAATAATCGTAAAGAAATACGTACTCTTTATTTTTTCCTTTGGATAACACCACTTCGATGTGTTCACCTTCGGGTGTACAAAGACGTGCTCTGCAATGATTATTACGTACTTTCACGTCTTCCACGATCCGCGGCCAGTCCACATGGATGCCTGGTCTAGGACCTGAAAATACAATACAAGATTAAAAAAAAAATAATAATAGAGGGGTTTTTAACTTAAACAACCCTTACCTTTTTTTAGGATGACATAAGAGTACCTTTCTCTTACTGCTTGGGAAATTTGTACAGATGGATGTTGCATATAATTTACTTCAAAATTGCAAGGGTATCTACTTGTTAGGAACTTTGGACAAGCGCGGTCGTGTGCACACTGAAAAAGAAGAATCAATAGGTCTCACTTTAAGGAGGGAGATAAAAAAAAAGACCCACGCTGAAAGTCCTCATGTTCAGGTATCTTTTTTAATAACTAATGTTGGTTTATTTTCGTTACGAAATTCTCTGAAAAAGAATTCATATTAAGGAGAGTTTCCTTAAAAAAAAGAAAGAAAAAATCCGGCATGCGTTTAGGCTTCCCTCTTTTCTCAAAACAGTTTCTTATTCAAAAAATCTATTGAAACCATTTCTTTTCGTGAGAACTGAAACTGGGTGCTTACAAGGATTCCTCCAATGCAAATAGAACACAAGGTATTTCAGGATTGTAAAACAATCACAAAAAAAAAATCAAGTAAAAAAAAAAAAATTACACTTACTGGTGCGAAAACATGAGCACCCGTCCCACCGGCAACTCCCTGCTCTCTTTCAGCCATTTCAAGAATAAAATCTCTGGCTTCGATGACAAGCTGCGCACACCCGACAAGATAAGTTTAATAACCTTTAAAATAAAAGATCAAGTGTACAACCAAGCTTACCCTATAACCAGCATAAGTGCCCTCTTCCACTATTACAAGGTAAGAATCTGCCTTATTCCAAAGAGATAATAAAGTTTCGAGGCGCTGCTTTCTTGATGGTAATTCCAATAGTGAGTATGCACTTACAACAATGTCATGAGTATACTGCAAAAACAAAAAATGAATTAACTCTTTTTACAGCACACAACTAGCGATCTCGGCACAAAAAAGAACTTACTTTGAGAGATACTGGAAGAAAGCCTTTAAAAAATATTGATGGTGAAAGCTCAGCTTGCGGATTACCTCGCTTTAACACCAATGCTGCTAGATCTCTCATATGAGAGCAAATATCTACATTATAGAATTCTTTACATGTTTTCCATATTCCCTCCACAGCCCTGAAACAACAATGACAATCAGGGATAAGAAGTCTACAGTAAACTGAGATGACTGCTACTTAAGTTTGGTGACATATATACATACCAAGATACTGTTCCAACACCAGAACCAAAATCAAACAGCGATCTTGGTTCAAAATCGGGATCTCGTTTAGCAATTTCTGACAGAACAGTTTTTAAGACAGCATAGTCTGCTGGTCCCCGTAGTAACAAATATTGGAAGCACCTCTGGTCAGTATAGTTAACGGGTTTCCAGGCATTTTCTTTTGCTTTCCTCTTCATAAGAAGTGTTGCTTTTCCTTTTTCTGTTAGCTTAGCAAACTTAGCATCATCCAGTTCAGGTTGCTTCTGTAACACTGAAAATTAGGAGAGAAAAAAAGGATCTGGATAAGCTTACGTACATGAAAAGTAAGGCTTAGGGAATAGAATTAAGTTCAATGACAACAATTAACATTCTATATTAGATATACATTACATTTTTGCATGATTTTTGACTCTTCTGCTTTAGCCAGAAACTCCTTTTCATTTTCTTCCAATGGCACATGCCTGCCATGAAGAGAGTTTAGGAAAGCCATACCATTTTTGATTAATGCAGTCTGATCCTCTTCTGAATTGAAAAATAAGCTGGTTAATGCCAATTGCCAAATCATCAATAGTGACTCAACACTAAATCAGAAAGAGACAAACCTTTCAGAATTTTCTCTATGGCTTCCTCTATTTCCCCAGGCAATCTTTGAACTTTACGAGGTTGTGTTCTTCCTGGGTGGTGTCTACCTCTTGTACCTTTCACTGATTGGATAGCTGATGGGTCCACCTCTACCTTTATTTTAGTGGCAAACTAAACACAACACGGAAGGATTAAAAAAGACATTCCGATGGCCGCACTAAATTTATCATTAAAGTGTGTTATGACAGACCAACTAAACTAGGATATTCCGCAATTCTTTATAAATAACAATGGGTAACACGCCGACTTAAAGGTTAAGTCCGACATCACGTAAGGAATACTTCCATGAAAATGGGGTTGAGATTACCTGACGAAAACCACTTGGGAAACGAAGCAGTCGGGCCATTCTCGAGCAAACCATTTTATAAATTATAAACTCAGATTTTCGCCATAAACACCAATAATTTGAATTCGAAACATGCTTTCGAAAACCAACAAGCAGAAACCTTGTATAAAGCGCCAACTGGTGGCAAAGTTTGGAACAGGTTTGGAAGCTGCAGCACAGGCTACAACAGTTGAATTTTATAAAACACATCAATAAATCAAATAATTCCTGCAACAGAGGTTTATATGCTTTGACCTACTTCAAATTATAAATTTATATCAAGTTAATATCCAATTTTTACCTTGGTAAAGGTTCTTTTGAGGTAAAGCTTTCAATATTTTCGTCGCTGTAATGTTGGATAAATTCTTTGGACAGCGCAGGGACAACGACTAAATTTCAAATTTTATCGGAGCTAAACAAATGTTACTTCTTTCCAAATTTTAAAGATCATGACGATTAGCAAAAGCTTTACTGCTTGATAATTATTGTTATATCATAGATAGCTATCATTAAGCCAAAACACCACCTGTGATCCATGGAGCCATTTGTGATCGATGATATGAAATCGCGATAATCAGCTGGCGCGCGGACAATCTGAGACCCGGAATACTAAGCATGGTTGAAAATTCAAGCAATTCCCTTCCGAGTCGATATCCCAACCAGTCATCACTTGGGGTGACATCCACAGGCGTGACAGAGGATAGTGAAAGGTGAGGATTGGGTGTCGATTTTAATCAGGGGTTGTACGTGCTAAGTATCGGTACCCACAGTCCAACCTGTATTTCGTCATTTTACGTTTTGATTGAACAATTCGTAAGCAGTATACTCAATCCATTGTCATAAATTGTACTTATACCATTAACGATACATCGACAATCGATTACACGTAATTTATAAATGAGGAACACCTACTGTGACTGTGTACATTGTACCGGTATAAGGTTAGGGTAGGCTAGGACTGATGTCTTGTGAAAACAATCAAACGTGCGTGAGAGATATCGATTTAGCTACTCATTACATCATACTCTATCTACTATTTCGTCTTACCGTAAGTCTCTAACTTCATTAAAGGTATGCACACTGATCGCCGATCGCCATAAGCCTCATCAAGTGCCGGAAACGCGGGGAGAGTAGGCTGAAGGTTTTGCACGGCACACAAGGAACATATTTACACGAGCTTGTATATCGATGAGGTGACACAATGAGTGTGTCTGTGTTGAACAAAACTGATAAATACTGTATTTTGCTCAGCTTAACTCTGGTTTTCTTTTCTCTGATCCGACAGCAATTGCTCAACTGTTCCGAACCGAAGGATGACACAAGTTTATTCCAGATTGCGATCTACCAACGAAATTCGTATCCTTTGCCACGAGACTCTAGAAAAAAAAAGTTAAATTATCCGTGGGGAGGACAAAACTTCCCTTGTATGTCTTCTAGTATACCCTCGTTGATTTTCCGACAGTACCGGTACTTGTGCAGTTTTAGCCTCGTAGTCCAGATCTCCTTTGTCAGCTATGGTGGCCTTTCAGGTGTTAAACAAGGGGTTGTTTTAGATTTGTCAAAATAAAGTACACCGCTTATTCTCTACTGGGACAGAGTTGGTTTTGGAATCTTGGTCAACCATCTCAGAAGTATATTTGTAAATGAGAGGGTGTTGCCATTACCGGTAACCCGATGTGCATTTACAATGAGAGACTTCAACGCTCGGCTAATGACAAGAACGTTATTATGTCGGGGAGACTTCAACGCACGTAAAAAGGCTTGAATGTATTTTAAATAGATCCTCGGGCGAATTAATTGAAATTCCAAAGAACAGTATTTCCTCAATGTGACAAAGCCGAGCCATATGCACGGGTGTTCCGGGCATATCCCTCTTTCAATGGAGTCCAGTCAGCCGTGTTTGAATCCGTCATGTCCAAAGGTAAGTCGTTTAATTTGACTTATAAGCTGTTCCACCTCTTGTAGCCCCAAGACACGTTTGAAAGGCCACAATAGAAAATTTACGTTAAAAACTGTATTATGCGCTTTTCAATTTGATTTAAAATCTTCAAAAGTAATTTTTTTTAAACAAATTCTTGTGGCACGTTTTGTTGAGCATCTTTTGGAGGAGTAAAAAAAATGTTAACTTGCCACTTTTTTTTTTGTTTTTTTTTAGATGATTCGGTCGTGGTCACAGCTCCAACGGGTTCAGGAAAAACGGTCATTTTTGAACTCGCGATCGTTAAACTACTGATGGAACGGCGCACTGACGATAAAAAAATTATTTATAGTAAGTATATATCCACAAAAAAATAACAAGAATTTTAAAAATTGTAGACATGACTTTAACGTGTAGCAAGTTGACTTAGCTTCCAGCAAGTCTCAGTGTGTTGGACCGCAGAATGATTGCTTGATATTTCACACGATCTGGCCGGGGATTATCAAATTCTTCGGACAAAAGAGAAACCTACAGCTGAGAATAAGTAGCATCGGCTGGAGATGTTAAAATTTTAGAACGTCTCTCCGAGAAGAAGAAGCAGGATAGCATAGCATAAAAGATAGGCAGCCTCACTAGCTTAGATGTTAAGTGGGTTGCCTAAACTGTCATCGCAACATTATCAAGTTGTCGGTGTAATTACAGTTGCTCCAGTGAAGGCGCTTTGTGTGGAGCGGTTCACGGACTGGCAAGTCAAATTTTCGCCTCTGGGCTTGCGATGCACCATGGTGACGGGCGATACAGATGTCGACGGGGATGTGTCAGACCTCAACAGTCTCCAGAATTTCGAACTGGTGGTGACCACTCCAGAGAAGTGGGATTTTCTTACGCGAAGGTGGAGAGACTATCAACACATCATGAACACCATCAACATTTTTTTGATAGACGAGGTAAGGGATAACCTTTGGCAGGTAGTATTTCCGAGGGATTACCTAACAAGGCATGTCCCGTATTCCTTAGGGACCGTTCACAATCTACGTGACCCATTTTAGGCCACTTTTTGACCCCCCTCCCCCCCG
>Ga0058701_10000952_pt1 | contig 19945 bp, 18 predicted proteins | sample AgamicOrMae_FD_97039 | JGI IMG/M metagenome (GOLD analysis project Ga0058701, IMG submission 97039) | Agave microbial communities from Guanajuato, Mexico - Or.Ma.e | ecosystem: Host-associated > Plants > Phyllosphere > Phylloplane/Leaf | place: Guanajuato, Mexico | collected 2012-06-04
CGCCGGCCGGCGCATCTTCGCAAGCTCGCTAGCTAGACACCAGGAGTGGCTGGAAGCAAATGAGCCAAGTGGCTTTGGTGCCCATCCCAAGGGCACTTAGTGCAGCTTGTTTCCCTCCATTGTGGCTGCTCCCTCAGCTCTCGCCTTCCAGCTTCTGCTCCTCATCTCATCCGCTCGCCTTCTCCTCCTCCCCCGCCGTCTCCCTACGGCCCAGCCTCAGCCGCACTCTTGGCTCCTCCTTAGGTGGCGCCTCAGCCTCACTCAGCCTCTCAGTTTCAGCCTTAGCCTCAGTTTCAGGCTCAGTTTCAGTTTCAGCTCGCCCTCCGCGCCCAATTAATTCCCGCGCCAATTGTTTCTTCTGGCCAACCTACCAGGCCGCCTCCTACCTGGCCACTAGATTTGCTCTCGGCAATAAAGCTTAACCGGCGCCCCACTCTTGCCCCTCCCACCTCACTGCTGCCTTTTTGGACACTATAGACATGGGTCGCGAGGTGCCATCATTCCTTCTCCACTTTGCGGGCCTCTCCTAAGTGTCTCCATGTTTGCCTGTTTCTTTCGCGAGCACGACGGAAGAGTTGGGCCAAATTTCGCCCTTCCCGAACCCTTTTTGTCTGGCCAAAGTTTGGCCTAAACCTTGGCCACACACTAGCTCACACAATCGGCTCACAATCTCCCCTCGGCTCACGGCCACTGGTCTGATCCAATCTCGGCGAGCATACCCACTAACATGATTGATAATCCCCGCATACAGTCTTCCGATCCAATTGAGCAAATAGTTAAACAGGCCGCCATCTGACCAGCAGAGCGGCACCATTGGAGCACTCAGCCAGCCAAATGGCTCGCCCACCAGAGGAAGTGGTCGGCGCGCGCACACTGCCAGCGCTGGGGAGCCAGCAGTTCCGCTCCACCAAGACCAACCAGAGGCCAGCTCACACGGCTCTCCAGCCACTCAGTCCATCCAATGTGAGAGCACACATTATTCAGCAGAGCTCGAAATCAAAAATGCACACAACAACCAGTGAGACCAAAGCCGGCAAGCCGAACACAAAGCTTAGGTCAGCTAATCCGACTGGCCTGCTGCTGCTGCTGAAGTTTGTCATTTCAGTGCTGGTCGCCAAACTGCTCGCGCTCGAGCTCGTGGCGGCCCACAGGGAGCCATTTCCGATGCAGCAGCAGCAGCAGGCCACTTCTCCGGTCGAAAACAACAACCAAAATGCACCTCAAACACACATCATCATCGAGGCCGCCAACCATCTTCGTCACCACAACAACCGCCCCACTCAGTCCCCCCAAGCAGAGACAGAGCTCGCCAATCTGCCTCAAGGGGCCACCGAAACCACTTCCGGCCGAGACACTTCCACTGGGAGTTCGCTGGAGCAGATTGTGCAGACGGACGAGGAGTGGCGGCTGATCAAGAAGCAGCTGGAGGCCTCGCTGAACGAAACTCTGAGTCTGAAGTTGGACTTGCAGCAGCCGATCGAGCTTGAGGAGGGCACCAAAACGGAAACGGCGCCCCCGCAGACCAGCGACACTCTCGCCAAAGACTACCGCTGGTACGATGGGCTTAGTGAGAATGGAAGCGTGGCAACTTCCTCAACTGGCGCCACATCTTCGCCGCAAATCAATGACAAAGCAACGCGAGGCATGCAACAAGTGTTGTCGTCGGGCAGACGTTTGGAACCTGGTCGATTGGAGGCCAATTTCAGGGGAGAAAACGTGTCTGAAGAAAGGCGAGTTGAGAGAGGAGACCAAGTTTCACGGGCCCAGTTTTATGGCCGCAAAGTGAGTCCCACCATTTCGGTGGTTCGCAAGGAGCAAGAAGAGGAAACTTTGGGCCAGCTCGCCCGGAAGCTGAGGAGCTTCTTGACAAATTATCGGCCCGAACAAGTGATTCTGGCGGCCGGAGGGGCGAACAGCTCCAAACCAGTGGGAGGTCTTGCTACTGGCAGGCTGGAGGCGCCCGTCGAGCAGGACAATGGGCAGAAGGTGGGCCCAAAGCTCGAGGAGGGGCCAGGCTGGTTTCCGGCCGGATGGAGAGAATCGTCGTTGTTTTTTGGAGAGTCCAAAGAGGGTGCAAGCGGGCGGCCGGAAATGGGGAAAGAGACAAGACAGGGGAAGAGGGAGACTTCGGAGGAGGACGCGAGCTCGCCGAAGACAGAGAGGAGCCAGACAAACGAGGAGTTGCTCAAGGACCAGGAGGGGGCCCAGTTGACGGATTCCGGAGCGGAACTTCAGGCAGGAGAAAGTGTCACTTGCTCGCCGGATTATGAGGACCAGGCAACCATTTTGATTGATTCTCCCTCCAATGGAGCCAATCTGACGGCCGAACAACAGGCCCAACTGTTGAATGGTCCCACTGGTGATTCGCTTGGTCTCCAGCAGCATGGTTCAAATGGGAGCCAACATTTCAGCACGCCATCACAATGTTTGCCAGCAGGCTCAAGAATGATCGAAGTGATTACAAAGATCATCACACCAATCCTGTTCGGAATTATCATAGTTGTCGGCCTATTGGGCAATATCATAGTTATGTTGGTCATCCTCGAGGATAGGAAAACTGAACGCGAATTGACGCCAACAAATTTGCTCATATTAGACTTGTCATTGGCCGATTTGTCGTTCATCATATTTTGTATACCTTTCACGGGCTGGGATTACGCTGTTGGCCATTGGATGTTTGGACAAATTTGGTGCAAATTCAATCAATATCTGATTGTTGTTTGCGCACTGAGCAGCATCTATACATTAGTTCTCATGTCAATCGATCGATTTATGGCCATTGTTTATCCAATTGAGTGCATTAATTATAGAACCAGCAAGAATATGCTACACGCAATCTATATCAAATGGATTCTCATATTATTGATTGCCTTTCCAACAATTCCCATGCACGGATTAATTGAATCACCACTGGGCCCGGACCAATACAATTGCCGCTTCTTATCCGACCAATACAATCCGTTACAATTTCAGATAGTTTTCTTTGTCACCTCCTATCTGTCTCCATTGGTGTTGATTTTTTGCCTTTATTTGAGCCTATTGAATAAGCTCTGGTTTGGAACAAAGCCACATGGGCACAAGGAGTCACACAAGATGCTTGAATCAAAGAAGAGAGTCACCTGGCTGGTGGCTTGTATTGTAATTGTATTTGCACTCTGCTGGTGTCCCATACAGATAATGCTCATTTTGATGCGCCTAAAGACACACAAGATAACTGCCACCTATGTGGCCATCCAAGTGTTTGCCCACATCTTAGGTTACATGAACAGTTGTGTCAATCCAATTGTGTACGCCTTTGCCTCGGAAACATTCAACCAATCGTTCAAGCGTTCCTGGTTTGGCAGAACCTTTTGGCGTTGCATGAAAACGTGTTGCTGTTGTTGTGTGCCAGACTGTTGTCGCCCCTACGAACCACAACACCAATCGGGAACCATTGGCCTGGGGCCAACCACAGTGATAGGCGCCAACAGATCCATGAGCCTGGCCAACACTCATCAGCTGATAGCTAGTTCCAATTTCGGCGCCACCACCACAACAAGAACCGCCCCCACCACCACGAGTGCAACCATTGCTTGCCACTCGACGGCCACCAGGGAGAACAATGGCAAGTTGGGCCAGCCCAGAAACAGATCGCTCAACCATATCTTCTCTCAGCCTCCAGAGCCACTCAAGCTGGCCAACAGCGCCAACAGTACAAATGATACAAGTTTGGACAACTCAAATTCGAGTGACAAAAATAAGGCAACTCCACAAGTTGGAGGTGATGCTGGCAGAGAGAAGGGCCTCTGCAGAGACAATTCTAGCTTGAGTGCAGGCGAAAATGGGGCAGCTTCGGGCAGGGGAAACCAGCAAGGCGGCGACTCGAAGACGCTTGGGGCAATAATAGGAGGCGATAACAAGAATGCCAGTTGCACAACAGGCCTCACCCATCGATCTGGAGGGTCGAGCATGAAAGACTTTGGGTCTGGCAGGAACGAGTGCGACCACTCACAAGAGACTATGGCTCGCAGTTACGGAACAATAACCCGAACCTCACCTCTGCCCCCATTGGAGCCCCGTGATAGGCCCATTCCGCCGCCAAACTCAGTGCCCATCTTGCCGCCAAAGTCGCGCCCACCCGAAGAGGCCGACAACCAGACCAACTGTTCCTCCTCGTCAACCATTGTCTCCAACCAGAGAGAGCCCAGCCAGACGGACACGCCAGCCCTCAAGAGCAACCACTCGGCCAGTTTGTCTTGGGTGAGCTCAGCCTCTGGTTCAGCTGGCTCACAAACGCCCACAAGCTCGGTGACCTCCTATTGTGAGCATGCGGCCCATGCACCAATGTGCACCTCAGACTCTTGTCTCAAGCTGGCCGCTTGCAATGGGGCTCAGGGGCAGCAGGAGGCTCACCAAGAGGACCAACAGAGAGCCCAAACTCAGGGCCCTCCAAAGCAGCAGCTGGTGGCCCGAGTTGTGCAGGGCTCCACTGCGGCCAAACAGGCAGTGGCACACGAGTGTAGTGGGCCCTGTTTGGATCACAGTTGTCAGAATTAATTGATGGCTCTCGATCGCGAGCCATCATTTTGACTTGTGTGCCGTAATAAAATGAGGACCATCTCATGTGTCCTAGATATTACTTTTGAACCAGCTTTCGTTCCTTTAAACATATTAGAACTATCAGTAGTCTGTAATATTTCTGTTCGAATCTATTCTCTGAGACTGTCAACACGAGTTTGAGGTTATTTGTGTATTCTTCGGTTTCAATAATCTACTGAATATTTCTAGATGCCGTATCTTCTAGATCGTGGAAAACAAAGTGCACGAGTTGGGCAGACGCCCACTGACTTTGGAAACTGGCACTTTCAAAACGGTGGATCTAAATAGATTCAGTCGTATTTATGGATTAAGCGCAAGCTGCTATTGCTCTCACGATGAGCAACTCTTTTGCGAGAGTCTCGGCGCCATCAAGGCAACGGGAAACATCCTTTCTCAGCCAGTTAGATCGGCGCCATGTCCACTTTGGGATTCTCTTACGAATCAGCTGCTCTTACCGAAAACAAACAACTACTTGCTAAGACCCTCGGCCATAGCTGACAAATGACAGCTCGAAATGGCTCTATTGGAGCCGGACCGTTTTTATTCATTATTTTATATAGACTGCAGTATGGCCGCGAATCTATGTCGTGTAAGACCACCAAAATGCATGACGGAAGAGCATAATTTGGTGGATGGGCGTCCAACGAAACAGATTAAAAAATAGACAATCAGATTAGAGCTTTCGTCGGAGTCAGTTCGAGAACAATCCGCTGCACTTCGGCAAGCTCGAGCTCGACTATCGAACGGTCTTTTTAACTAAGGGCAAGTCCACCTTGCAACGAATGGAATTTAGCTCGAACTGAGGTCCAATTTCAGTTCGAAATTCGAGAAGAAAGGCGGAAAAATGCGCTCAACTGTGATGGTTTCGCTTTCACTTGTCGTTCACTTGTCTGGCTGTCGAATGGTGGGAGTTTCCTTGGCGCTGGGAAGAGATCTGCCCACTTTGAGGGACAGCAAACAAGCCGACTCGTTTTCGGAAACAAAACAGATCAGAACAAAACCTCTCAAACTGCGACCCTAAGGGCCTCTCGGTCGAATGGTGGCCAGTAGACTGTCTCTTTTGGCGTCAGCTAACAAAATAACCAGCCAATTGGCCGCCCGAGAGGACAAATGGCCAGTTCAAAGGAACTCAACGCCAGCAAGTCCATTCAGCGAGAATTCCTTTGAAGTTGGAGCTCTTGATTGGCGGCCAGTCGGTTGCAGAACAAAGGACGAGAGACTAGATCTGGATGGAAGCGATAATTTGCGATTGGTTTGCACTGAGCGTCCATTTGTAAGCTTCGAGTGTGACTGTGAGTGTGAGTTTGGCTTTGAGCGCGGCCACGCCCAAAGGGGAGCACAAAAGTGGAGGAAAATTGACACTTCCACTCAAAAGGAGCCGCGACCACTTTGGATCAATTGGCGCGAGGCAAACTTTTCCCTCTCGCTTCTGGTCCAGATGGAGTCAATGGTCTCACCATTGAGCCCGTCGGTCACTTGCTCCATTGCGAACTGGTGTCGATTTCTCCCTTTTGATGAAACTCTGTCGAACAGCTGCAACTGTTCTCCGGCGGCCACACTCTCACAGCTCACAAATCGAACAAGAGACAGCCACTGAGATGGAGTGACAAAGCTCGCGGGATGATGTTCGCAATGAATTGATACAATTTTCGACTCTGAGAAGAAGCAGGTCTGTTTGATCGAGCTGGAGCGCGGCGGCTGCTGAGAATTGAGGTGGCGAAAGTGGAACTGTGGCTCTGCTTCTGGCGAGCTAATGAGCGAGACACAAGCACAGAGGGCGACGCTGCACTGACTGTGAGCAGCCATCTCAGAGTTGGTCTCGAGAGGAGCCCGATTTCTCATAGATTTCCCACTGCAGTTCGGAGTGTCTTTTGTTTCCATCGATTGTTCGCATGAACTTTTCGCGCCCGCTCCTTTGGTTGCGTGTGAACCGATGGGAAGTTGCGATTGAGTGGCGAGTTGGTGGCGAGCAATAAGGAGCAACAAGTTGCAGTTGCAAGTTGGAAGTTGCAACGCAGACACACATGGCCACCATTTGTTGGCCATCTTGTTGCAGTGGCCCCCAGTGGCTCTCGCTGGTGCAACATCTGATTGGACGCCAAGTGTTCTGAGGCTGCGCTGCTGTGTCGTGGGCAGGCCGACGACGTGGCCACAGTGGGCCAGCGAGTGCAAGTGCAACATTTGCAGTTGCAGTTGCAGTTAAGGGCCAAGTTTTGCTGCAAAGAGCAAGAGGCAAGAGCGAGTCGAGAGGCAAGAATGCTCAGTCTCAGTCTCGAGCTCAAGTGGCCGCCACTTGCGAGCACTCGAGCTCAGCCAAGCGGACGATTTTGCAGAAGCAACCATTTTAATCACATTAGAGCTCCTCCCTCTTCCTCTTCCTTCAGGACCAACAATCCTGCGCCGGTCTGCTCGCCGGCGGGCCCACTTCGAGCGCCATTTCGGCGGCCCAACCGGCGCCCATGGACCAGCCGCGGCCAGTCCACAGCACAGCAACTGGCCCATGTTGTCGTGCGGCCTAACATCGTTGGGTGCGCCCCACTTGTCGTCGTGTGGTGGCAACTTTGCGCCGCCAAAACGGGCCAAAGTGAGGCCAAAGCATGCCAGTAGTCCAGTTCGGATCTTCTGCGGGTCAGTCTTCGCTCTTGTCTTCAACGTGAACCCTCTGAAACTGTTGTTTTTGTTCCACAACTTCTCGTTCGGCCTCCAAGAGCGAGCAGAGGAGCGCGCCATGTTTCAACGCGCAACAAGTGCCAGTTTTATCCACATCCCTTGGCATAATAGTTGCGCTTTGGTGTGTCCATTTTTGAGCCATTTTGGCCAAGTGGGCCAGAGTTTAGCCCAGAGGGTGGGGGATTGTTCCTGTCGCTCAATTGGAGAAGCGTTTTGGTTTGCGAGAAACACGCGCAAAACTGCTGCAAAAGTGGCCGACACAAGTCCACAAGCCAACTTGGTCCAGCCCACATTGTAATGCGGCTCACAGTGCGTTGCTCGCGCACTTCCTTGCGCGTTTCCATACACTTATTTTGGGCATACATTTATTCTAACTTGGACTAAACTCTGGCAAAGGAGCCAACAATTATTCTCGACGTGCTGCCCCCTGGAACATCTCTCTTGCTGCCTTTCCACGTTGCCAAGTCAAACAGCGATTTAACAAGCTGACGTAATCGAATCGGCCCGACAGACAGCCGATTTGGCGTGCACCTCAGCCAATCGGACGGGCCACAAAGAGCGGCGCTTGTGAAAGCTCGTGAAAGAGCTCGGCTGGCAGGAGGAAGACTGGCAGAGACGGACAGTCTCTGGACAGTGAGAGGAAGAGGAAGAGCAACAAGGTTGTTATTAGTTAACTCGATTCAGACAAATTGAGTTAATTCCGTCCCATGTCTGTCTGGAAGTGCGGCCAGTTTGGAGCGGCCGCTGATGACCATTATCATCATGATGCTTCGAGTTGAGTCGCGTCCAGCTGACTTTTGCGCCAAGTCCAAGTTGAGCCAGCAAACACAACTGGCCAGTGCTTGTGTTGTGGTGGCGGCCACTCGTGATGAGCCACGGGCGTGTTTTGACGCTTCTGTATAGCACACCTCTTCCACTTCCACTTCCTCTTCCTCTTCCTTTTCCTTTGCTTCTCTCATCCTGCTCGCTCGACAAGCCCCCTTTTCCTGTGCCTCTTTTTCCGCCCATCAAGCTCGCTGACCTTCAGCCAGCGAACTGGCCATTCTGTTTTCCCCAGTCTCTTTGCAGCCAACAAAGCCGGACGGAATTTCGAATTTCTCTGGCCAAAGTCAAGCTCAATTGGACATGATCATGATTGCCCATCATGATCGCCTCCAATTGCACTTAGAGCTCCCGACGCTTGTCTCTTCCACGAGCTGATCTCACCAGCTCGTCCAGCCAGAGCTTAGCAACGAAAAGGTTTAAAAAGTTCCTGCCCAGAAGCTGCACGAGGTGGCGCAACAAGTACAAGAACGTCCTCACAGCTCCTCTGCCGCATCTTTGTGAGCTCTCGACGCAAAGAAGCTGCTCGTCGAGAGCTTCTTTGCTTTGCTTTGCTTTGCTTTGCGCTCTCTTTTCGGTTTCTGTATTTCTGTATTTCTGGAATTTCAAGTGTCATCGTCGCCTATTTGCAGATGCAAAGATGGCCGGCGAGAAGTCTCCCATTGAGACAGTCTGGGGGCAGTTGCATTGCTTGCAGAAAGGTGCAGCTTTGCTCGAGAGGCAGAGAGAAGAACATGGAAACATTTAGCTGCAGATTCTCTTCGGGTGCTTCTGGAATTCAAGGCGCCAAAAGGAGAAGACTCCCGAAGAAGACTGTCTGTTTGCATGGCCCGTGTGGCGGCCAAAAAAGCGCCTACAAACGAGCCGAGTCAATAGGAGTCTGATTAAACTATGATTAAATATTATAGATTTTCGATATGGAAAAGTGTCTGCCCCCCAAGACTGTCTGTTAATCTTCCACTTCCAAGTCTCACTGTGTGTGTGTCTGTTCGTGTGTCTCTCTTTGTGAGGCCACTTGAGAGTTGGCCGCTCTTTGTGCAGGTCTGCAAATGCAGGAAGGCTCTTCCTCGCTGGCCCAAAGTAGCGACACCACAAGTAGACATTTGTCCGCTTTCAGCCGATCGATAAAATTCCTCCAGGATACTTTTTGGCCCAAAAGAGAGAGAGAGAGAGAGAGGAGGAATATTTTCCTAAGAAGCCTGCTCGAAGGGCACCACTTGGGCCCGCTTCTAGCATTGAAGTCCAGCATTGAAATATTTCAACACACAGTGAGCGGCAGCCACTTTGTCAGCCCATCCTCGTCCTCGGTGGTCGCACTCCACTTCCTCCACTAAGTCCCTCCTCCCTCCGCCAGTCTGTCTGTCTGTCTGTCTGTTTGTCTGTCCGTTTGTCTGTCCATCGGAGTGGCCGGGAGGAACTGGTGGCGGCCACCTGGATTGGATAAACTGCTACTTCATCTGCAATCTTTGCCCGGCCGCAGTTGAGTTCATATTTGCCGCGGCCAAACAGTGCGCGCGGCCAATGGAGAGCGTTCATGGTGCGCTCGCTTAGGATGAACGAGTGTTTGACAATCACTTGAATCACTTTGTATGCGCGCCTAAGTTGGCGCCAAATCTTCGCCGCTCCGCCAAATCTCTGGCGCCTCGAGAGATAAAGAGGAGGAAGAATGGCCACTGGAAGGCGACCACCAGCAAGCTCTGCCCACCAGTCTCGTGCTAGCCACAGTTGCTGGCCACAGTTGCTAGCCACACAGCTTCAATTGATCGGCTCCAAGTGAGCTCCAAGTGGAATGGACAAATGTTGGCAGTTAGCCGCCGATGTTTGTCCGCCAACAAGCTGCAGCAACTGTGGCCAACCGCACGAAGCCTCCTCTCTTAATCCCCCAGCTCGCAGGAGGTCAATCAGCTGCTGGAGGGCTGAGGAGCAGCCACAATGGTCGGCGGAGCTAAGGGAGGCCAGTCCAGAGGGGTGGAATCACCTGCTCTCGAGGGACTCGGCTCGTCTGCTCGGCCCAGCAACAACTCTTCCGATTTCCATTCCAATTGAATCGGGCATTTCTTATTTCTCATTTCTTATTTCTTATTTCCATTTCTATTTCCATTTCCACCTCTGTCTCCGGCCAAAGAGGATTAGACGGACGTGCAGCTCTGGCGCCCAACAAGTGGCCAGCAGGCGCAGGTGGTGCCCAGGAAAGCGCGCGGCTTGTAAGCTTCCGCGTTGCTGCAGCCCCACGCGCATTCGTCATACAGCACTGGCTGCTCAGAAGCGCCGCTTCATGCCCATTCGAGTTGCACGCCCAAGACGCTTGGTGGTCGCCCCAAGCAGAGCACCACTCGAGCAACTCTCAACGAAGAGACACACAAACTGGCCAGCAGCAAGCCAGAGCACAAGGCTCACTGCTGGCCAGAACTAAGCACCGTTACTAAGGTCCACTTTCACACTAATTGCCGCCGAAACGAGAGCATTGTTTGCGGCCGGGCCCAAGCAAAAGGTGGGCGGCCTGGCGTTGCAAGGGCCTTTTCGGAGTACTGCCTTGGCCGCCAGTTGACTCCATTCCATTCCATTTCATTTCTTCTCGAGTTAACGGGCCCAAAAGAAGGACAGGCTCTAATTATCGTCATTAGGAGAAGAGAGCCGCCTCTTGCAGCGTGCCTCTTGCAGCCGGCCGACACACTGCAGTCCATTGGAGTCTTGTGGGGGCTAGTTGAGGCTAGTTGAGGATAGTCTCAACCATTGGCGTGAGTCAAATGGGAGATGGAAAATGGAAGAGTCCAGCTCTGAGGATTAAGGCAAGAGAAAGTGGGCAAGAAAAGTGGAGGCCAAATTCCGAATGATAATGATTTCGGCGCCGATCATTCCAATTGGCGGCCGAGCGTCGATTTCCAAGCAGCCCTCATGCACTCACAAGCTTCCAGCCGGCGGCCTCAGCAACAGGTACTCTCTGGGCCAGTTTGCGTGCCTCTTTTTCCCTCTTTTTCCAGTGCCTCTAATTGGCGCCATTTTCGACTGGAAAGCTCACGAGCTGCCAGGCGACGAGCAAGGAAGCGAAGAATTTGCATAAAAAATTTGATATATTACACGGACCCAAATTGGGCGGCGCGCAAGGTCGCTCGTTGGAGCTGAAAAGAGTGGGGCCGAAGTGGTGCAACTGGCGCACATTCTGCATTTGCAAGTGGCTCTCGACTTTTTCCTATTCTCTGGCTCTGGTTTGGATTTCGTTCTCACAGATCGTCCTCGAAACTAGCTCAAAGGCATAGTAATAATTTCAGCCAGAAAAGCAGAAACAATTTGCGCACTATTGGCCAGAGTTGGCCGGCCAGATTTGGGGGCCACTTTTTGCGTGTGATGAGAAATTAGAGCCAACTTATTGGCCAGGCTTGCCAGGGAAAAGCTAGACTCTAGCTCAAGATTGACAAAACGAACAAGATGAACAATTAATCGCCGGCCAGCACAAATCGGCAGTGGAAAACAATCTTGGGCAGCTTTTTCTCACACACATTGTGTACAATCTGTTTTCTGGGCAGACTTTTCCGGGCAGACTGTCTGGAGGGCAATAATAGTTGGCCGATTGACTCACAGAGATCGCTAGTGGAGCTTTGTTTGTGTGTGTGTGTGGGACTGCCATCCCGAAGAGTGTCGATGATTCCATCATTTGCGCTCTCGAGTTCAGTGGTTTTGCAGAGAGTTGGCAGTGCGGAAATTGCACTGTGCTCGAGTCGTGAGAATTAACTATCACACATTTGGATCCAACTTTGCACTGGCCTCTTGGTGATCGTTGCAGCTCGATTCTGAGCTGCACAGAGTCTCCTAAAATGAACAGACTGTGAGATGCAGATGGAAAGGCCCCTGGGGGTGCAGAGTGTTGCCAGTGCAATTTGCAGTGCAGCTCAGCGAGCCGCATTGGGCAATAAAATGTGAACAATTCGAGCCAGTCAAAACAGAGGATCAAAGTGGCCAGCGCAAAGGAGAGCAAAAGAGCGAGAGAGAGAGAGACGCCCCAAGCTGGAGGCCTATTTCTGTGGGGCCTATTTAGTTATCATAATTGCTCTTGTGTGCTTCTGTTGCTCTTGTGTGGGACTGGCTCGTGTGGTTTCGCGCGGAGTAAGCATAGAGAGCGCAAAGCAGAGAGCAGGCGGCCCCAAATTGGCACTGGATTTGGCCCGAATTGGATTTCGGATCGGCCCAATTGGTTGGTGAATTTTAATTTTAATTTTATTTCCATTTCTATTTTCCCCTCACAGTGAGGCTCCTGCACACACTCTGCAGCAGCAGCTTGCGCAAATTGATCGCCGAGAGGCCAGAGGCGCCACTTAATTGGGCCCCAACTGGTGGCGCCGAGTGGAGGAGCCCAGTTGGAGTGGAAAGCTCCGCAAAGAGAGTGAGACGTACAATATGAGAGTGGCCAGTGGAGTGGGCCTGGCAATTGGCAACTTTATTGTTCCTTTGACCTTTTTCCAGCGCGCTTCTCTGGGGCGCCAAGTGGGGCCCTCGTGTTGTGGTGGCGCTTAGAGTGCAGAGTTCACAGTGCACAGTGGGCAGTGCACAGTGCAGGCCGACTGGCCAGCGTGTGTCTATGTGTGTGCAATTGCAAGGCTCAAGCAGGACCCACTTGCGCACCGCAGACACTCTGTCGCAGCTCGAGCCAAAGGCCAACTTTGCTGCCCGCCTCTAAAAGGCGGGGGCAGAAAAAAGACATCAAAAGACAAACGAGTCGTAAAAAGGCAAACATTGGCCTGCTTGGCAATGGGCAGCTCGTGGCGCATTTCCACCGTTTTGGCCGGCGCGATCATCAAAGTGCCAAGTGTAAATTTCCTGCCCGCTGGCAGATTAATTTGGCCGGCCCTAGTCTCTGGCGGCCGAGTGCGTGTTTTCCATCCAGTTCCAGACGGTGTTGTGGCCGCGCAAAAGTGCCAAGCAGAAGACTGCAGCCGCCAAAAGGGAGACACTCTTGGAACTCTTGCTGCTCTTGCTGCTCTTGCTGCTCCACCAACGCCGCAAGAGACGCTCCACCAGAGCCACTCACTAGGATCGGCCAATGGTGGAAAATGGCACAAGATCACTCGGACTTGCTCTTACTACTGCTGCCCCTTTGCTTCGCGCGCCCGACTCACTGGCCACGACTAATTAGGCCCGCGAAGCTTGTCTCTTTTCGGCCACTCGTTTGCAATACTTGGCGGCACTTTATTGCCCATCGACGTGCGCGCTGGCCAATGCTTCCAATGGAGCCAATGGTTCCAATGCACTGGAGACTGTGCTCGCAGCTACGGACAGTGAGGCAGAATAGTGCAGTAAAATGGGCGAGCATGCAGCCCGAGTGAGTGGGGCAAAATCTGGCTAAATGTTGGAGAAAATTCAACAAAACCAGCCAACAGATTAAATGGCCACAAGCAGAGCCAAAGCTAAGGGAGAAGAAGCAAAAGGCAATGCTAATGCCAAAGCAAAGCAAAGCATTGCCTCGTCCAGGTGACACATCTTGTGGCGGCGCCCAATGCGGTTTCTTGGTGTTTGTGGGTCTGGATTTGCAGCTGCCGGCGTGCTTGGGGCGCGCACTTCTTCTGAGCGCGCATGTGACTTCAATTAGTGTTTCACTTCAACTTGCAACAGGCGGCCCATTTTCTCTCCCGGCGGCCAGTCCAAATGAGCCATTGGCGTGCCCAATTGGCGCCCATAAAAGGCGCTCGTCGTGCTCGCTGAAGGGCCGCACAAAAGGGCGCTCAGAAGCACACTGGCTTGTTGGCGCGCCGCAGCCTTGGGCGCCCGTCCCAGTCTCTAGCCTCCAGACTCCACAGTTGCAGACCGTCCCTTTGCAGTCGAGAGGCAAACAGGCAAACTCTCTCCTTCCTTTGGCTGCAAGAGTCCTCCAGAGTTGCTGCAAAACTGCCGCAAAACTGCCCCAAAGTGTCCTTCTCCACGCCAAATCGGCACCAATCAGATAAAGCGGCCGCTCTCTGTGTGCTCCATTGGGCGGCCCTTCTGTTCTGTGTGTCTCTCTGGCCAAGCAGAGACTCTCTGCGCGGCTCTTGCGGCGCTGGCAAATAATTAATTTGTCAAACTTGCGGCCAAGTCAAAGCCAAGCTGCAGCCCAAACTCAAGCCCAAACTCAAGCTCAAACTCGCACTCGTTTCCAGCTCCCATTTCGTCTGCCTCCAACTGGCCCGTTTCCGATTCCAATTTTCATTCGCAGTTCCAATTGGGCAGCGCGAATCGTCTAATTAGCAAGTCGGCGCCTTTGCACTTGAAAAGGCGGCCCTGAAGCGAGCTGTCCAGCGGCGCTCCTTTGCACTGCTCCTCTGCGCTGGACAGGCGAGCTAAGGGCGCGCTGTGCTGCCATTTGGCTGGCCGACATTGCGGAACGGCCACATCGAGGGCCACTTGTTTCTGGCGCAAAGTGGCGCGCCCAAACGGACCACAAGCCACGCTCCACTGGCCATCGATCTTGGCCGATCGATTTGCGATTTGTGGCCCTAAAGGAGGCCGCAAAGAGAGAATATTTGCCTAACTGGCCGAGCTGAAATGAGCGATGGCTAATCCAATAAGAGCGCTCGCTCGGCCCAGTTGATCGATGGCGGCGGCCTTCTGGGTCTATTCGAGGCCGCTGCTGCAGCTCCAGGCCGCCACAGACAGTCTGCGGAGCTTTGAATGCGCAAACCTGGAGGACCGTTTGGCTGTGTTGTGTTGTGCTTAGAGCACACGGCAGCCAAGTGGGCGGCCCAGTGCAATATGATCTGAGGCTGGCGCAATATCGCGCAGGGAATTGCGCTCTCCGCAGCTCCACGCAAAAGTGGCCCCTCAGTGCACACAGTCTGCAATGCACTGCACACAGTCTGCATTGCACCGCACACAGTCTGCAGAGCAACTGGGCTGCTCGAGCGGCGCAGACAAAGTGCAGCTGCTGCAGCCAAACACAATGCTCGCATCACCTGTAAGTTTGCGGCCAACTTGGTGTGTTTGCAATGTAATTAACTGCAATCAATCATCCGCATTTCTTCCTCCTCCTCGCAAGCCCGAGTTTCCCCACTCACATGCAGGCTCCTCTGCAGGCCGATTTTCCAAACAAATCGGCAAAATCGGCCACTGGCGAACTGGACCAACTGGCACAAGTCAGCCCAAGAGAGAGCCCAAAAGAGCAGTCTGTGTGGCCAAATACAAATACAACAACAACAACAACAATGGGCAAACAAATTTCCGCCCTCCTTCATGCCGACACATTTTCCTCGCTCGGCCAGTCTATTTGGCCGGCAAGCGAGCCGCGCGGATTGGGCAGATTTTTCTCAAAACAAACTTTATGCAGATCGCGCTAATTCGGGTGAGAATGAAATGGAGAAAAAGACCAACACAAACAGAGAGCGCCTCTACACTGCAAACACGACCTGCAAAGTAATGCGAGCTCCTCTTTGTTTGGACCATCCTCTCGGTGACCTCAGTCAGTCTGGCGGCGAGCAGAGGTCGCCAGCCACGAGCCAGAGCCAACATCTGGCGGCTGGAAAGGTGTTTCCGCTTTGTGGAGCAGCTCCGAAAAGGGCCCAAAAAGTATGAAGAAGAGTCTGAAAAACAATCGAGCCACTTCGATCGTTTCAGAGCCCACTATTCGAGCCTCCTAATCGTCTTTTAATTGATCCCCCTGAGCAGTTTGGGCCGAGCGGTAAATATCGCAAATCACGCGCTCTCAGTGGAAGGCCCAAATCAATCACCGCGACTGGGCGGCAACCTGTTGTTTTGCCTTCAATTTGTTCCCATTTTGCTCCCAATTTGCTGCCAATCGGCGCAATTGGGCGCACCAAGTGGAGGCCGACAAATGGCCACCACTTGGAGGCGCCGCTCCAGCTCCGGCGGCTGAGGACCCGCTTCATTTGGTGCGCCCGCCGCTCGATTGGTCGCAAATTAAAGTTAAAGTAGAAATTAAAAGCAAGCTCAAGCAAGCAACAAGGCTCGCCAAAGACAGAGCCACGAAATCGGCCAGACATCTGCCCGCTCGTTTGTCCAGTGCAACCAGCGCGTCTGTTTGTGTTGCCGATCAATCAAGAGCCGCCGGCGAGGAGGCACGTTTTCGGCCCGCCGAGCTGGCCAAGCTGGACACTGAACAATGCACATTGGCTCTCTCTCTTACTGTACTTCTGAAAGCGGACGGAACTCTTTCCGCTGCAATCTCTTGGGCAACTTGTTGCCGGCGCTCCAATTGCACTGGATTCTGCCTCTACCAATGGGCACTGGTGGGCCGCAATCGATGCTCCTAAGGACTAGCCAAGCCAAGGACTAGACACTGTTGCCGCCCCCCTTTGTCGCCCCATCGGCCACTCCCACTCACTTGGGTGGGCGTGTCCTGCCAGTTGCAACTTGCAAGGCGCCCCTTTTGGCCTCCGTCCACTCGGCGCAGACACATTTAATTGGGCTGCAGTGGTGCACCTTGGCCGCCCTGTTCTTCCAGTTCTTCGGTTCCGCTTGCCAAAGATCCAATTTTGCTCTCTTTGAAGAAAAGTCAGCGCGACTTTTCTCTCTTTCCACTGCGCCGGTGTCAGAGTGTTGCGGGAGGAACAACAAGTTGATCATTTGGGGCCCGCTTCGTGTTGGTGGCATTTAGCGTTTAGAGTTTAGAGTTTAGAGTTTCCAGTTTAGAGCTTAGAGTTTCGCGTTCAGAGTCGAGCAATCAGCAGCGTTCAGAAAGTCGGCGTGGGGCGTTTGTGGCAGCCAGCTCGAAATATTGAGCGACGTTTTATACTTCCAGATACTGTGGCTGCCATTGTCTGTGTGTGAACTTTCCAATTGGTCAAATGGCAAAAGGAGAACAACTAGAACAACAACAACAACAACAACTGTTCGGTTCACGCTCACACAACTTGGCTCAAATATTTGCCCACCACCACCTCTTCTTGGCTTGAAAACTTTTCTCTCTAATTTTATCGTTTAAATTTCAACCTCCTGCTCACTGTTAAACTTTTTCCTTCCCTCTTCTCTGGATCCCATTCCATTGCTCCTCCTCCTCCTTTTCCACCTCCTTTGGCTGCCTCCTCTCCGGCCGCCACTCCATCGATCAATCAATCATCTGGGCCGCCTTTTCATCTCTCCGCTTTGTTTTCTCGCTCGCTGAACTCAATGGCCACCAGATGGCGCTGCACACTCGCCTGAAATCTGCTCACCTCAGACTGTATCCTCAACTTGCTCCAGTTCCACTTCCTCTTTGTCCACCAAGCAAGAATTTCTCTCTCTTTCAGCTTCTTCCACTTCTTATACTTCTTGCACACTCTCCACTCCACTAACCACTGGCCAGTTGCACTTTCTCTCTGGCAACCAGCGCCCAATGGCCAGGAGAGCAGTGGGCCAGTCTGAGGGGCGCCCCCACTTGTTGCGTGCACGCGAACTGCTCATTTCCGAGCCAATGCAGTTTATTCAATTGGTTGCGCTCCTTTGCCAACCAAAGAGGAATGTCCAGTTCAAACGAGGAGCCAAAAGGCCCCCGCCAAGCCATTATACTGCTCTGGATGGGCGCCAAAGGTGCAGACTGACCACAGGCATATTTAGCGCGCCCAAACGGGCCGAACAATTAGGCCTTTTTGCTCACAATTGGCCAACCAAAGAGTGTCTCGCCCACCACTGAGCTCTCGTTCTCACACAACTCAAATGCCTCTTCACGCCACTCAGACAAAGGGAGACAAAGATAAAGATTGTTCCACTCGCTCACCAGTTTGCCTCTGGGGGTCCAGCAACAGGCTCTGGCAGTGCATTGTGGCTATTTTCTACTCACTTTGCAGCCAGTTCAAAGTCAGTCTTCGGCCAGCTCGACAGGAGGAGGCTCATTTTCATTTGGGTGCCCAATTTTTCCATCTTTTTGCCAGAGAAAGACTCAAACTTAGCAGAGAATCACTGCAGAGAAAAAATTAAATGATTTTCATTTTGGTGGAAAAAGTCGAAATTCGCAGCTTCTCGCCAGTAGAAAAAGGTGCTCGTGCAACTGAGTGCAGCACACTTGGAGCACATTTGCAGAGCATTTGCAACACTGGCCGGCCCTAAGCTTTGGCGGTGGCGTAACAAGACCACAGACAAGCAACAACAACAAGCGCCTAATGCAATATCCATTTCTGGCGCACTCCCGCTGAGTGTGTCTTCTGCTTGCTAGCTGGCTGCTGGCGCACAAAGAGGTTGCTTGCAGTCTCTTTTTGTGGAAAAGAAGAAGAAAAAGAAAAAAGTCCGCCCAGACCTTGGCAAATGTTTGGCAAAAAAGGAGCTGCTGGACAGCCAAGTGGATTCTGCTCCCAAGGGTCCCTCTCGGGCGGCTCCCTTTTGGCGATCGATTAGAGTTTGGCCTCCTCTGCTTTGCTCGTCCTTCGAATGATAATTCGGACTCGGAGGCTCATTTCGGACTAAGCGTCACAAATGGGACACTGTCTCGTTGTTGGAGGGCCCGTCCTTTGCCGCCCAATGTCTGCCAATGCTTAGGCTCGAGCCTGACGAGCGACAGGCGCGCATTGGAAGCATTGGCTGCCAATGCCGCCAAATATGAGGCACCTCTGTGTGTGGCAACCTTTGTCTGTCCCCGGCCGAGATGTTGAAGATGTGGATGTGGATGCGGGCGCGCCTAAGCTGCGGCCCGAGACGAGCGATAAATTCTCCCCCAAAACAGCCGTGCACTATGGGGGCTCACTTCTGATTGTGGCTCCTTGTTGCTTGGCTGGTGGCAGCGGGCGGCTCCCGTGCACTTTGGGCTGCGCGGCTGGTGGTCCGGGCGGCCGTTTTGGCCACTTTGAACTGGCCACTGTCAATTAGAGAGAATAGAGCTGCAAACAATTGGAAAAAGGAGGCTCGTCTGCATTGGACGAATGCTTGCTTGGCCAATGGAAATGGAAATGGAAATGGAATTGGTTGTTGCTTGTTGCTTGTGGACCAGTGGACCAGTGGACCAGTGGACCAGTGGAAGTGGAAATGCTGGAGGCAGAAACGGAAAAGTTTCCACATTGGAGGTGGAGGAATTGGCGATCGATTGAATAGAATTGGAGGAGGAATGGCGAATTGGGGGAATTGAGTGGAATTGGAGGCCCATTTGGAGGTCGAAGAACAGCAGCAGCAAAAGTGAAAGCCACAAGCAGCGGCCAGACCTAAGGTGTGGGAGCGCCGCAGAGAAGCACAGGCGGCCAGTTGCAGTGTGTGGCCCAATGTGGCCCAACAAAGCAAAGCAGCACAAACATTGGGCCCACAATTTGGCGCCGCGGACAATTGTTGGCCCCCCAATGCAAAAGTGTCTCTCTATGCAAATAGGAGGCGCCTCCAAACGGGGGGCCACCAATTTTACGCTCCTCATTTCGCCCATTCTCTCCCTCATTCTGACCAATTCAGTGGCCAAAGATCGCACTTGGAATGCCGTCCTCTTGATTTGCCCACACTTTTGGGCGACACTTTTATGTGGCCCCTCTGGCTGCTCCAAAGGGCCCCTCTTGCTGCTCCCTCTCTGCAAATCCGATTGGAACGAGTGGGCTCCAGTCTGCCGCCCTCCAGTAGTCCCAAAGACTAGGGGAGACAATTGTCAAAGCAAAGCTGAACTCTTCAGCGACAACAAAAACAACAATCGGCCATGAATTATTCCATAAAGTTTGCCAGAATTGGGCCCCTTTTTGGCGAATAAACATACTCGAATGGAATGGCCATTTCAATTGGCGAGTTGCCAGTGAAATGGCACTGATTTTGCCAATTGCTTTGGCAAAATCAGAGCTCGCCAACACTTTGCTCGCCTGTTCAAACAAGCCACAAGAAGAAGAGACCTCCAATTGAGAGCCCTTTTTCAGGCTCGAATTGCAATTGAGTTCCAGTGTTAAAGTGAAGCTCTCCAAGTGGAGCCAGTTCAGTTCAGTTCAGTTCAGTTCAGTTCAGTTCAGTTCAGTTCAGTTCA
>Ga0058701_10000953_pt1 | contig 19945 bp, 7 predicted proteins | sample AgamicOrMae_FD_97039 | JGI IMG/M metagenome (GOLD analysis project Ga0058701, IMG submission 97039) | Agave microbial communities from Guanajuato, Mexico - Or.Ma.e | ecosystem: Host-associated > Plants > Phyllosphere > Phylloplane/Leaf | place: Guanajuato, Mexico | collected 2012-06-04
GTGAAGCGTTAAGCAGACATCCAAAAGCCCGTGAAATAAAATAACAATATCCTTATTCATATTTTTTTAATGGTAGACTAAAAAGATGAAGGAGGCCGAGGCCGTCACGGAATACTTGAAAACCTAACAGAGTCTCAAAAGCCCTGCACCGGCGTTACCATGATCTCAAAAATTTTCACCGCTTCCTTAAAGACAGCTTCATAAAACTATAGCTATATCCGGTTGAAAAAGACCGAGGAGGAGCTTTACAGAGACATTTCGTCCCCAAAGACCTCATCCGAGTACGTGTCTTTGTTAGACGGGTCAAAGTTGCACCGAATTCTTGGAAAAACATCGGCATGTCTTACAGAAGTACTAAGACCCTAATGAGGCTGGTAAAAGCATTGAACTAAGGTATCAAAAACGACCTAACAGGTCTATTTAGGCACAGAGAAGCTTTTTCTTGAAGAGTTTCCTCAGAAGAGCGCATAGTTAACTAGTCCATTGGGGTTTCAACGTCATAGCCTTAGAAATCCCCTGTCTTGTCTCTTCCCATAACTTTTGTTCGAGAGTGTGCAATGAAAGTGAGAGTAAAGTTTTCGGGTTTAAAATAGCGCTGCTTACAAAACTGGTACGGGTTGTCAGATGTGTTTAATTTGTTCATGGAAGGAAAATCCGTTTGATCGTTGGTCCGTGCAAAGCTTTAACCACGTTAAATTTGAAGCTGGTTGGACCGCCGGCGTCAACTCGTACAGGAGGTCATGAACTTTCCGTCAATACGTGGAACAAAGGTAATCGTTTTTAAGCAGAACATGGCTGCGTTCTGACCAAACCAACGAAAACAACCCAACTAGAAGCTTCGCCAAGCCTTCCTAAAAAAAAAAGTCTGTCAAAACCTCACCGAAAAAAAAATCATTTCACGAAACCTTGCAGAATCGATCCAACTTTTTCCGCAGAACCTAACCTTTAAGACCACCTCGCCGAGCTGAACCTCAAGAAAACCTAGCTGAACCTAACGTCCAAAATCTTCCGATGTAGAACATAGCCCCAACTCCCTCCAGAACCTAACTTCAACCTCCTACAACATGACCTACAGTTCTGACTGGAACATAACTTTAACTCCCTCCAAAACTTCACCTTCACTCCTTCCAAAATTTTACATCTATTTCCCCCGAAACCGAAGATCAATAACTTCAAGCTGCAACGAATGTGAAAAAGATTTTCAGTCACCATTGCGATTTTGAAGTAGCAAACATGCGAGAAGTGTTAGACATTGTCCAGGCACCGCTATCCTAATATTTACATCAACGCAACAGCGTAAGCGCGGAGTCATATACCACTACTGCCAACATTGACAATCAGAATGCAACCAACTTGTTGATATAGTACGGATGGCAGAACTGCTAAAACCTTAGGGTGAGCTTTTGAACTCATTTCTCGACCCTCTGGGTACTTTGGTTCCTTCAAAGATATATATCGTTGACAGACCACACAAAATAAATCACACATTCTCGCATGTGAGCACGTATGAATAATAAAGTTAATTTCTTTATATGATCTTACCTATATATTTGTGACCAGGACATTTTAAAGTGCGGCATGATGAGTGCTATTATGAGCATAACTAACTAGCACAAAAAGATTTAACAGATATGAAAAACACGGGAATAAAAAAATGTTTTAAACATTTCTGCAGATAGTATTTCTTACAGTGGGCCAAAAGAGTCTTCGACATGCATGTTGAAACATCAGTAGTACGGATTGTTGGACTAGGATGGTATTTCTTTTCGCAAGGTGATTACAAAATCGAAATTCCTGTTTTCGTGTTTACGTTTCCTAACAGAGATTTACACGAAAACAGCCCCACAGTTTGCCCGCTCTTTCCTTGCATTCTCGAAATGCCCCATAAGTTCAATATTTGAAAAACAAATGTATGAAAATAGAAGTATGTTTCTAGCCAAGACAGAATAGGTTTCCTTACTTCCAAATACTCACCAAAGAATTTGCAAAATTAAGATAACATGCATTTAGGTTGTTAAACGTTCATTTAGCTACGATAGGCAAGTTTGGAATAGATTACGTGAGATAAAACAGTTTTTGATCAGTCATGTGGATTGGAACAAGAGTGAGGTTCAGAAAGAGCTAAAAAAAGTACTTGCGTGTACTATAATACTTTAGAAGGGCAAGGTACCGATATGTTAGGTTGTATGTTTTTTGGAGCGATTCCGTCCGGGTAAAGGCCTACGGGTATTTGCCCCACCCCCTTTTTATAAGAACTTTATTTTTTCCTTCGCAATTTTAACTTGTGTCCAAGACAAGATCCAGCTGAGCTGTATTTGATATACACCAGGTGAATTCAATTGACAGCACCATCAAAAAGAAATAAAGCAAGACACACCCTCTTAGACCTCAACTCCCTGCAATAAATTCATCCATTATTAGGCGAAAACATGAATTTCTTTACTCCATTTGAATATCCCGCCGAAACGTCCAAACCTTCGCAGACAAATGCGTCGTTCCAAATTAGATTTCTTTCTCCGCGCCCGAGTCTAAGATGGCTGCGAGACACGAGATCACTAAATCACAAATACCATTACTTTCAGCATAAATAAAAAGAAAAAAAGAATATGGCGAGCCAGCAGCTCCCGCATCGACAACTCAAAAGTGTACAAAAGAGGGCCTTAATCCGAAATAACTTATTCGGACCCATACTGATTGGGCCTTGCGGCTTTTGTGGTGCATCAAATGCCAAAACCCATGCATTTTTCGCGAAATGCATTGCATGCAATGGCATCCTGGAGAAAGTCTTAATTAAAGTGGACGTAGAAAACAATAATTTCATACTGCGTCAAGTTTCAAATTTGCATATAAAAATTAGCGGGTGTGTGCGATTTTAATTACCACCGAGAAGCCAGCAGGTACGCATACGCAAAGATAATCACGTCAAAAGGTGATTTCAATTTTTTTTTGAAAAATTATCCTTTCCTTGAAATAATGTATTCTCCAACAAAAATTAAGACAATACAAGATAAGCAAAGTGATTTTAATAATGAGAAAAACAACAAAAAAGTTTGAAAAATCTTAAGAAGACGAGGCAAAATACTCAACATAACATACATAATTGATTAACTTTTTTTATTTAACTTTTTTGAGGGATTTGAAATAACTGTTCAAACATGTACATCTTCAATTCATTCTAGATTTTTTCTCGTGTAAAATGAAAAGCGCATTTTTACTTTGTAATAAAAGAGGATAATAAAAGATTTTTACTTTGTAATCTCAAAGATGGAGTTCACAGGGGATGCGCCAACATCCGATCTTTCCCGAAGTGGACTGGCAGACAATAGAAGCAAGAGTAAAATACGCTACGGTTCGGATAAGTTTTTTCAGCACATCTGAGTGACGATTTTAATTTAAACAACGGGGGCAGTCATGCGCAGATTACTGCACCGAAACAAAACGATCTGAAAGTTTATACTCGTGAAAAGGTAAAACGCTTTGTGCGAAAGTCAATATGCGTTCATAGTCGATGATTTTGGAAGTGCGTTTGTCCGAGCATTACCCACAAAAGTAGTGTACCCCATAAGCACCACAAAGGCAGTATTTACTTTAATCTCCACATCACTTCTGTGAAAGGTTGACGTCAATTGAATAAGCCTTCGAATCGATTAAAACTCTGATTTCTGTTCCACAGTCACTAGCTTTGCACGCCATACAAAAAGGCATAGAAAAGGTGAACCATAATGGAAGAATCGAGTCAACGTCGAAATCAACTTTCATGGATTTATATACAAACTTTATTGGATGAAGTGTCGCCTAGCGATGTGAGTCACAGGGAGAATGTTCGGTTAACCTGTTATGTATAAAAATATGAGTTAGTGTACCGTTATGTACCGAGCAACTCGCTCCGCTGTTTTGTCAGCTTGATGAAGAACGGACAGGAACAACGAAGATAGGAGACGCAAACCTAAGATGGTACACTGTATGCCAATTTTTCAAGTCGTAAAGGAGTCCCCTCAAACATTTTCTTCCAAATTGCTACAACAACTTTCCATGAAGTGGTAAAAGGTATCGAGGATCTCATGATAACTGGGTATGTTTCTTACCTTTGCAGGAAAATCTTGGTAGTCTCCAAACGCAGAACCCATGACGGATTTATTGTATGTCATCGGGGACAGTTGAAGAAATAAACCTGCAAACAAAACAAACTTTATGTCAGAAACCGATTAATTGACAAGGCGCGACACTTAGAACAACGTTCGTAAATGTTTACAGCAAGGTTGAGCAAAAGTGAAGGTGTCCATGGAGTGTAATGTGAGAGAGAAATGTTCGTGGGAGCAAATCAAGCGTGACAAAAACTACAACCGTTTGAAACTCGTTACTTAGCAGAAAGCGAACACAGTTGTTACACTAGCTAATTGTAATTGTGGTAAAATATTTGGTGAAGTCAAATATTCATTTTTCAGGTATATCTCTTCAGGGCTTTTTAAAAGACGCCATATGTCAGGATAACTTCCACTCTTTCATAACGTTACTTTTTTCACTTATATACATAACTCCGGAACTTTGACTCATTCTATTTTGGGGAAGGCATCATCAAAACTATTTAGTAATGCAGCAAACACGAGGTGCTATTGTAATTTTCGACTGATTAGTGCCAAGATGCTTCATATAACTTCATTATTAAGTGTGTTAAAAATAGGAATTCAGTAAAACTGGTCAACTCTGAACAGCATTATCTTGCGCGCCAACTTCAAAACTTTTTTCTTTTAAAATAGAAAACCGAGGGATATTTTTTCTTTTTTTTTCCAAACGTCACAAAATTGGTATCACTTCCAACTCTTAAAATTTAAGTACGAGAATTTGCCGTTGGACACATGCTGACATTCAGTTTTCTTACTTTAAAGTTTGGAAAAAAAAATACTTCCATAAAGACTTAGTTTTTGTTGTTGTTTTTTATTGTCACTATTTTTCTCCATAGAAAAAACGGTTGATGAATCATGATAAAAAAAAAATAAACAACAAATGCCCGTCTTAGTCGGTTTTTCGAAGTACCGATATAACTTGGAATGTGGGACATGGTTCGACGTTTTCCTCCACAAAGACCGCGAACGCTGTCTAGACACCATAACATTCTCTAAAAGACTATCGCACACAGCGAAGCCGCCTGCTTTTCTGAATAACTTAATCTCAACCGTAATTGAGGTTAAACCCTGTTCTGAAAACCCCTCAAAATCCACAGCCCTACGGCGGCAAAAGGATATTTACTCACGCAGCCAAACACGGAGTTCTGTTTATCCAATATAAAAACACACTATCGGAGGGCTTTTTTAAAAATCGTTGTTATAACACTGGTAAATCTTCAATTAAAGAACATAGTATTATTTATGTCAATTAATGGATGATTCATACGATATTTAACTCACATGTTTTGTTTTAAAAACCTATACCTATGATGAAGGCGTGGAACACATACCTTGCTCATTTTTCATGATCTTCAAAAAGGATGAGCTTTCAATATTGTTCTCATGATTTTTAGCTAACTGTTTTGTGCCCAGCGCTTTAAGAATTTTAGACTAATGTAATCAGCAAAACTACTTTCTTAAAATAATGGAATTTGATATAAGGAGACTAAACGTACTACTGATTTAGGGAAGTTCTGTTTTTACGCAAAAAAGTAAAAGACAAAAAAGAAAAAATGGTCACAAAAAATTGCGTAAGGCTGAGAATATCCCACAAGAATAAAACGGGCGCATCCAAAACACGCGTTTTATCTGGTTTTTGTTTTTTCAATGCCTTTGTCACAACTTAATATATGAACAAAACTACCAAAGAACTGTATTTTTCAGACAGTTCAGGATCTCGCGATCGTCTTCAAGTGTGCTTGAATTTATGAGGTCGAAGTAGATTCCGCGCGATCTTTACAAAAATCTCACTCCATTTCTTGTGCAAAATCATGCATTTTGGATCAATATATTTACGAGGAACGTTTGAAAGCTTAAGTACTATTATATTTAGGACGCACCTAAGGCATCTTCGATTCCTCGAGAAACCCGATTTGCTGTGAGCCTACACAGGAATGTTTCGAAATTCGGATTTAGAACTTCTTTAGTTGGTGGATAACAATGTCCAAAGTGTAAAAAGATTGAAGGAAGTGCAAAGAGATCTGAGGCAGAAGTGAAGAGACAAACAAGTCGGTCGTGGTCTTACGGGTGGTCTTACGGCGGAACTCTCGTAATTACGGTGAATTAATCCAAAAACGTGCGCCGTTTTCGGCCATATCTGATCCCTGAGCGCGGTCACCTTAAGTTCAAGGTTAACCTTTACTTTTCTTCATTCAAAGCAATTCGTTCCCAAAAAGTTAGTCTAGCCCAGAGTCAAATGGCCTATTTTCTTCACAGACAGGAAACGAAGCCTGATTCGATGGAAAAGCGGACTGTGTACATGCATAAAGTCACGTTCCAGGCATTGGGGTGAAAAATTTCAGTGTTTCACCTCACTTTTACGGATGTTTTTCGACATAGTTTTTGATGACAGGAGTCTTATTTTTTCAGATTACACGTATTTTTAAATAAAGCATTGCATCAAGAAGGAGGGGGAGGTCGTTTTTTACTCTTTAAATATCTTATAGCTGAATTAGTCTAACACTAACATAAAAATATGGTTGTGCGTAAAATACAGGCATCGCACTCATATATCGGTGTTCCGTATACTAAAGACAGGCGAAGAAAACATAAATGTGTTTCGATAAAACAAAAGTTCAAAGGTCCGTTTTATAAATTTAGAGCGTTTGTTTAACTATGACATTTTCGTATGTGTCCCTCTAAAGGGTAGTTACAAGAAGATGGTGAAACTTCGGGAAAAAAATGTTATACGTAAAATAAAAACAATGCTAAGGGCTGACATTTGTCACCCAAATTCTGCTCACCCGGAAGATTTCTAAAAACCGAAGTTTCCATTGCAGTTGACGCAAAAGATTTTTTCAGGAGAAGATACCGCAAATTTATCATAGCATGTTGAATGTGATGGTTCACTTTTCGACGACAGAAAAAAAATAATCAAGTTAAAGTGTCCAGAATTTTCTCCTAGCGAAAGAAGTTTCATGTTAGAAAATGCAATGTCTGAAGTCTTTAAATTAAACTAGTCACTAAATCACCACTTATGGCCTTGCGCAGTTTCCTGAACGTCGGAAATGACATGCGAAGCTATCGACAACACATAAAAGACCATGAATTGCCCCCATAAAAAGAAAGCAGTTCCGTTAATTGACTTAATTTTTCGAGACACTTGTGATAGCAACATAAACCATGAAACCCGGTCGCAAGTTATTAAAAAAACATTTTTCACTCTAAAGCTTAGTTTTAGAGAGCGGATTTAAGCAAAACCAACGTAAATTGGAACTAATGTACTGCAAACTCCCCCCCGTCCCCCGAGGGGAAAGAGGTAATCGTTTCATACATAGTATTTTCACAACTAATTAGATATTTTAAGAATCACTTTTATTTATGATGTATAATATTTAGTCAAAATTGACCACTGGCATTCACCAATCTAAACGGACGATCCTCTGAAAAATATCATAAAATGATGAAAAGAACTAATAAAATATTTTTTACAAACGCTTACCACTGTCTTTATACTTCGCTGCATAGCCTTCCTAAAAAAAATGTTTCGGAAAAAACTTTTTTTTCTTGACATCTTATACTTTTATTTATACCGCTTGTAGGGTCTATGATCCTCTTTTCAGTTAGTTTTACTGATGCCCGGTAGAATGCAATTAAAGGGTAAGAATTTTTGTTATCAGAAAAAATGAAAAATAAATAAAACCACCTAAGAGTAGAGTCCTTTGAATAGAAACGCAATTTTAATGAAAACCTCTCTTTCACTGCGAAAAAAGAAAATAAGCAATAAAGAAACAGAAAGCTAAAACTAATAGAAGATTATTTTTCCTGAGACTCATTCATGTATCTTTAAAAGCAAATCCAAAAACTGATGTATATTTTGACTAACCGATCCTCTCATTCCCTCCTACAGATTCCAAAAATAAGCATTCTCTTGGCCACTTTGAGGTCATTGAAATATACGTAATTATGTCTTACAATAGAAGTAAAATAACACATTTTCCTAGAGACGAAATACTTTCTCAAGACTACGCCTTCGAAAATTTACCGATTTCAAATTAGAGAGTAGGATAACAAAGTTGTTCAAAGTCTAGTTCCAGCGCCTTTTAGAAAAACTAATGACATTTCGAAATAATGATCAACGCCCACTTCTTGGAGCTGGTCTATAAATTTGATAACGACGTCGGATCTTGTTCGAGGTAAAAGGGAAAGGTTGATAAAAAGGTATCCCCACGATTGGCCATAAGAAACGATGTTTATGCCCAAGATATTAGTTTTTGCAGGATGTTCTTAGATGTGTTTGCGTAGGTGATGCGATGGTCCTCCGGGTCATCTTGGGAGTCCTCGGTTCGCTTCCAGTTTGTCGCCATCAGCTACTTCTCATTTAGGCTCTTGTGAAACAAACCCCCCTAAGACTTAAGACATTTTGAATACAGGATGCGCTAGATCCCTTTTCTCTTACAAAATAGGTATTTATCAAGGTCCTTGGAAAGGTTGAATGTTGTATCATGGATTTTCCCTAAATAGAGGGATAAATCAGAAGATTTGAATCGAAAGCTAATCGGAACGTTATGGCCTCACTCTGCAAGACTGCGATTTGATTTGTTCAAAACATTCCTTTACTCTGAACGATAAATCGAGCATTTCGAATTGGGTTTGTAAACAGTATATATTGCCATGTATAGTACATTTAAAATACTCCAACTTAAAATTGAACACTTTTGTAAACAGATATATCAAAAACATAGAATGAATGTGCTATCTTTTCGTAACACACGACTTTTTGTGTTCTTCTCTCACACCCACCAAAGAGGGAAAACTAGCGTAAAAAGTCAAGTGTGTAATAAAGCGAGATTCTATTCGTAAGCCCCTAAAAACACCATGAAAATCAGTTTTTCGCAAAACATCCTTGTAGTATGTCTGTTCATCCCTGTCGAGCCAAAATTCAAATACGCGTATGGGGCTAGGCTAAAGTCAAATTTATGCAAACTTTTAGGCATAAGCGTTCACAATATGGAAAAATAACTGAACTAAATAATTTTTTTTCAGATTGATCCTGTGAGGACCGCTAACAACAAGCTCCTCAATAGCAAACTAAATGGCTCTTTGTCGATGTTACTGCAAAAGATAATAAAATACTAGTGATGACCGCGACTTATGGCGTCATGAGAGATCACCGTAGGTGACAATCGCCATCAACTTCCATGATAATCAATGTATACCAGTTCATGAAATGCAGCTGCTAATCTAAATTTTAAAGATTGCATTTATTTTACTCGTGTTTCAATTAACGTTGTCAAGGCGAGAGCGACGTACAGGGTCCCTAAGCCAGAGCAGGATAAATGAATGGAGGACTCAAGGGCCCTCTCCCGGCAAAGTCCGTGCTGGCCTCCCTTCAAGGTGCAAACCACTCCCCCTCCCCCCCCCAAAAAAAAACTCTTACACCAACTACTCCTTCCTTTTAGAATGTATGATGATTTTCAAAACTTATCAAGACAGTGCCTTAAAGTCGTTTAAATCAACTAGAAACCTCTAAATAAATATTATTGACCGTGTGTAATAATATGAATACAAACCATTTGTGTTATACATTTTAAAGGAAAAAAAAAAAGATCAAAACAATCCATTCAATAAAAACTCTTTTTTACCTTGAGTAAAGATTGAATGAAGATTATTCTCACACTATGAAGGATTAAATTGAGCCTAAAATATTATTATTATCTCAAAGCAAAGCTGATGCCAGCGTTCGTACTTCTGATGAGCATAGCAGTGATACGCCAAGAATGAGTGGTATCAATTTCAGAGCGTTACCACAGGAAGGTACTGGTTCCAAGAATAAACATTAATTTTATACATAAAAAGATTTGACAGGGTAGATCACAAGGTGTGATCGGCGGCAAAAGTCGAGCTTTTAAAAGCGGAGACATCAGGATTTTACCTGACAACGATACACAATACTTGTTTTGACTTATACGGGTTCTTAGTATATATAAACTCGAAGTCTTTTACCTTGAAAATCCGCATAATCTATGCAAAGATGTTGCGACACCCAAGAAACATTCCCATAATGAAAATTTCACGCCTACAGAACGAATTACTGTGAGTTCAATAAATTGGTCGAAGTTGGCGCGGAAAAATTGAAGGTAAGGTTTTTTCAGCAAACACATGACTTAATTATTAAGCAAAGTGAATCGATACCAGCACAAAGGTCTACATTTTCCCCCAGAGAAAACGTGCTTTAATGTTGCATGGGCCGAGCCGATCACTTCATTGTATAACAAACCTTGTCCAAGTCGGAAAACATTTGAGAAAAAAATTCGACGTCCAAATAGTACTATAATTAGACTAAGATAATAGGTGTTACTTCCGCCGCGTAATAATCCGCGCTAAATTGCTGGAATGCTTGGACGATGCAGAAAATCCGCAATAATGTAACAAGAGTTAACCTGAACCTGTTTCTTTAGGTTATGGTTTGAATATTAAAAACTCCAGTTAACGGGACTGATGAACGTCAAAATACTTTTAAATGCTTTACTTATGACATTATCTCAAAAACTGCTAGAGGTGTCGCGATTTCTCTTAAATTCACGTATACTAAACACTCGTACTAACAATTGTAGCACATAAAGCTCTGCTCAAATTGATTTCGTTTGTGATATTTTTGTGATAAAAATTGCTCCGATTTCAAAATTCAACCTTTTCTAACTGAACTCCAGTACTCTAATCAAAACGGACTGAAAACCTCTTTCATCGAATAATACTTGATTTAGCCCAGACTTCAAAAGACTCAACACATCACGACCAATGTGTATAGGTGAACCAACTTCACTGTTGATTGGGTAAAGCTCACAAGTCAGATCACAGATCACCTATTGACGCATGGTAAGTCAACAAGCAAACATTGCAATATTTATTCACATACTCCATTAAGCCTCCGAATCATTTCAGTTTCACAAAAGAAAATGAAATCAGTTAAAGAATAAATGATAAACTAAGCCACACAGGGAGTTGCAGTATGGAAATTTTCAGAGTCCTTTTTGATTGTATGTAAAGTTCTTGGGATAATGCCTATTTTCAGGTTGGTACTCCCTCCTAATATTCAGGGCAGCCAAGAAATGAAATTCCTAATAGCGATTGGCAGCATTGCCCTGTTCTTAGTGACCATTCGTTATGCGAGACTGCTCCTGCTTATGCGTTTTGTTTACCGCAGCGTCTCATATTTAACTAGTGAGATCACAAGTTGATTATTGTAGTGCACTCTCTTGTCAGTCCAGTGCAAAGGCAGACACAGCTGTGGGACTAAGGCACTTTCTGCATATTTCTCCCATTAACCGTATATAGCCTGAATTAAGCGGCGGTTAGTCGTAATTAAATACTAAATGGGAGTTTTATTTACGTCATTCTTCAAATATTAAGGCGAGAGCGACGAGTTGGCCTCTTAACTACTATTTGCTCCTTTTTTAAGTAATGACTGTAATAACATGCATTGCGTTAAGAAACTTTGGTATATGCTTCTTCTATAAACTGTTTACTTGATATGTTACTTACCGAAGATTGCAATTCGCGAAAATATATTCATACGGTAAAAATTGTAAAGTGATTCTACGCACGATGGCGGGCACCAAAGAAAATGTTCATCCTTGATTAAAAACACTACGTTTTGCACATGACACCTTAAAAACTTCATCCAGGAAATCGGAGGATTCGAGTCTTCACCGCGGAATTTTAGGAAAAAAAAGAAAACAAGGACTCCACCTATCAACTAACGCGTGATTTTTTGGCCTTTTTCTTACAGTACTTGGGTACTTTATTGTCCTTGTTTAGTTTTATTGGCTTAGGGTGTTGCCGAGTTCTAAGATAATATTACTGACTATATGACACCGATATACCTGACTTTTTCAATCTTTTTCGGCATTCTTCACAGCATGAGTCTAAAAACCTTAAAAATATGCCAATATCAGTGAAAAAATCGTTTTCTTTTTTTAAATTCATTGGCAAACTGAGAAGTGGATTTACCATTCATCCTTCGTTTGTCCATCCAGCAGGGCACGGCATATAATGCAGTGATCTCTAACCTAACCAAACTGTCTCAAAGCCTAGAGGAACGGCAGCAAAGCGAAGCCCAAAGCACATTACTCGACTAACCAAAAATGATCTACGTGGTTGATTCTTCGTAGTTTTAATAATATATCAATGAAAATTCAAGAAAAAACAGAGACGTAAAAAATGCAACCCCTCATATTGAGTGGTGTGTGAGTCCCTGTTAAATTATCTCATTGAGTGAGATCTCAAAAAAAATGATAATGATTATTTTAGTTCCAACATTAGTTTTGTCTATATATTTTGGGCTAGATGTAAGGAGCACCATAGGTCTACTGTATTCCTTACTGGGACTACAATCTGAGCGAGCGTTTCAGTAACTGCGCATAAAAAGATCCAGCGAAGGTATTTCAATTCATAGCTTGATAGTAACAGTGAATAACATTTCCAAGTCGTGTGCAACAGAGGTATCACTCAATTAGCATTTCTGACGCATGTGAGTTACTTGGATCAAATCGGAGTCAAACATGTTTATGAGTACAATACTTAACGTATGAGAGCAATTGCTGAGCGGAGCTGGAAGATGAAAAATAGTGTTCTGGCATCGCACTGTCTGTTTCTAAAAGAGCGCTTTTTTTCCTCTCTCCATAATTCACACAAGTGCTATTCTAATTATTCCACTTCTGCCGCTACAAATTATCGTGACTGCCACACAAATAGAAGAATAATTAAAAAAGCAATTAATTTAATTTGTTATCACTGAGCAACAGCTATTAACAAGATAACGAGCGAAGAATTTGGGTGACTATCGTTCGCCTGGCATTAGCTCATTGTCAGTACCACATTAACCTTCAGAAGGGTCATTTGTGAACTATGAAGGCCCACAAGGTAACCCGCCACAGTCCGCCCGGTGAAGGGCGAGTCCTTGATCACTCACGCATTCGGGGCATTATAGAGTATTTTGAGTCTTAAGTATTTTTCCACAAAAAGATAAATAAATAAAGTGTTTATCGCGATCTTGGGATATTGGAAAAGCTGAACGTCTGTGGCTGTGAGTTGCAATACCGAATCTACTCATCAAGTTCATTATGCAAATTTCTAAAACAAGAGCCTTATTTTCTTTTTTTTATCTCCTTTAATAAACCCTTTTTTGAAATGGTCATCCAGGGCACAAATGGATTGAAAAGAAGGTTCAAGACGTTTGACATTTAGTTTTTCATCTCAGTAATTATTACAACAGTCCCATTACAGTCACTGTTTCAAAATTTCCTCTTAAGGGTTGTCCGACTCACAAGCCTATTCAATTAATAAGTGAATCGGAAACGACCCTCCCTATATACAAGGGGTCAATACAGTCGACATAAGTTAATTTGGATGATGGAAGGGCATAATTTGCATTTTTACTGAGGTAACTGTTTGCTCAGCAATTGGAGTTGTGGAACTGTTGATCAAAGCACGATAGTTTGTACTTGGGAGAAACGCCTGAGTTTATGGATGGCCCCTGAGGTGAATCAAAGCGTCCACAGTGGTTTCCTTGCGATAAATTAATGGAAAGCGCCGCAAATGGGACGGCCCTTATAGGAGCTGTCATGATTTCAAACCATAATAAGAAATCGCGAACTGGGAATAGATGCAATCGTGGAAGTTTCAATAACATCGACACAATGACCCACTTAGTTGCCGTATCAGTTCCTGTTGGAAACAATATGAAACCAAGTATATGAAACATCATTTTCATAAGAATGATTAGGGACTTCTTTCAGCGCTGTTTCGGAAGTGTTTTCTCCGGTACGGGATGAAACTTTGATGCAATTTTCGAACTGATTGTGAAATTTTGGTTAGATTTAAAAAGGAAAATAAGTAAAGCTTCCTTAGCTACGTAAAGGCATAGAAGGGCAGGTAAGGCTGTGTTATTACTGAAGCCTGTACCAAGCAAAGACAAGTAAGAGGAAACGTCTGGAAGAGGAAATGAAAAGCTGGGTCGAGCAATCAATTCATACCCTAAACAGCAATCTACAAACAATCTTTTGAGACACATCCAACACCCTTTTCACCTGTGATATTCAGAAAGTTTCCAAAGGGTTTATCGAATCTCGACCGAAAGGATCAATGCCCAAGGCCATCGATAGGATATTGTTTTATTAAAATTAAGTGAATATCGTATCTGCTCCGTGAAATTTTCATCAGAAAAGCGTGTCCTTTTCATCGTATGAAAGGGCCTGGCTGCAAGGCTCGTGGCTGAGGTTCAGGGGAATGACCTAGGGACCCAACGCCACGACGCGCGATGAGGGGTGGCGTAGGGCGGGACGAAGGCGAAAGGGGGGAAAAGAGAAGGCTGTCTTTTTGCCGATGGTCAGCCAAAAAAAGACCTCTTCCACTTTTTGAGGGTGGCATAGCGAAGCCTTTGAGCGCAGCGCTTCGCCGTGTTAGGGATGTGACTCCGTATGGGGTGGTTGCCCGCCGTGGAGCCATGTCATGATTTTCCGTCACGGTACTGATGGCTACACTATTATTTTCAGACAGCAAAACGTTGCAGCGAGTTCTCGCCAAAAATAATAAGCCCCACGTGTTGTCACTACAAGCTATCGTAAAAGATATGTTTCGTACGGTGGACTCATATCAAAGGTAAACATTTGTACAGCGGAGATCAGAATTCGTGTCGTATCTAGTATTTGTTTCCAGTAATTGATGTTGGTAATACTGTTGAAATAGACTGACGGTGCGCAAGCACCTCCCTATCGAAATGCACAAGTATTACCATCACGAATTTTGAAAAGCTAAAAGTCACCGGGTTTGAATGTGACATGACTTTTGATATAGACTGTATAGGTTTAGTTGAACCGATATACGGGAGTAACAAATGTAGGGCTGGGGTAAGCATTCTTTTAATACGGCTATCTTACGAGGTTCAATCGAGAAAATTCACGTGAGTAGATGCGTGTTTATAGCTCACAGTATACTGTTAGCTATATGATTATAGCTACATGAGATGACATCTCTATAGCTATATGATATATAGATATATGAGATAAGATGATAGCTATATGTTTGTTTGGACTTATAAGTCCAAAAGTTCAACTCCTATATTGTCATATTAAGAAAGAATAAATAAATTAAAAAAGGAAATTCTCAAAAGTACAGAAGAGAACTGCAGACAGGAAGCAGATAGAATTAGGATTCCCCAAAGAAGTTTAATTTTGAGGGTGTGGCATTTTACCTAGATATCAGTGATGTCTCTTTGTACACGTATGATATTGATACACACAACTGTGTAACTTGAAGGCCTTGCAGTATTTTTGATTCGCTGCTGGGAGATCCAATTTACTATCCCGTAGCCGTCAATGACGTTGGAGAAAACATTTTTTGTATTAATGGTTCTTTTCTCTTTAATCTAAGTAGAACACGGACGGCTAAATCTACGGTCGTTAGCTCAAACTTCTGTTCTGAACGGTCATTCGTATACTTTTCCCGAATGATTTACTTTATCCTATCGATTAGAAACTCTCGCCAGAGTGTGATAGCCTTTATCGCAAACGGGTACGTTCAAATACCAACATCTAACCCACTTTTATTATAGCCGGCAACCGCGAAAAAATAACCAGGGAGATGTGTAGTGCCTCCCCCCTCCCGCAGGACCCCAGGATAAATGCTCATCTATTTACCTTAAATGACCGAAGCGGGACCAAAAGTAAAAGTCATGTTATTGGCCTGTGCTTTTAAGTAAACTCAATTTTAAAGGTTGCATGCTCTATGATGCCTTTTGCTCTACCTTCCTTATTGCTCTGCAAGACCCAGGGTATGGAATCGTATACACGTGGTCGTCGTACGTCGGCAATGTTTATGACGGAATTTTGAACCAGGAAAGGAACATAAGAGGTTTAAAATGTAACCTTTTGAATAGAGCGTGGGACTTTGGGGAAGAAGAAGACAAAGAAGTAGAAAAATTTCCTTTCAGTCGTGGTGATAACAAACCGCGCCGTTGCGAGCAGCATTTTTAACCAGTGCCATTTCGCATAAGTTTTGCTCAGAAGTTAGCAATAGTAACTTAATGCAATTCGCGATCAAATTGGTTAGTTTTAAGAACAAATGCATCTTAAAATCGTAATTTTTTACGTGCTGCTCGCAACGGCATAGTTTGTTATCACCGCGATTCCAGTACGTCTTTCTGTTCTTCTTCCGAAGGTCCCACGCTCTATATCCTTGTTATTGTTTATAACAAATTTTGCATTTGTCGATGAGCTCGAAAACCGTATCATATTGTGAACTTAAAGAACAGTAAAAAATTGCTTTGTTATGAGATCTTATGTAGCGTTGTGTGCTCTGTCAAGCTCTCACCCCAGAAAAAAAAGTGAATAAAAGATTATCTCCGAGAGGTTATGTACGTTACAACAATCGTTGGCTGGGCGGCTTGGCGTACTGTAGCAGGCAACCTGAGAGCTCATACGGGTCACTTCCAGGGGGGGGGGGGGCTTTTCCTCAAAAGGGAAACGTGCAACACGTGCTTGCAAATAAACCGTGTCCTTTTTGTAACATCCATAACCTTTTAAAACATTTCCCCACAGTTTGGGAAAAATTCGGTAGTGAACAGCTTTCTCCTCAGCAATGAGCTTTCTTATAATATGATCTGGTTGATGCTACCCTATTCCGACCTCATTAAGCCCTTATCAAGACCCCCGTTTCCCTATGCTTATGCACAGGTAAGACCTGATTTTGGGACAAAACAGCTTTTTTGGATCTTGATACCAGGCTTTTTTCGACTCGGGTGTGCAAATAGGGTTAAGACTCAAAATGACGAATATTTAAGCTCATGTAATGCGGTAGGCGTACCAGAGTGCGTTTCCGTGCGGGTGGTCCGGTGCAAGTAGCAATGGAAACAGCACCCTTGGATAATAGATAACAAAAGAAAGGGGAACGAGCGGCGCGGCACCAAGATAGGAGAAGCTTGCACAATCGGGTCAAGTTTGGTTTGTCAGCATTGAGACCCTCCTTGGGCCAGTAAACCGTCGCAGGATCTCCTCGACTGTTTCTTAACCGGAAAAGTCTCCCCAGGGTACCGAAAGCCAACCAAGCAGGCCACAAAACCCACCTTACCTTCCTTGCACTTTCGAGAAAATCCGGCCGCTGCTCCCATCCTTCGCAGCTTCTGAGAAGTCCAAAAACGAATTCTAAGGCTTGAAACAGGAGTACAAAAATAGCCCAGATCAAAGAATCCACATAGGTATCCATGAAAAAATAAGGCTTGTTATGGATATCCCTGTGAACAATATGGCTTTTTACGGATATCCATGTAAACAATATGACATTTATATATACCCATGTAAACAAAGTGTATTTTATGCGAATGTCCATGTAAACAATATGGCTTTTGTGGATATCCATGTGAGCAATATGGCTTTTATGGCTATTCATACGGATGGATTCAGCTAATTTTTGTCCACGTGCCCCTGATGGTTCAAACTACTTTAAAAACGATATTATTCTAATTGGAGTCACAGACAGGGGCAGCCTACAATGAATAAAATTTGAAGACTATAGATGATAAATTACTGGTCAGCAGTCACTGACGGGGATAATGTTATTGCAATGCACGGGGAGCAAGGGTCTTTGGATCTCAGTCCAATATAAGTTTGTCGCGGAAGCAGGGAACGGAGGAAAAGCGAATGTCGCCAAGAAATAAGAAATGGATTTGCTAATGCTGAAAACAAGTGACCGACACGTCGTTAAGGCGTCGTCACGACCCCAATTGGGAGCAAAAAAGTAGATGCTTTTCAGGGGGGGGGATTTCCGCGATAAGGGGGCCAAACTCGGATCCTAATGTCTTTTCGAATCACGATTGCTTTTTACAACTTCACCAAGCGAGAAGAACAAACCCATTCGACAACTGGGAAATAGCTTCAGTTTGTTTCCCATATTACCACAAATGCCGTGAGCACATTCATGTTACGTGTCTATTTCGAATAAGCTGTTCCCCCCCCACACTCCCTTCAAAAATACAAAAAAAAGCTCGAATAATTCCCTTAAAATATTGTTGATTCCTCAATAACCTTCAATTTCCTCAAGATCCTTTCCTCAATAACATTTTTTTTTCAGTTTTCAAAAAACTTTTTAAAAACTTGCTCTTTCAATTTCGAAGGTCGTTTCGCGTTAGTTCTAAATAATTCTCTGAAAAGCATTCCATAAAGTTTAGCCTGAAATTTTCTAAACATGATTAAATTTTACATTTAAATGTTCACAATTAAAGTATCTATAGACAGCTCAAGACGAAAAAACAAAATATTACTGAATAAACTTAAAATCTTTTGTATGGTACGTGGGCAGAAGATACCTTTAATGCTTCAATAATAAAAAATGAATTTGGACGAAAATTCAAGCTAACGAATCGAGATACGGGATATTTAAAATGCCGGAGCCTCAAATCGGCCTTGCCGAGCAATAGCTAAAGCCTAATCGAACAATTAAAAAAACACTTACTCGAAATCTATTTTCAATGATTAAATAGCTTAGAGTTTTCCGAAACAAACTACGAAAACTCATTTTGGCACTCCATTCAGTGTGAGAAAAAAGGAAACCCTTTTTAACAAATTTTTCGCCAGTCCACCTTTTTTTCTTGTGTAAATACTTATATTTTTTATGCACCGAAGTTTTCTAGCTTTATAGTACATAGACTAGTTTTTTTTGTTATCACATTTACTGAAACAAGCTAAACTTATTTACGACTATCATTTTTCGTTCTTTAGCTTTGAATTGAGCCGTTGTCATACGTTCATCAAACGAGAGACGACTCACTGACTCATTCAAAATTTAAATCATACGCCCAATAGATCCGTCCAAGTTGGTAAGTACACGTAATATGAGGGCAAGGTAAACCCTGTGCGATGGAAAGATGGTCACGAATGTTGCTTCTAAATGCGGATTTTCAGCTGTTACAAACGAAACATCAGAGTAATGAATTGGAATACGCGCAAAGAGAGACAATTCAACACGAAAATCGTTTTTAATCTGAACGCTTTTTAGTGGTCATTAACAAAAGTGCAAAGCTAACTTTTCGAGTAATGAGACTAATTTACGTCACAATAAAAGAGACTTTATGGCTTTATTTATTTAGTTCGTGACTACAAATAAGCGAAAAGTGTCTTTTAAGGTAAAAAGTAATAATTAGCGCGCGAAATACAATATCAACGAAAAATTACCATTGGCGTATAATAGGCCAGAAAGCGTATTTTTAACCTAACAACCTGGCTGACTGGCTTTCGAAATGCGATGTAGGGGACGTCCATAAATGACGTAACGTTATTTAGGGTTCTAGGGTCAACGAAAATCGGACGTGGTCAGACGTACTGAGAAGACGGGGGAAGGGCCTGGCTCACCATGGCGTCCATTTTCTTGGCTATTTTTTATGCCCATAACACTGACGTACGGTACCGTAAATAACACCCGATACTCAAGCAATACCCGTCACACGTGCGTTTTACTTTTAAAATTCACCCGTTTTTCTCTAAAATGACTGAACTATCTTTTTTCTTTTGACTATATTTTTGCTTTGAAATGGTGTTTATGTACTATATGATAGGATTGGACTTGTTAGAAACCGTTGCTCATCTAAAGATGACACATTTTCCACTCTCGTAACCTCATACATTCAAAATTGGGAATGAATATATTCATTAATAAAGTTAGCGACCTGAACGAAAACAACTTTGTTTCATTGGTAGGAACGTGCACTTTGTCTGGTGAATGCAGGTGAATTACCAAAAGTACCCAAATTTGTGTCCTAAGGATAGAAATTTGAAAATTCGACGATTTTA
>Ga0058701_10000954_pt1 | contig 19927 bp, 5 predicted proteins | sample AgamicOrMae_FD_97039 | JGI IMG/M metagenome (GOLD analysis project Ga0058701, IMG submission 97039) | Agave microbial communities from Guanajuato, Mexico - Or.Ma.e | ecosystem: Host-associated > Plants > Phyllosphere > Phylloplane/Leaf | place: Guanajuato, Mexico | collected 2012-06-04
ATAAAAATAGACAGCAATATTGAAAATGCAATAGAAGTCTACAAAGGGCCGATGGTATTATATGTATGCACAACAGAAGATAAAAACACCGCTTGAAATAAATTGTATCGATCAAACAAAGAAACAAAATAAATATATCTTACTTCCAGCTTGAGGAACACATTTTAAGGTTCATGCAAAGAGATGAGTTTCCTTCGCGCTACACAATTGCTGCCAGTGTTGTCAGATTTCGCGATTTCGTAAAATTTAACTCGAGATTCATTGACGATAACCAACCGTGTAGGGAATGTTTGAGAACGCTCGCTCCCCGAGAAATTTGACGGTTATTTATACCGGTTAAAAGGTTAACCGTGTTTAAAAACGAAAAGGTCGAGGCATCTGGCAACACTGGTTGCCACATCCGAAATCAGCATCTACCAAATAGAGCAGTACTACAAATAATTATTTACAGAAGCAAAATACAGAAAAAATTAAACAGTCATGCATTACAGATACAAAAGTACACTAGCGAAAGGAAACCTTTACGAAAAATAATGGCATCAGCACATCAATGCAGGACAAAAGAAGATACTCTGTTTTACTCACTTGATGATTACATAATCCTTCATTTTCATGATAAAATATCATTGTTGAAAATATCCATGTGATTGAAGACTTCTTGAGTTTTGAGAAAACGGTTTAAAAAAGAAAACCATTTGTTTAACAAAAAATAATTGAGAAAGTGCTGCACCAGGACATTTTTTCTTAAGTTACTATTGACCTATTTCATAATAAAATCTTATTTATTTTCAATTTTTTTCTAGCCCTTACAACAGAACTTACATACACCAGAAATGGGTCATATTTTACAAAAAACTTTTTCTCAGAGTTATCAAGTTGATTACAAACTAAGAAAGCAATTATATTTATACTTCGTACGATCAGTTTTGGGTTTGAGTCTTACAAACCAACATTGTAAATTCACATGTACAAACAAAGTTAATATACATAAATACATCACTACATATGTTACACGACGCGCTTGCTACTAGACAGATAGTAGCTATTTAAATTCGACACAGATTATTCCGAAATTAGATTTATGTTCTCAACCCTTTGCCCTAAAGAAGCGGCACTCGATGTACCAGGCGTGCAAATAGTACCCACGCAACTAAAGACGTATTTACTGTTCCACTTCAAGAAAGATCTTCAAATGCCCACCAGAACCAACAGTTTCAAAGTTTTAAACGGAAAATCGACGCGTGTTGGTCATAGTTACCATGATATGTCCTTATGATTGTCCATTACGGATTTTGATGACTATTTGCAGAGATGTTTCAAAGAGCAAGAGCGCCAATTTAACCACATTGAGATAGTTATCGGCGGGTAAGCCCTTAACCGCGATGTATAGCCACTCTAACCCGAGGTTGAAAGTTTACCCACCTTAAATATCAACCTTATTAACTAATTACAGCACAATTGAATGCTGCTTCAGAAAGACTTAACGTAGAGTAGTGAAATGCGCTCTATCTTTCTTCTGTAGACAATGCTTCTTAACCTCAAAAGAGAACTGGATTTCTTTTTCGGGAACGTGCAGGACATTGCGTACTCTTCGTGAGTGAAACAGTAAATACCTCCAAGTGCAGTACTTAGTATTTAGTGCTCGTTGCTGTTTAAATACACATTAAGTGAGCTTGAGTGTCAATGCTTCTTGAGTGAGCGGTTTTCCGAAGCATAACACAGTTTGCACTGACATAACAGTGAAAAATCCGAAGGCCGTAATCAGTGCAAAGGGTTAATAGACTAAAAGCCGTCTTGCTTCGACAGAAAAAACAAAATTTTCATCGGAAAACTCCGATGAAAATTTAGTTTTATTCTCTCGTATTCCGTTTGGTTTCTTGTCGACACGATCACAACGAATGGGTACTTATACACATCATACAAAGGACAGATAGATTAGACGTTTAAAATCAAAACAGCATGGGGTTTACAATTTATGAGCTGCACAGTTGCAGCTTATCCTAAAAAGGAAGGAAAATTGTCAAAACCACAGATTCTGGGTCAGTTTTTTGGGGATAGCAGGACCGATCAAGCCAATCTACCTCGAAATTGAAAAGGATGGCAAGTTGAAGAAGCCCACGATACACGAAAAATACTCCGCAAAGACTAGAATTGTTGACGAATGGTTTTTCACTTATGCGCTTAAAACGCTTATCTAGCGTAAAAATCAGCCTTGCAAATTTACATATTTTTATTAAACAACGCCTTCGGGCAACTGATAAAACCCATTGATAACGATTGTCCGAAATAGCAAAGTTTTGTCAACAGTTATAATGACGATTCGGACAAAATCCATTTTTTTAAATCATAAATAGTGAGGATGAATAATTATTTAAGTATTTACCCGTGCATGAGTCACAAGCTTTCTTATGATTTTTTACCCCCCAAAAAAATCCGGATGTATCTCATACACAGTGAACGTTTTTTGCGAAGGTTTCGCGAATCATCTTCAAGATGATTACACAAAAAATATATCCCGTGTAATGTGGGCATGTTACTGATCGGTCTTTCAAAAACGAATAAAACGATAACTAACTTTCAGAATCTAATTCTGACCTGGTATCAACTTAATCATATCATTTTCAGTCGCAGTTCATACCAACACATACCTCCCAAAGCACACATCACAGAGATTGTTTCACTCTAACTATTCCCCATGGCTGCGTTCGAAAAATCGAGCGCATCCTTTATGCGAGAGATAGAATATCATTTTATTTCTGTAAGAGACAGAGATGAATACTCCAGCTCGGCTGTTTCCGAACACACCCATGGGGAAACGAACAACATCTCGCTCAGAGATAGAACCAAGAACAATTTTCTTTAAAAAGCGATCTATCGCGGGACACTTACATAACCTTAACGACACAGGGTTCGAACTAGCGTAAAATCTTGAACGCAACGTACAATCGAAGTGGAAAGTATCCGGTCCTTGTAAATGGAATAACCCATCCACGAAGGTAGAGACTTTTAGAGTCGACTTTACTATGAGCAATGGGAAACTCTTAAGGCTACTCCCGCGTTAACACATAGTAAATTGAAATAGATATTAACTACGTCAAAATATTCTTTGGTGTTACACGCAACTAAACATAACTAAAACCCTAAAAAGCAGCGTCGAAAAAAAATCTGAAAAACAGACACAAAGGTGTACAAAATTTTAAGAGCACACAAAAAAAAAGTCATTATAATAAGCCTCATAAAAAATAATACTTAAGTAAAAGTCAAGTTGGCAATTATAGGAATTTTTAACACATAGACTTTAATTTTAAAGGCGTCTGCAAATATGCTTCGTCGTTTCCTTAGATGTCACCAAAAATTGCTTAGAAATACGATTTTATCGCCATTTTTTTGTCAAGTGCACAATCTTGAATATTTAATAGGTCGAATTTACTCATCAATAAGTCAAAGTAATCCATTGACCAGGATTAATCAGCATTGAGGATGGTCAGACCGAATCAAGCAGAAAATAGCAAATTTAATTTAGAGAAGTCCCTATTGTAAAAAATTTACTTAAGGGCCATTAAGACTGTAAAGGCATCGCATTATTTACATCGATTCTGCATACCTTAATTCGATTTGTGCGAATACGCAAGTATAGGTGACACACCGTTAAATTTTTTTAGCTTTAACGCAAACAAAGTTGATGCCACGTTGAACATCCATACCTCACATTCAGCGGTAACCAACGATCAATATGTACATCATTGATTTGAACGCCTTTCGCCATAGACTCATTCAGAGCATAACAAACATTGGTAACGTATTTAGGCCTATTTGTTGGCGAACAAATTAGTACCATTGTGTGACCAGCGCCCAAGTAGACGATGCAATATTGACAGCACATAAACACATTCCTGCATATCTCAGTCAACACAAAACTGACCAGCATCCAATACGCGAGCAAAAAATTAATACATTTAATTCGAAATGCATCCCACTTTCCCAGAAGCGGATTACGTCAGAAAATTGAAATCTTAACAGTAGCGTTCGCAGGAATTGCTTAACGAAACATTTTGGCCACAACTGTACGGGGCTACTTCACAGCCGGCATTGAAAAATTCAACAAAAACACAAATCACTGCACAACACACAACAAAAAAGGCATTCTATGATCACAAAACAGTGTACTAAACTCAGTTATCATGGACTACATTTTTGGCAAGGAGGGGAGGAGGTTGTTAATATTTTCTTGATTTTTATTACGATTCGTAGGCCTTCGTTTAAGCTTAAGTACGTGCGAAAACTTGAGGGAAGTTTTTATTAATACGATAAAACGGTAGAATAATTTTTCACGAATTTTTAAACGAGGGGTAACAGTTTTATGGGAAGGTTTGGCTTTTCAGAACAAACAAGCTAGCGATAAAAATATTAGAAATATTAAAAATGCGAGTATATTTTGAAATGGTTTTGTACAATGACTGGTTCTACGTTTGACGACAACCAACGAGGGGAAAGGGGGAGGTTAGGTGCGCCCAGATTTGCATAAACTCTCACTTTTAAAAGGTGCATTTCTTTCCTCTTGTGATTCACTCTGGTTTAACCTTTGTAAAGACATACAATCACACGGGCTTGGTTGACTCAGTTCGGTTAAAATTGGTCAGGATAATTTAGGTATCTTGCGCCTCGCTTCACTATCGGTCCGCCCGACTGTCGCTAAGCCTGTTACGGCTTACTCCTCAGCGGCAGCAACTGCCACCGAGAAGTAAGCAGCATCGGGCTTGGTGACGATTAAGTTAGGCTGGGTTGACCGCTAACTTAGGTTAGGTTTAAGTGCCCCCTCGGCTAGGCGAGGTAGAGCGCAAGAGGTTGGGAATGCAACCTTTAAAATTAACAGTGTAAGAGTGACGCAAACAATGACTCTTAAAGTGCGGTAACGAGGAATGTGACTATGCGAATAAGAGGGGTGAGGGAAGTGACAAGGACGATAAGGATGTGGGACTAAGAAAATGCACACAAAGTAACCGAAAATAAACCAAGAATAATAGCAACGGGATCATTTTGACCAGAAGGCGATCCATAAACGGGACGGTGTTGCCACGACCACGTTTCGCATATGGTAAGACAAGCTAATAAAAACTTACAAAAGCTGACCAATATGCTGTGAAAAGCTCTTTGTTCTGTCTCAAGGGGGGGGTAGTACTGCAAAGCAAATAAAAACATCTAAAAAAAGCTCGGATCTCGACTCTCAACGGGATAAAACAAATAAGTAAAAAGCGCATGCAGCAAAATTTACTTTGAAAAATTCGTTGCTACACAACATTTAGTGCGTTACTCTTCTGCTAACCGAATTTGTTTACTTGGTACTCAAGCATTCTACTCACGAGAATATTAAACTTTGTACAGCCTGAAATACATAGTTTACTACGAAGTTGCTCTCCTCGGAGGTGAGCACTGTCGCCGGCACTAATCCACTGACCAGTGTGAACACACAACAAAAAAATATCAGTGTGAACACCCACAAAAAAAAAAGTTAATGGTGAGAAAACAGGAACGGGACAGCAAGTGCGAGCAGACGAATTTTGGCCTCATCACTTGATACCGAACCGCGGAGATTTCCTAATACGTTGACACTTGTCTTACCATATACACATTCAAAAATCGCGCCGTACACTTACGCTCCATAGAGTGAGTAAAGTGACGGCGGTTTTGGTGTCACGTGACCCCGTGGCAACAGCACTCTTCGTCAGCCTTCTAGGTCATAAAGTATGTCCCTCCGTTACGATAATACCAGCATGCACCTTCCATCACTGAAAAACGAAACAGAACAACACATGTTTAATAGACGAAACGGGTTAATGTGCACCTCCACCAGTAACATAACCTCAAATTCGAACTGACAAGACCTCAGTCCGAATTTCGCGGTGGCATTGGAACTTCTTTATCCAAGCCTTCTTAATTGATTTGATTCTGTATTGTACAAAAATAGAATTGAAATCATGTGCGCAGACTTTATACATAAACCAAGATGTCGCCATTAACTTTCTGCTTATGTTCTTAAGAGATTATAGATTTTAAGACGACGATTCAACTTGACTTTAAATTGCGGTCTCCACTTAATTTAATTGTAATTTACAGGTACTCGGTTGAAAACCAAAGTTGACTATCACAATCACTTAGTGCCTCTCATTCACGGAAACTATAGGCAACAACCAACGACCGGTGAAGACATTCACTATTTCGGCAGCAGTTATACTACGAAACAAGAAAAAGGGAAACAGATAACAAGTGATAAAGAAACTGCCTTCTATGTTGGTTTCAATAAAGTCTCTGAAGTCAAAAAACTAAGAGTATTCCCAGAAACAAGAAATTAACTTGATAAACCCATCCAAATACTTACGACTATTAGTATACGTATAACAAATATATAAATATATATATTTATATGTTTATATAGAGTAACAATGTGGTCAATTCAACTGAAACAATAAAGGTACATATATATTAGTCTGACAGGGGTAGCAGGCCACGTGTGCCGAGCGCTGAGACTAAATTAACAATATTAGAATTGGTGAGCTTTTGTAACTTACAACAGACTAAGAAGGGTTAGGAGAAACTAGTCTTTGGGACCTTATTGTACTGACATGTGCTCTAGAAATGAGGCGGTAAATTAATTTAAAATTCCACCGCTAGTTGGCGGTAGTTTTGTTCGCCTCTTAGGTATCTGAGCAATGAAAAAACGGTGGGACAACTTCGAGTCCTCCAATGAACTCGATTGAGCTCCCTTCATTTTAACACAGACTAAATTAAACTAAGCCCGCCTTCATTCCAACGAAGGACCTTGAAGGCTGAGTGCCGGTACGCGATACAAAACGCTACTGCTGTCGTGCAGTAAATCCTTAATTGCCGCAAAATAATCTAGTTTCAGTTCCGTTTGCGAAGTACCGTACGCCGCTTCAGATCATAGCTCCCACATAACCTAGCTTAAGTCAGCCAGTTTAGCACGAGAGCGTTGTTGTGATTCAAGCTGGGTTATCTTTGAGATCAACTTACGCTGGCCTACGAAATGACGTAACTTACACGTCGTTTCCAAAAGATGCAAAAACCAGGACTGTTTGCAAATCAAGTCTATTTGCTGTGAGGGTCAGCATTGCACTAAGCATTTCCTCAACCTGTCCCGCGCGTTTTTGATAATTTGAAAACAGCACCACTAACTAGTCCGTTCCAAGACGGCGGTTGAATGGGACAGGGAGGACCCAAGTCGACTGTTTTGTCGATCCGACTTTGAGCCCGAGTTGACTTGGTAGCGCGCTAGAAGCGAACCGATCCATTGTGATGTGTGCTCTCTCTACATTTGGTCCACGTTTGAGTTGAAGCTTTTTTCGATGAAGCCGCAATGCCAAGCCTGGCCGGTTCCTAATATATTGAGCAAAAGCACGCCGCAATACGAGACCTACTACATAAATAGCTACCACAACAAAATCGTCTGGCTAAAAACAGCTGAACATGACCTTGGAGTAACAAAATTGACGATTGGAAAGACCAAAGTTATTTACAGGATTCCTTTCAGGATAGTTGATTGGGGGCCGGTGGTACAGTAGAAACTCGCTCTTAGAGATCTTCAAATAAATCTAGTTTTCGGTGTCGACAGGAAAGAAGCTAAGAGAAATACGACATTCTGAAACGCCGCAAAAGGCCGAAATATTGACGAAATTTAGATGGTTCTTTTTAGAATATAGCGTACTCCGTCTTGAGTAGAAGCGACGTAGGAGAAATGAGTCACAGGGCTCAGAGTAGTGGCAGTAGAGGAGCTATGGTAGATCCAAATGCGGGAGGAGCTATTCTTAAAAAAAGAGAGCCATCTTTTCGTGCGTTCTGCCTTATGGACTATTTCCAAACTCACTAACTTCCCAACTCCCGCATTGTATCCACCTGCTTCGAGTAAGAGCGAGATTGGGGTGCAACAGAGAGGCTGAGGGTGCGTTGGAAGGTGGGAAGCTAACTAATGAGCTAGACGGCAGTACTCCCCTCCACCAACACCCTCCAGATGGATCACACGGACGACTGCTTCGAGAGTCCTCCCTGCTACTGCTCAGTGCCGCCGTGCTGCTGGCGCTGGCCGTCCCCGTGGAGCTCCCGCCGTCGGCGCAGAATCGACGAGGCGTCTCCGTAGGCCAGGACCGAGGGCGTCGACACGGCGGCGGAGATCCCGTGGAGGCGGCCGTCGCGGGCCTCTTCGGCCGCCGCCCTGCTCCGCCGCCTCGACGGCAGCTGCTTCCGTTTCCGGGAGACCCGGGGAATGGTATTCGACGCTCTCTGGACAGCGGCCGTGTCCAGGGACGACGTTGAGCAATCGCTAGGGGGACTCCTGCACTTCGACCGCCCGCCTGGCTTCACCGCAGAGGTTAGTGGCCGTTCTTGGCTCCCTTTCGATTTGTAGTTTTTAGACCGCGAAGCGTTTTTACCCGGACGTTCGAGGCTCTTCCGGAAAGCTTGGCGACGGGCGGCGAGATTCTCGTCGTCTTCACTCGAGACCGGGCTGGCGACGGCACCGTAATACGGCGGCTTGGGTTTGATCGGGATACTCCGGCTGCGCGCTTTCGAGTAAGGGTCCATTTCGAAGGCGGGCTCTCCTCCGAACACGGCCGAAGGGCTCTTTGGGGAGGTGTCGTACGACGATGACTTCTTGGAGCGCCTCTTGCGACTGAGCGTCCCGCGGTCCTGCTCCTCGGTGGGGCTGATTGTCGGGTAGTACACCAGTGGTTTCTTGGACCGCTCCGTCGGAGAGAGGATCGTCTGGGCGATGAACGGGTCGTCGTCGTAGAGGTTCTCGTGGAAGGCGTCGTACTCCATGGTCCGATGGGAGCGCTCGGAATGCGAGCGGCCTTTGACGTAGGTCACCGGCGGCGACGTTTTGCGGGCCTGTTCGGGCTGCTCCGACGAAGACGCGCTCCCGTAGTCGGTGAGGAACACGTCGTCGGAGCTCGCTCTGGCGCTGGCCAGCTCGGAGATGGACGTGGCCGCCAGAGACATGTCGTCGCTCTTGGCAGCTCCTGCGTCGGCCAGCGCCTGGGTTTGGGCTTGGAGCTGGGACACCGACGGCAGGTGGGACAGCGTCTGCGACTGGGACAGAGACTGCAGTTGGGACAGGGACGAGGCCTGGGACAGCGTGTTGTTCTGCGGGTTCGACTGCGGGGGCGACGTCCGAGCCTGGCGCTCTCTGCTGCTGCTGCTCGTCCACTCCGACGTCGATATCGCCATAGAAGTGTCTTCGCCCGTCGAGCCTCGCGGGCCTGTGTTGGTGAACGTCGGCTCCTTCGACCTGACCGTCACCAGCGCGTCGTACGAGATGGACGAGTGCGTCAGCTCGTCCGCTCCGGTGAACACTTCGTCGTCCTGCATGGTCGGGTTGTCCGTCTCGTCTGATCCGCTGTCAGCTTGGTTCCCGGTGCCCGTGGGTGAGTCAGGAGGATCCGTTGACTCGAGCGAGCTGCTCACGACCACTTTGCACGCTTCTTGGCGCTGGATGTCGAACGTCTCCACTCTGCTGACGAGCGGCGTCTCAAACAGGCCGGGATCACTCGGCGGCGTCGGCCAGTTAGCCTCTTCGGAGAGACTCGGCAGCAGCGGCGGGGGAATGTGGCCCTTCAGCTCATCCGGGATGTTCGCCATCGTCTTCATGGATTCTTCCGGCGACGGAAGATCGCTCTGGCTGCTGTCTTTCGACAGAAGCGGAGGCGGGATCACGAAATCCAGAACCTCTCGAGGCAGTTTCTCCCGCTCTTCCCCCTCGCCATCCTCGCCAGGAAGAGCCGGGAGTTCGTGGAATTCCAGCTCAGGGTCGCTGTCGTTTTCAGGGATGATATCTTCGGATATGCCCGGAATACCAGGTATTTTATCCAGGCCAGACTCCATAGAAGCGTACCTGGATATCCCAGGGGGATCCAGGAAACTGCTATCCGCGGTAGGAGTCACGTCATTCCCCGAAGCAGCGTCACAAGGAATTTCAGGAAGATCCCCGAATTCGTAGTCGCTGTGTCCTTCGCTCGCGGAAAATGCGGCAGGTAAGACGAGCTTTGGCACGAGGGTACACGAACCATCGTTCCCGTCGGGCGTTTCCGCCGACTTTACTCCTAGAGGACTATCTTCTGGTATAATATCACAAAGGCCTGAGGGCGGATCGGAGGAGAGACTAGGTTGCCGATCGCTGGACATGATCGATTCGTCATCGATGGAAGGTGAGCACGACGACGGTTTCGTCGAATCTTCGATGTCTTCGAGATCGGAGCGTTCTTGCTCCGAAGTCGTACTCCTCTCACTGATACGGGACAACGTTCTTGACAAGGAGTACACTCCCGCGTACCCCATCATGTCCGCTCCAGCCATGGTCAAGCAGGATCCGACGGTGGGATAACCGAACCCGCTGGGGAATTCCGAGGAATCTTCCTCGAGCTTATTCGAGTTGCTGGAGGGTTCGTCTTCATCCGCCAAGTGTGCGCTGTCTTCGGGTGGGAAGAAACCGTCCTCAAGGCTTGAACTGCCACTACTTTCCAGCAGGAAGGGCCGCCACGTCGAAGACATGTCGCCGCCACGACGGTTCGTCGACGTCGACGCCTCCTCGTCCAAGTTCGTCCTCTTCCCTGTCTTGGCAGGGACTCGTAGCGACGCCGAAGAATCGTCCGCTTTCTCGTCGAGGCCACCTTCGGCTTTTCTGGACTCAGACGGATTCACGTCTTCATTCGGCGATTTCATTTCCTCGCTCGCTCCCTCAACCAGTATCTTGACTCTCCCAGGCACTACCTCCTTGTCATCTTGGGGAGTGGGAGGAGTATCACCCGTCGACTGCATATCTTTCTTCCTAGCGATATCCAGCCGCGCTGGTTTGGTGATCGCTGGTTTAGATCTCCGCGCTTCTGGGGGATAGTCCTTCGCAGGGATCTGGGGCGGTTCCGAGAGCTTGTCGGGTTTCGGGGGGACGGGCGGTTTCGCTGGGAGAGGCGGTTTAGGAGGCAGTCTCGGTGGTTCAGGAGGAATATCACTTAGCGCGGTGCCAGCCGGCGCCTCCTTGTCCGGCGTTAAGGTCTTATCTGTAATCGAAAGCGACAGATCCGCCTCTTGGCAATCCACCGGTTCCACGTAAGTGGGATCGTCTGATACAACTGAGCCTCCTCCGAGGACATCATCGTCGTCCTTGTCCAGCGAATCCTGCGATATGAGCTCTTTGGCAGTGCTGCATTTCTTGCTGACCGAGTCGTCCGACGTGACGTCGTCGCCCGTCGTCCTCGCGGAGTCGTTTTCTCCCTGAGATTTCTCTTCCTCCTCGATCGACGGAGCCTGCTCCAAGGACTGCTGGTCCAGGGACTGCTGGTCCTGGGACTGCTGGCGTTGACCGTCTCCTCGTTTGGACGAGTGCTCCGGCGACTGAACATAGGGCGAAGCGTAGTCCGGAGACTGGACGTAAGGCGACGCGTAGTCGGGCGATTCGTAATCGTCGTCCTTCGGAGGCACCGGGACAGTAGCGTAGTCCGGTTCGGGCGGTTCCGGGGGCTCGCTCTCCGTGCTGGACTGAGGCAAAATCGGCGGCGGGGGATCTTCGGACATAGGCTCCTCCTCCGAGGGCTCCTCAGGTACAGGGAATCCAGGCGGAATCACGTCTGGAGAAGGCAGGTCCGGAGAAGGCATCTCCGGGGAGGGTATGTCCATAGACTGGCCTCTCGCCGACAAAAAGCGGTTGCGAGCTTGCGCAGCGCTCGGGGATGGAAGAGGGCTATCGAAATCGGCGTCCGGTGGGATGGGTTTTGATTCGATCGATTGCTTCCGCGCGATGAACCACGCGAACTCGGGGGTCCTTGCTTTAGCGTCTATGGACTGCTTCCTGGCCATGGCCCATGAGACGTCGGTCAACGGATCGTATTGCTGGTCTGAGGGACCGGCGTCATCCTCAGAAGTCGACGGAATCTCAGTCGGGATTGGACTGTCGATATATTTCCTCGGCTCTACTTCCTCAGTTTCCCTCACGATATCCGGTAGAGCTTGTTCGCTATGAGTAGATTCGTCTTGTTGCACATCCGCTTTCGTCGGGGGTTCGTCTACTCCGAAACTCACAGGCTGGACGTCTGGCGGGGTCTGGAATTCCTCGACCTCGCCTTTCCCTTCGTCTATAGAAGCCTGTTTGGTGATGGGTGACTTCGGACTCCTGGGTTCGGCTAGCTCGGCAGGCTTAAAGGATTCGCTTTGGTAACCCGGGGAGGACGACTTGTCCTCATCAGGTGCTTCGGGGATGACGGCGGACTTGCGGAGTCGGTCGGGATCGTCTAGTCCCAGAGAAGGCAACACCGGAAGAGGTCTAATCTTCTTGACAAGAGTCGACTTCACCGGTACAGTCGAGTCCCCGTTGTTATCTAGAGTGTCGTCATTACTCGAAAACGAGTCCGCTGGGGGGAGGCAGTGCACCGAGACGACAGGAGCATCCAGGGACTTGGTCCTCCGGGTAGACGTCGGCGAAGAGTAGCCGCCGACGGGTGTGAAGGCCGATCCTTCAGATAGGCCCAACCGTCCGAACAACACAGGCGAGCGGTCTCGTTTGCGAGCGCTCGGCAGAGCAGATGTCACGCCGTCACGCGATAAGTGAGCTTTCACTGGACTCTTCCTCAGTGATTCGGAGACGCTGGCTACGATTTCAGGACTCACGTGAGGTTTTTCTGTTCGCCTATCTTCGCCTGCCTCTGTCACCGGTCTCAGCTGCTCAGTGGTTGGGCTTTTCAGAGAGGCAGGGTCGGGTTTCTGGGCGATCGGAGGTTTCGGTCCAGATTTAGGAACCCTGCTTTCCGGTGGTGATTTTAGAGTTGAGTCCACTGAGCTTTGTCGGTGCTTCAAAGGATGTTTCACTGCTGAGCTCTCCGAAAATGTGGCGCCCCGGGTGAGCTTTGCGGCGGTTTTGGGAGGTGACCGCGGTTTCGGTGCAGCGACTGCAGCTGCCTTTGAAGTGCGGACTTCCGGAGGTGATTGGATTTTAGGCGGAGATTTGATGTCGGTAGGACTCTGGCCTTTGGGAGGTGATGTGCGTTCTTTTGTGACGCTGGCGGGTTTCGGAGGGCTGGTGGGTTTGGTGGCATCTAATTTCGGAGGTGACTTGGTGGTCGGAGATTGTGCGGGCGGAGATTTGACAGGAGGTGACGACTTGGAGGTTTTGGGCGGGGTGGGTGGCTTGGAGGAAACACTCGTTTTCGGCGGGGAAGGCGCTTTCGGAGGTGTCGCGGCTTTCGGAGGAGAGGCAACTTTCGATGGAGGTGACTTTACGTCTGAGGGTGGTTTCGTCTTCGGTGAAGAACGGTCTTCAGTCTTGGCGGATGATTTTGGCACACTAGTATCACTCTTAACTTTAGCGGCTCCTGTCTTGACGGGCCGTTTTCCCTCCACGGTTTTCCCTGTTGAGTCTGATGCAGTCTTGGGTTTTGCGGCTCGAGTCGCTGGTTTCTGCTCTTGCCGATTCGGCGGTCTCATTTTCGGCAGGATCGTTGGTTTCTTCGCAGCAGGCTTCGCCTTACCTTCTTCTTTTCCCTTTTCAGCAACGGTACCGTTCATGACGTGCCGCTTATGCAAAACGTAAGGAATATCCGATTTGGCTCGGTCTGATTTCCCCGCTTCGATGACGACAATAGGCTTCGATAACGATGCTTCGGCGCGGGCCTCTGACTCGGCGGGGAGGTCGAACGACTTCTGGTGGATCAGCATCTGCCGGCGCAGGCGACCCAGATTCTGCCCCTTTCCAGGATGGGGATCTGACCGCGTCCTGCCGATCTGGGATCGAATCTGAGTAGCCAGTTCCAAAATTTCTTGATCTGTGTTCTCGAGGGTAGGCGAAGCTGGGGGTTTCGTTTCATCGAAGCTCGACCGCTCGGGCACTTTGCGGTCCCCGTCGTACTTAATATAACCCATATCCCCTCCGCCTAGTTCGAACGAATCGAAATTTGCTTTCACTTTTTTAGGGTCCGGGAGATCTAGGCCGGTGGGCACTTCTGCGTCCCCGGTTTTCGGTGAAACATCGATCACTTTGGGAACAACATCGACGACTCTTACTGAAGAGTCAGAGCTCTTGGGTTTAGGAACATCTATGGGAGCTGACGGTGTCGAGGGACTAGGCGCACTGTCCGCCTTTTTCATTTCCTGACGGAGCGAGCGCGCCAGCCGTTTGCCCGAATCGGCTCGCGTGATCGGCTGCTCGTAGCCTGTCGTTATAACCTCACTAGGACTCAAATCCAGCGCTTCGGGGAAGGTCGCGGGGACCTTACGCGATCCCTCTGTCCAGTCTGTCCCGCCCTCTGAACTACCCCCACCCGCTTTCCCTGATTCGTATCCTTCCTCGAAATCGTCGTCCATCTGGAAAATATCCTGCTCCTCTCGGCAGTGATCCCTGTCCGGACTATATGAGCCGTCCAGCGGATAGGGATCACCGCTCGAGTCCAGACTACACGACCGCGAACCGTAATCGTGACTACGACGCCGCGAAAAGTCGCTATCTTGTTCCCTCTCGAGCAGCTCGTACGAATCGTGCGATAAGTCGTCGTGAGAGAGGACCATTTCGTCGTTCGAGCCGCAAGGATCGCTCGACAAAATGATGATGCTGCCCCCGTGGCCCGATTCTAACATATTGGCGTCCTCGCTCTCCGTGGAGAGGCTCGAGGTCGTACCGGGATAGCTACTCGAATAGACTTTTGCATCGGGAACGACATCTCCAGCTCCGCGGTCAATAGACGGCGTCTTACTACCTGCCACACTATAGCACTTGCGTTTCGTATCGTCGTACCGGGTGACGGGGGCCTCAGTGTTACTACCTATGGAGGACTCGAAGAACACCCCCGTGGAGCCAAGTTTGGGGATGGGCTGCGGCTCGCTCGACTCGAAAGACGAGTTGACGGGCGTCTCCGTCGAGCCGGACTGCTCGTGGTGGAGGTCTTTACAGCTTGCACTGCGCTGCCAGTAGTGCCGCTTGACGGGCCGGCTCCCTGGGGCGCCGTCGGCGGCGCCGCGGCCGCAGCCGCGGCACCGCCCCCGGCTCCCCTCGGAAACCAGGTCCGCGTCGGGCCCCCCTTCGAAGCTCATGTCGGCCGAGTCCTTGCTAGCCTGCTGCAAGGTGATACAAGGGCGGTCGCGGCTGCGGAGCTCGTGCGCGCTCTTGTGGTGGGAAGCTAACTTAGCGGGGGAGGCGTCATTCACTGACGTGGTGCTCTTGCTGTTGAGCCTCGTCGAGGAGGTGGAAAGGCCGCGGTTGGAGATGTCCGTGCTGTACACGGACGCGATGATGGTCGCCTCGATGTTCATGCTGTTGGAGCGGCTCCGCTCGGTGGGCCGGCGCTGCTGGTGGATCACGAGGGGGCGGTGCGGGTGGGGCCGGTGGGTGACGGCGCTACTGGCCGTGGAGGAACGGGAGGAGAGGGGCGGGGGAGTCGCACTGGGCGTGGACACATTCACAAGGCGGAGTGGCACATGACTCTGTTTGGGCTGACCTGGTCGTTGTGGGTGGTGGTAGGGGCTGTCCTCCTCCTCGGTCCCCGTAGCAGTGCCCGGCCGCGGGTACATATGCTGCGGGCTCGCCGTCAGGGACGCACCGCACTCCGGCGAAGTGTCCATATCGCACACCTCGTGGATGTCCGCAGTGTGCGTGGGGGTGTTGGTACACTGTGTCAGGCTGGTCGTATGGTGGCGCTGCTGGCTCGGATGGTTCGGGTAGTGTCTGCGTGCTAAACTCGTGCTCGCTTCCGCTGTCTCCGTCATCGAGTTCAGAGTCATTGAACCGCATGACAGCGACGCCTGCGTTCCGACTGCAAACACAAACACCCATTCAGAAAATCCACTCTCACTTTTTCAACTATCCCAAACCGGGGGTCGACCACCATGTCATCTTGCGGGTACAGCCATTTCTCACTTGAGAAGTACTCTAAAATCTGGGTTATAAGAATCGCTCGGGCCGTCCAAAATATTTTTATAAACCAAAACTTACACAACTCAGACGAGAGAATTTTGGCGTGACCAGAGAAAACTACAGCCCAGGAATTCGTAAATGATTCGTATGACCCAGATTTGACTGTGAGATAGTAGTTTTTTTAGGTTTGTTCATAATTGACACGGCGTATGCAGTTTCGATTTCTCCGCCAATAGGAGCGCATGATTTTAACAGTGTTCAACCCAGCGTTGCAAATCACTTTTCATGAGGAAAAATCCTTACATTTGTTCACCTCGAAACAAGCTACAAATAATTATGTTCCCATTACAGAACACCTTTTTTTCAGTCCTAAATCTGTTCCCAAAACTAAACAAACAAAAACCAACAGAGCGGTTTTCCTTCACAGGAAATTTTCCACACAAAGTGGTGACATGGCTTTTGATCTTTAAGTTACCTTTAGAACGGCTAAACTTCGTGACCTTCAACAATTTTTTAGGTTTACGCAATTGAAAGTTCCCACTCGCATGAACAAGTAAGGATTTTTCAAAAGGCGAAACTAAAATCTAAAGAAAACTCTTTGAAATGATAAACAAAAACTTAAGAAGTTTAGGGTGGTAACTCAAACTTAAAATATCTCAGAGGTAATTTATACATTGTGAACGAGATTTTTGTGGTACTATGTTTCAGAAACAAAAGATGAAACTTTTTTCTTTGATCTGAATCTGTTGACGCGAATATTTTTGACAAAAAAAAATATGCTTACCTCGTGGTGAGACGATCGGTCTATTGATTACATGCAAAAAGATCGGTTCCGCGCAAAAGGCCACTTTGATTTTTGCTTTCGAACGATGTTTTACTTTTAAACAATGCTATAACTTACTTTTGTCCACTTTTGTAGAAAAAAAAATGTTTAAAATCAAATATAAGATGTTTTTCTGAAATTTTTTCTTGTTTCAGGAAAAGCACATTTTGACCTTCAAGAGAAAAACATCTGGCTGAGCTCAAAAACGACTTTTTTACGTATGAAAACGATATATCATTAATACTGTTTCATTTTTATTTTTTTTTGCTCGAAAATTTGGGGTTGCGAATATTGCTCGCTGGTTTAGTAATTAGTCGGGTTACATACCTGCAGCTACACCAACGGTTCAAGCGTACCAGTGTTGCCAGACTTCGCGACTTCGTCAACTTTAAACGCGTTTGGCTATTTAACCAATGAAGTTAACCTCATAGCTGATACCATAAATAGACTGCTCAGAGCCAAAACATGAATTACAAAACATGAATTACATGCTGCGTTATCTCTCAGGTTCCTCGAGTTAACCGCTGTTATAGTTGCGAAATCTGGCAACAGTGTGCGTAACATGTTTCTTAACTTGAGTGGGCACCTACCAACTTCATTATCGCCCAGCGGTAAGAGGGGATGCGCCGAAACGCTGCCCCCAACGTAAGCGACACTCGAATGTACCGAGCTCGAGTGACGGAAAGATTGCGACCTGTTGGAGAAGAGAAAGAGTGGTCACAAAGCAATGTACTAACAAATCCACGAGGAATCCAACGATTCAAACGTAAGCGAACAGCCAGAACCTCCCACACAGAAAAGAATAAAACTCAGAGGGCCTAACATGTAACCACAACTCGGTTTGAGCACTTCGAAGAAGCGTTTTCATAAACAGAGGCTTTTTATCCCCATCATTTTACGGCCCTCTCTTCGGTTAGATTAGCTTAGGTTAAGTTAATTTTAATATGTTTTTTTGTGGATCCTTTAGAGAGCAAAAAAAAATATTTTGGATGCTGACTCTCCAAAGGAAATTTTGGATGCTGACAAATTTTGTATGATTTATTTAATTATGAATTGGGATAATTATAAATTGGGATATTGGAAATTTTAATTAACCCATAAAAGCCCAAAGTATTTCAAGTGAAATTCAGCTTAAGAGATATTGTAAGTATTTTTTTACATTAAAATACGCAATTTTAAACTTTAGAAAATGCCTAAAGAATTAAATTCCAGGTTTTCAAAGGGGTGATATTTTTTTTAATTGTGACAACACTGAATTGAAAAGATACTCTAAAAAAAAAATCTGTTGCCGAGCGGCATCGCTGGGCGGTGGTGTGTTAATCGTGAATTGGGGTGATTACAAATTGGGATCTTGGATAATTTAATAATTACGAAAGAGTTAGTTCAGGAGGTTAAATTAGATTACGCTTTGGCTGGATCAGTTTACATTGGAGAATGTTTCTCTTTCACTTTAAGGAGAAAGGGGACAGGGGAAATTTTAAGGAAAAATCCATGTAGGACTGTGTTGGGTATGATGCGATCTTTTCCGGGTGAAAAGTGAAGGTAGAAATCATGGAATGATGTCCGTCTAGACAGGTGTAACTTGGTTAAGCTTCCACATAGCAGTTGATATACGTTGATTTTTGCGTTTACTACATGACGAAGGGAATATTTGTACCTCTACGGTAGTCTGAGAATCCTATTCAATAAAGTTATGCCAGAATAAGTTATTGTAAATGAGCTTCGGGGGCGTGACGGAAACATTTTGATGAATTAGATCCAGAAGTAGACAAAATGAGATGGGACAAGCTGCAGACCTCACGCCCCACCCTCAAAGTAAAGCACATCTTCCAACGCGTTCCAGAAACCAAAAATAGAAAGTTTCCTTAATTCACATTTACGTTTTTTTCTTAGGGCTAAAATTAATAACTGCGATTTTACGTATTCCACTACCATTTCAATCGCTTGGATAAGGCAAATGTTTAAAACGGTCATTTGAGAATCCACTTTTTACCTAATGTGACCCGAAACGCTGTGTGTTAGTGGTTACAGAACAGAAAAAAGAACTGTAGTATCTACAAAATGAGCATCGGAATGTAAGATTAATAAGAAATTAGCTCTCGAGTTATTTAACCGTCCCATTTCCCAGCCTTTATGACACTTCATTCTAGACTGTAGCGTTAAAAAAATTCCAAACATTTTCAATTGAACAAAACTACAGGCGAACTGAGGTCAATTCAAAGTATGTTGCAAGTTAGGCTAAAAGCTGCACGGGACATCAAGCCCTAGATATCTGCCAGCCGAGAATAATTTGTGTAGGTGAAAAAGTACGTTAACGAAGGTATGGCTATATGCAGTTCACTCCCGTCACCGTAGTCCGTGGTTCAAAGAATAGATGAATGGAGAGAGAAGGATAGATATATATACAGAATGACAAAACGATTTGGTAGCTAATGGTACCAAGTTTAAGATAACAGTGTTCAGGACATAAAACCAGAGAATAATTCTTCCGCCATTACTTGAATTTTTCAACTTATCCTGTCCTTTTTAGCTTACGATGTAAACGGCTGATAGTTCTGTGCCGTCTTCGCGGGAACGTTATAAAGGCGGGTTGTGTAAAAGAAATGATACAAGAGTTGATAGGTATGGCACAAGGCGTTAAAGGTATGAGAAGCGAGTTAAATATCTCAAAAATCACTTATTTCTGTGAAAGGCGAAGGGAATATAGGAGTTGATTTTCCTCATCTCTAGAGTGATTACCTAGGTATTTCTAGAAACCAAAATTAATATAAAATTCATAATTGTAAAATTCGAGGTATTTGACGGAACCGTGCCCGTTCACAAAAGTATAACACCAAATTCAAATATGAGGCGGGATCAACTTTTCCACCCTAATATAAGTTATGCTTTCTTTCACGAAGGAGAAAGAGTATCTCCGGTAAAACAATTTCACTAAAATCGAGAATCTCCAACACAAAAAAAAAAGAAAAAGAAAAAAAAATCAAAAAATAGCATGGGAAAGATAAATATTACGGTATGCAATCAGCATGGGCTTTAAAACCAAAAAAAGTTCCTCTACCTTATTTTGGAATGCACAATAATACGAAAAAAACACAAAAAGCGATGGTCTGCCCACTAACAAACTGCATAAATAGTGGATTTCCTTCCCGCAGACGAGACTTAGTATACCGTTTCAAGGGGGAGAAAAACAAAAGTTTAGTACTTTG
>Ga0058701_10000956_pt1 | contig 19897 bp, 7 predicted proteins | sample AgamicOrMae_FD_97039 | JGI IMG/M metagenome (GOLD analysis project Ga0058701, IMG submission 97039) | Agave microbial communities from Guanajuato, Mexico - Or.Ma.e | ecosystem: Host-associated > Plants > Phyllosphere > Phylloplane/Leaf | place: Guanajuato, Mexico | collected 2012-06-04
AAAAAAAAAAAAAAAAAAAAAACGGCTTTATAGTTTACTGCGAGTTTTGTAGCATGTCTTGGGAGAGTTTCTTAATGAGTGCATGAGAGCTACGCTTCTCAGTTGGAGTGCAACTTGTTGATATATTTGAGTGGGAGTGATAATTTTGTCCCTTTATTTGATGTTTCGTTTCCGAATCATCATTTAGATAGGAGGAGCGGCATATTCGGGGGATTATTTGTTGAATTATTTGAGGAAAGAAGGTTCGACGAACGGGGGTAGGGCTGTCGCCGTGTGAGTGTATATAGCATGCGTTGCCTTTATTCGCACCGAAGATGCGCGTTGTTTCTTCGTATTCTATCCTTGCACCGTATAGAAAATGTACAAAATCTCCAGGCCGTTTTCTGCAAAACCGAAATCGGCTCTTGACTCTGTAAAGTTGTCGAATCCCTGTGAAATTTTAAGAAAATGGTGGCTGGGTTCCTGTAGCCTGTCCGGGTCCTTTCCTTTGCACCTCCTCGATCACTGTATAGTGTAAAAATCTTGGTACAGTCCCTCCTTAAAGCAATTTACAGTCCCGTTCGGCATCGCCATTGTTTTGTTCTGCGATCAGGCGCGCGAGGGCGGTTCAATATTTAGGTTGGTAAAACTTATTGAAAGATGCATGTCGTGACATTAAACGGCGTTGCCAACATTACTTTTTAGACCATAAAAAACGAGTCTAACGTATGCGGCTCTGTACTCCTTAGTGGTACTGATATTTTTCAGTCCTGTTTTCTGATTTCGAAGCTGCTACCAACACTTGAAATCCGAAATAATAATGGGTAACCGACCGAAACATCTCTTCTCAATGAGCTAACCTTAAATTAGCCGAGTTTCATGTATCGGTTTAGAAAACAAGCCTGAGAATGCAACTATTTAACCAAGCTCTATTTATGAATCTTTTTTTTGTAATGATTCTAATTATTGCTTTTATTACCGCGAATGTTTTATAATAATTTTAGGTTTACGTGACAGCGGAAGGTGGCGTGAAAGGGATCCCAAATCTCATTCTGAATTGGGTCAGGATGCGTTTTAAGTAACAGTCTCGATCTTAAATGAAATAGATTCGCCTTCTGAGGAGATCGCGACATAGTTAATGTTTTTTTAATCGAAAGAAAGGTTAAACAAAGGGCTGCAACTCGAATGTTGCATTTGTTCGCGCTCGGTAAGCTATTGAGATGTCGCTTTTATAGCAGAGCACGCTGGACAACTCGTATTACAAGAAATGTATTTGAAAATATTAAGGTTATGCATGGACGTATTTCTCGGGATTTAGCTACATTTCGTTGCCCCCAATAACTTCAGGAACTCGTAATATCATGTTTAAAATATCGTGAAATTTTACTGAAAAGTAATGCTTTTTGAAAAAAATGCTAAAAAAAGCGCCGATCTCCAGTTTTAAAATCGCTTTTCTCAAATGGCTCTTGTTAAAAATACTATCCTTAAATTTTTTAAAATTCTCATACTAGTTTCTTTGCGTATATGAGGTTCTAAACCAGTTGGACGAGGAGAAATTAATCCGTCATATTCGAAATATGTTGAGTGTTACGTGGGGGAGTGAGCTGATGTAGAGCCAGTGGAACTGTAGATATTTATTTCTTTTGGTTTGGCCAAATCGCTCGTCTGAGAAAGAAAGCATGTTATGCGAGCGGAGCAGCCCCTGTTTTTTGCTCGTCATTTGGCTGGGACTGTGGATAGAGTTTGTGCACTGTAGTCCACATAATGCATGGCAATGCGTTGCTGTTACAGGGCCAAGGAATGGCTTCAAACATGAGTTTGAATATGAATGTGAATATACCTACTCATTTTGCTGGAGTGCCGCCCATGGTAAGTACTGTCGAGGTTTGGCGAGCGTTTGCACCTGTGTCTTAGACCTCTCTGAGCAGCTTGATTTTAGCACCGCACTCACGCAGACTTGTTGGGAACAGGAGCACTTCTCAGCCACTCTGCGATGCAAGACTCTCTGTGACTTACCTGTTTCGTGGTTAAGGTGAATGACCTCACGCGAAGTTTAGGGAAGCCGATGCAGCGTAGGTTAATGGGTCTATCCGGTCGGAGGATTGAAGTACAAGGATTTCCCGTAATCCATACTTTTCCTAACGTTAGCAAACAGCAAGTCCGCGTAAATACACTGCGTGTTCAAGTATTAGTGTAAGCAAACGTATTTGAAAACACATAAGGTTTTTTAATGTCTTGTGATGTTTTCATTCTACCAGCTTAGTAACTAGTTAACTTGTCCCAAGTTAACTAACTCGTTTTCATTCTACCAGCCGAGTAAGTACTTGACTTGGGGGCAAGTTAACTATATTGCTTGAATACGTGCTATGTGATTAACAGAGCGCCGTGTTGGCACAGTCTGTGGCATGAAACTTTACGGTCTTTTCGTTGGCCTCATTAATAACAATAACATTGTTGTTTAACCAAATGTACTTCGTAGCCTATTTCGCAGTTTTGATGTGCTAAAGACACCGACAGTTAATCACAGGGTTACATGACAAGACCTTTTCACTTTGAAGGAATCATGGTTTAGTCCCGAGAAAAGCTTTTGAATATTCTTGTCGCAAACCCGCGTTGATTTCGTCCTTGAACACAAATGTAATGTTGCCGCACGTAACGACTTTCAAACGCCAGTGGTAGAAAATGACAGTTAACAGCGTTGTAAGAATTTGCAGAAGGGATCATTCTCGGGCGAATCGATTGTTTATACGATTGCGGTTGCTAGTGGCTGCTCAAGGGTTTCCCTATCTAATTTTAACTTGTTTTTCTGATAGAAGTTAGGCTCTAACATTTATATTTTCGATGTCTTGAACTAGCATTCAAATGTATATATACGCTGTAGAGATGAAACTTCCCTTTTTCTCTTCGCACACTGACTTGCCTTAGGTGGCTGGTGACTGACTCTCTTTAGCGCCCGCGCTCCGACTGCGAGATATCGCCTGGTTGACCTATTTTTGTCCTCGGAACCATGAGACAAGGGCTTAAGCCCTACGCTCATGTTGGAACGGAACGCATATTGTTTGAACGTAGTATGGTTTAAGTCGTAGTTAAGGGAATCGAGGAAGAGAGTCGTAACTACTAAATTTTTACCCATCGGAAGATCACACTTGTCGAAGGCAATGTTACGGCAATCTTTTTTTAGGCGGCAATCCTAATTCGGTGGGCGACTCGTCGTGAGGAACGATTTTTCTTGTGCAGTGACTCCATGGCCCACCGGGAGTACCTTAACTTACCCTTGGACGCATTCGAAAACGGCGGCACCCGAGGATGTTTGAGCTCTGTCTTACACACGGAGCTCTCATAAGAGAGAAAGACAGAATACCCTTCGAGTAGTGTTTTCGAACGCAGCCTAGCTGGAACGTGAAGATAGGGTTGGCCTGACGGTATACCCTTCGGAAACGAGGGCCGTAGTCCATCCGCTCTCTCAAACGTTGCATTTTGTATCTCTATGTGTCCAACATTTGGAGCGATAGCAGAGTTGCAGGGCCCCTAACCTGTTGTGTTAAAGCTGGATGGCGCTCACTTCTCGTGTTGAAATCAAATAAACTAAGGTTAAAAACGAGGTAGAAAATGCAATGTGCAAAATTTAGTGCCAGTGGCGACCAAGCGCAGTTGAAATCGAAAGTCGGGTCACCTTTGATCTAGGAGAATCCTTTAGAAGGACACGACTTTGATATCCACTGTACTATACAGTAAATATATCGTCAAGGATACATATCCTTGAGATATTGGTGATTTATATCAATTTGAATAATATTAAAGAATTCCCGAGTAGCAAAGAGGCGTTTTGAAGTTTGTGTCAGAGGGAGGAATGTTCACCCGTGCAAATCTAGCAATGAAACGTATTATCTTGCGACTAGCTTAAGTTAACCTTGTCCTTAGACTTTTCACTGTGAAGTTTTTTATAACACGCTGCCCCAAGTTTAGATGGGCGTTTTATTTTTTTTCTTCTTTTTTTTCTTCATTTTGCCTCTTGACTTTCATTTTAGGTTATCTTTTGATTTCATGTTCTTTCGGACACATTGAAAGAGTTTAAAACGAGGGTTTCGCAGCCAGATTTGCAAAAAATAATCAAAATCATAAAAAGTAAACAATAATAATCCTTAACCATAAGTGCAAAGGCCTATTCGGCATAAGAGGTTTGAATCAATTTTAATTTCCATGTAACGATATTGAGCTTGGAGAATTGCTTTAACGTTAACTTTTCATGATAAATTAAAGGATTGTTTTGAGAAAGGAATTACGCAAGTTCAGTTACAGGGAAAAAAAAGTGATGTCGGTTGGCACCTGACAACGTGTAATTGGTACGCGGCTCGCGGCTGGGGGTTGAATAGAGTTGTCTGAATGGATTTGAGTGGATTGTTTTGCTCATACAAGGTTATGGTTTACAGCAGGGAATGGGTGGCGTCCCGGGAGTCGTGGCAGGAGGTGCGCCGGGCATGGCGCCCATGGGCGGAGTGGGCATGGCCCCCATGGGCGCGGCACCCGCCATGATGGGCGCCCCCATGGGGGTCCCCGTCGGCGTCCCCACCGGCGTCCCCCCTCAGGGCCAGGCGCCGCCCCCAACGCTGGATCCTTTCGGGGCCCTGTGAACCCTAGGTACCGGTACACAACACTCGTGAGCTAGTCGGAGAGAGGCCTCCCAGCTGCCGTACCGTGGCGTACCCTGCCGTACCGTAGCGTACCCCGCCGTACCGTGGCGTACCGCATCGGATGCCTAACTAACCGGTGTCTGTTTGCTCGCCTCGCTTGCTTGTAAAAGCTTTGCCAACCCGTGTGTAACATATATCTGGTGGCAGCGGCACTCTTGGAACGCTGTAAGGGTATTCCTGTTGGAACGTCAAAAATTGGGTTATTTTAGAATAGAAATTTAGCTTCACCTCGATGTCAATTTCTGAGGAGTCTTTGTTCCAGCCACATTTTGCGAAATTGCTAAATTTCGGTTATTTCTGAAATCGACCGAGATGAGCAGACATCCCATTTTTGATCGGTAGACGAATAGATCTTTTAATCCTTTGTAACCGAGCTGGTATCCAATAAATGTTGGCTTTTTTCGGCAGCTCCACTGTCTGTAACCTAGACTCCTGATATATCCGTGTCCTCGCTGATGTCATCACATTCTGCACATTTACTTCATTTGTTAAGAAGTGCGTAGTCCTTCAAGCAGATTAAAGATATTTTTGGAATGCTCAACTGGAGTGCTTTTCTAAAACGATGTCATTGTCCAGTTTATCTCCTGTCGGTTTCAGAGATGACCACAGTTAAATTTTGCCATTTCGCAAAATGTGGCAACCATGAAGAAACGGCATTTTCGCGGCGTTGAACTTGTCGAATACCGAAGTAATATTAGCCAAGTCACTGCCAAAGACATACCCGTTGTTCTATCCGAGTGAGCTAAATTTTGCAGTGACAAGTCAAATTAGAGTCTTGCTTTTCGTCGTGGATTATAATTATCCTTTCTCATTGACATATCCAGCTGATTTTCATTTCAAGTTCCAGTTTACAAACGCAGCTCTTTAAGATGCATTTCGATCAAAAAAGGGCAAACAAGCATGTTTCTATCCGACTAATTGTCGCTTTTTTGCATTGATACTAGAGCAGACTTCGTGTGCATTGGCGCAAAGTAACAACACTGTTCTTTCTTTCACCGCAAGCGCGCCCACCGTACTCATGCTGGGAAATTAATTTTCTGTGGGCGTAGCTTGAAAGAATTGTACAGTTATTTTTTAAAGCATAATGAACCTATTTTTGATAATTCCAAAACGAATACCCTACCCCATAGCATTATTGTGGATATCGCCTTACGATCAAAATAGTGTTGGCCTGTAAAAGTTAGGTGACTTTAGACGGTGACGTGTTATCTCTGTAATTAGTAGTTTACAGCTTAGTGATCCCAAACTAGGTCGTGAACATGAGAGAGCATTCTAGTGCTTTTCCTGTGTGAAATAAAGTTGTAAATTGCTCCCGCTTTTGCCGTTCGTTGAATACGGGGCGGGAATAGCGATGTAGTGTGCGTGCTGTCAGATTGCACTTTGAAATACCGGCGGAATATTTTAATTGTTCGCACAAAGCATTCGCTGGGACGGATTGAAGGGCCGATAGTGTATTGTATTTTCGTCGGCCTCGTCTGAGTCCTCCCGAGAGCGGTAACTATGAACTTACCGTTCATAGCGGTAACTGTTGAGTGCAACCGGAAGGAAGTTGGCAGCGGTGAACTCCGGACTGGATATGCACGCTCGCACGCACGCCACCCCAATATTGACCGAGACAATAGAGCGCGTACGCCCTCAAGCGGTGGCTTGGCGAACTGTAGCGTTGATCTATTTTGTTTTTGTTGCAGGATTGAAAGCTGTCATTGTAAATAAAAGTAGATTTAAGTGGCTTGAGACGGAGAGCAGGCACAGAGCGTGCGTCAATGTCCCTATAAAACTGTGCAATCAAACACGTGTATCGTAGAATGTACTGTACTGTACTGAACGTAGCCCCGAAAGAGCAGATCCGACTCTACTGTACATCGCGTAGGTTTTTCTCTTGTTACTTTGTTGTTCATTCGCCTGAAATATGTGTCTTTCCTGTTATCTGTTGGAGTGAGCCTGTGGTTGTTATGATCTGTATATTTTAAGTCGGCTTGAATGAGATTATTTTTAACGAAAAAATTCGCACGACACGGGTGGATTGCAAAAGTTGTAATTATGTTTATGTTGTTCTGTAAAGTTGTTTGAATCAGCCTTATGTAAAAATCTATTTGTTGGAATTTACTTTTCCATATCAAACGATTTTGTGCGTATGTGAGAGAGAAAGGATGTGTATGTGGTTACTTCACAGTTTTGGATCGGCTCCTTTGGACCTGGCCCTTTTGGACCAGGCCGTTTTAGACCAGGCCCTTTTGGGCCAGGCAAACCTGCCAGAGTGGAGTGCGTCGTGTTGCGGTGATAAATCTGAGTGTGTTGTATTTATCTTTTATTTCGCACAGATTTTACCTGGCGGTATCGGATTCTGTGTCTATCACTGTACAGGAGTAATTTTCTGTGTTTTGAATGATTTATTTATTGTTTGTTTTTGCAATTGCCGGTGCAGCTACCTGTCTGCAGGCTGGTTGTAACTTGCACTTTTGCATGGGTTTAGAAGGCGTAGGCGGATCCCGAGTGAAAAATAGGAATCATGTCGAAATCGGAGAAAGATAAGCGTTATAGCTCTTGGTTTCAATCGCTAGGGAAACATATTCCCCCATAGAATGAAATGTATCAAAGTATCGTATCCTCGGGGAGAGCGAATTAGAAATTGCATTCCAACAGACTATTCTATTCATTCTTACTGTACTATATTAGCTTGAAGGAACGACCTGTTATCACCCTCATCATTTTAATGCAATATTTTGCTTACAGTATTTGTTGTCTGTCTCATTTATATTTTATTTAATTATGTTTTCTCTTCAAGCATCTGTTTAATTTTTTACACGTAAGTGTTAAGTTATAAAGAATGAATAAAGACCTGTCTTGAAATCGAATCTCATTTTTTGTTTTATTTATGCTAACCGACAAGGAATCGCGAAAGATGTGAAAGACTTCGCATTGCCGTATCATCCTCTTTACCGGTTTGATGCGCATTTTTATTGCCATTTCGGGCCTAAATAATTAATCTCTCTTGTCATTTGACTAGAGAATTGGACTAAGATTGGAACTAAACGAGTCCGACTTCCGGTCGACCGGTAATTCGAAACCGTCAGATTAACAGTTTTTACACGTCGGATTATCAGGAGATGCTTCAGTTTTTCGTTGAAAGAAATTGCACAGGATTTGTTGACAGCGCATTCGATTGCGTTGCCGGTAAAAGCCTCGTTAGTTACTATTGCAGACAGTAACTTTAAAAGACGTTACATCCACGTAACGTGTGCGACAGACGTAGAAGTTTGTTGTATTCTCCGAGAGTATAGTCCTTTACAACACGTTATGAGCAAACTAGGATTTTGGCTCTAGTATTTCCAATCTTTAGTGATTGAAAAACAACAGGGATCTATTGACTTGGATATGCACATTCTGCTAAGGTTATCCATTTGAGATACCTTTCCGGTGTTTAACACATTCGTTCACGATCTCAAGCGGTGTTTCGAGTATGAGAGTAGAGCCATAGGCCGAGAGTGACTCTGCTTACGTGTCAACAGCTTAACATAATTCAAATTAAGATCGATATTTCAAAAAGGTACCGGTCCTTCTTTTCCAGCGAAAACTTCACTACCCCCAAAAATTTCGCAACAATGTGCCGCATGGGGAATAGGTCTTGACGTGGTAAAGGCATTGATTTCGAGATTTTGACAGAAATTTCCCTTACGTCTTGAGCAGGTCTTGAGATTTTTTTTAGAGAGACCCGAGGGTTTCAACATTATTCAACGAAAAATTCGTTCTAATCGGCCATTTCTATTCGTCCCGATGATAAAGCACCTTCCATAACCGGAACAACCTTTTCGTACCCACATCCGCCCACCCGGAAGGCGGAATTTGTCCGACACGGAAGTTCTCCGACAAAGTCGGGTGTCGTTAGGTTGGGTTTTGTCGGACAACTTCGGTGTCGGACAACTTCCTGCATCTCCGCCCACCCTCACCCTCAAATCCTCACACTTTGAACTAAACATCGGGTTTCTTTGCGTTTATCGATAGAACTAGAACTTTATGTCTCAATTTCGATTGTTTGGTGTATTCCAATACTTCCATTCGTTCAACAAACATTTAATAAAAGAGTAACAAAAAACGTAGAACGGCTGAACGTGATACGCAACAGTGTTTTGTGGAAAGAAAATTATTATTGTCTTAATTTTTAGCCCGTTTCCAACTCAAAAGTGCGTAAATTTTCAAATTTCTCGCCGCGCGCGCTATGACGGTAACCGGTGGCGCCTCCCTGCCTTTTGCGGTGGGTTGCGAAAACTGGGTGTAAACAGTTCGCTGTTCGAGGCGTGGATGGTTGAGTGAGAAGTGGGGTTTAAGTCAGTTGATTTCTGTGTTGCGCGGCGCGTGCTGTTTCTGCACAAAGTGTTGTATGTACGCCAGGGTTATAAAATACTTTCTTTTGAAGACCGAATATCAGCGCGTTAGTGATAGCGAGGGCAGGCAACATCACCGGCGGGGCGGTCCATCACACCGACACATTATCCTTTCGACGTATAACCAGCTATAAGGGTGAGTGTGACCTTGGCTCAAATCAGCGGTGTTCAGCTTAGCAATCGGGATTCTGATATATTTTCTTCAATCCCCACGAAATCTCCCAAAGTGTCATATCAACAGCCATAACCTCGCAGGGCTGACCAGACCACTGTCAAGTGGGACAGCGGTTATATGTTCAGCTGAGTAGGAATGTGTTAATGAACCCCAAGAACAACATAAATGATTCCAAAGGGTAGCCAAGACACAGTAGGTCGGCAAAGGAATCATAGCCTTTTTGAGGAACTTTCAAACCCCTGCGGATCGAGCAAGGTCATACACCTTGTTGGGATCCAAGACCGACCCTGCAATCCAAAAGTGAGGTTATGTGTGTCATATGATCCTCAACCCATTTCTCTCGCTGGGTATGCTGCCCTTAGGGCTTTAAAGATTAACTTTATACAAAATTCCAGTTGTTTTTGTTTTTTTTCTCAGAATTGGCTTGATTAAATCCTCATAAAGTACTGTACATATCCATCGAGAATTTCGCCTTAAGAATACCTTTATTCCAAAAAATCGCCAAGCTTATGTTGACACTCTTCACGTAGTAGTACAAGTCAGTGACCATACCTTAACTGGAACTTAAAGTTACAACTACAAACTTTTAAAAAGCGCATCTAATCGTACCAGTTGCAGCTCACTTGTTGCTCGTAATAACTCAAAAACAGTGCGTTTATGATTCCCTGAATGTTTGATAAAAAAACTTACTCTTGGTGAGTCAATTATTACTAAAAAGAATGAACACACGCGTCACCAGTTAATCCAAAACCGCTGGTGCATTAAATTGGTAGAAGAGAAACTATCGCCGCGCCGGTCTAATGTCAGTCTCTCCAGAGCCAACACTGGGCCATCGTTATCATTTTTGACGGTAAGCCTCGAGCTTCTTGTTAAGTTCTGCGAGGGAATTTCGCGTGGCGCCTCCACTTTCCTCTGAGTCTGCATCGTAAGCGCAGGACGTCCTCGGCTCCGCTTTAAGTCTTCTTCGAATCCTCCCTTGACAATGGAAAAACTAGTTTACTCGTCTCTTTTCAATGATACCGATGGTACATAGTTATCATTTCGTTAACTCTATATCTGCCTCGAAAACTCATTGTTAGCACATGTACGTAAAATTCGTTTATCTGCGTGCATTCATAGCAAATTCCAGTTAACTGAATCGACAGTCACCAGGGCGCCACTTTGGAGGAATAAGTGAAAGCCTGGAGCCTGGAATCCTGTGTTTTACATAGGAAAACCTGGAAAACGTGTCTAGTCGCTTTGCAGGTTTTCCAGTGAAATATTTTTAGTTTTCATGTATATGGATTTCGCAGCTTATTCGGTGACGCATTGGCGATTACTAATTCGATTGGAAATTCTCGAGCGTACCGGTACCATTAGTGGGACTAAAACAAGATCAGGCTACCCAAAAGAGGCGTATTTTAGAAACAGGGCACCCCTCTTCATTTTGCGACGTTTGAGGGAGCTAGAATAGCCATGGGACGATTTAAACGCTTTAAGGGAAATAAATCTTAGCGCTTATGGGGTTTTAGGCTTCACTGAACTTTTTTTATATTGTAGGTTTACGTTCGTTTTTGATTCACGTTCATTTTCGACGCAGTAAAACCTGTTTTATTTGCAAACGCTTGGCATGTTTCCCAGGGAGTATGAGATTAATCGACCACGTTTAGAAATCATTTTACTGTTTTACTAAAGAAATATTTGCTCTGGTACTGCCTGTTTAAGTTAAAATGAGCGAGCATGTCGAACTTTGGGTTAGTTTTTGAGGTAGACCTTCAAACAGCCATCGTGAAAAGCTCTCAACGAGCGCATTATGTTCGAAATGGCTGTTGATATTAACCGTGAAAAACCAAGACATATTTGTTACCCGTTTGGCCGTTGTACCCAAGACACGTGGACTACTTAAATTAGCAGATTTTCATCCCTAAGGCATTAGGATTTTTTTATGGTGCGGGGGAGTCAAAACTCCTAGGAGTTCATCATTCCTTACCTGCGGAAGTTTTTCCTGCATGTAGTCCGTTTACTCCAATCCGGCCAGAAAATGAACGCACCGCTTGAACCTAAGCAACCAGTTGAGAGAACTAGCTAGGCACAGGAAAGAAAATAAGCGAACTTGAAGAAATAAGTTTTACCTGTAAGATTTGAAGTTGCTTCGGCGCTCTCGAAATCACTAGTGTGTAAAAAGTCAGTCGAGGCACTTGTGGCGGACGCAAACGATGATTGGCTCTCGTGGTCGCTTTGCGTCCGTCTCTTCTTCCTCTTATTGGGACTTTTGACACTAGGGGACGAATCCTCTATACTAGTTTGCTTGTTTACTGAACAGTCACAGGCTCGACAGTTATAACTAGACGAACTTTTCGATGACTGCTCGCAGCAGGTTTGACTGTCACGGTGGTACACGTTCGTTGTCAACTGGGAAACGCTCATTCCCATGTCAGCCATATTAGAATGCTGACTAATTCGGTACGCACTACCTCTTCCAATCACTTCTCCACAATTGCCACATTTTTCGTTGGGCCGTTGCACATCAGCCTCGCCAGCATCCCCTGAATTTCCTACGGGGACTTTTCTTCGATCTAAAACAGGATTCTGGAAACCAATTTCATTCTGAGACTGTTCACAGATTTCTCGTCGAACGCTTGTCTCACTCGGTTGTTCAGGAAATTCAAAACAAAGTTCGGGTTGTGAATATTGTTTTCCATCAAGCACTGCTGCTGTGTCAGACATCGCAAAGCTGGAATGTTCTTTAGGAGAGTCAAGATCTCGTGCTGCACCTATCAAGTCCAACAAGGGACTGAGAGGAGCTGAGACTTCGCGAAGAGGAACCTGAGCTTCAGAATCGGACATGGTCCACCCAGTGTTTTCCGTGATATGCGGTTTTCCCATTCGGTACCGATGCAGGAACACTCTTGATACTTGGCCTGCTACCAAACTCTCGCCTGCGACTGAACCACCTTCCTGCAAATACCTCTGCCTTGGCGTGAATTCACTGTCAGACGTATAGTCACCAGCGGATAGGGGTCGTACTCCTGCAGTTGAATCCCAAGGGTAAAGAAGGTTTTCCAAGTGATACCTTTGAAGTATTCGTGGAGTGGGTGGACGGTACCCGCGTAGATTGTGTGTGTCCAATTTAGGAGTTCCCGTCAAATTAAAAGTGCTTGGAAGAGACTGTGTTTGAATACTCGTCTTTGAATGCTTCGCGGCATTCTCTCTCCTCTCATGGAACTCTCTACCCGACTGCTTCGTACCGCAATTTTTTATTTCAGACTGATCTGAGTGGCTTATCGAATCTGGGACAGTCTCGTGCAAAACTAAACACTCTCCACCAGGTCCCAGTTTCTGATCATAGTTTAAGTCCTGTGAATCCGGTTTGGCCCTCTTTGAATCTTCCTCAACATCGGTTTTTCCATCCTCTTCTACCTCGGTGCAATGTCCAGTGAAATTTCCACTTATTCTGTGATGATCTGCCTGTTTTTCGAGACAAACGGATGGTAGGGAACCAGGTTGATTGGGAAGATTAGGTATCTCTTCCTGGCATGTACAGGAAGAGCTCTTCAACTTTCCTTGACCCCATGATACTGCGCTTCCTAGAACGTCTGCAGCCGGACAAGAAGGCTTGTCTTTTGATGTCAACCTACCTTTAGAAGTGTCTTGGTTAAAAAACGAAGTATCGCAGTTCTTGGCATTCAGATTTCCAGTCTCATGAAAGCTTATTTCGGAAGGTAATGGAAATTCAGTCGATCCCTGCGATGTTTCGGTTGAAGTCCACTCGGCTAAACTTAGGCACGGAATGCTTCTAGTCTTCTTGCAACTTTCCTTACTTTTAGGTACGTGGCTAAGGAGCTCTCGTTCAGACGTTGCGTTTCCGCGCTTGGGTTCTTTTTCTCTCGATTGTTTGACAGGAACAAGAGGTAAGTCTGCCCAAGGGATGACTGGGGCGCTACCACTATTCAGACCAATCATCTCCGATTCATAATTTTTGTCTTCTCCCGGCGAGTGGTGGTCCACATGTGCACGTTCTCCATCCCTCTGTACTGTTAGTATGTGATCAGTACTTGAAAACTGCTGTGTGAGCTCGTCCCTACTCACCCCGTCCTCTTCTGCCATCTCGAATACCTTGCCACCTTGTTCAATAACTATTTTCGGCTCGATCGATTGTGTACTGCCTTCTCTTTTGTAGCCATCCTCCATTGGGTCTCTGTTCTGTGTTTTCTCTGTCTCCTGTTGGCGAGTTTGCATTCTTTCTGTGCTCACTGTTTCCTCAAAAAAGGCACCTTCCGATTCAGCAGTGCGCGGTCTTTGCATGCTGGGGGCATCGGCCAATGATTCAACAGCTCTTTCTTCGTTCGTTTCCTGATTCATCTCTTGGTAATCATCATGATCATATTTATACTCCGTAGCAACGTTAGCACGTTCCAGGTGTTCTGATATAGCTGAGTAGAATGATCCCGTCCCCGTTTCCTCGGGGTCTTCGATAAAGTCACTTTTTTCTTCTACCAATTCCTCCATTTTAATGTCAGTTGTCTGTGGAACCGTAAGACCCATCCGTTGTCCCCTACCGAAAACATCTGATGAATTTCTGATATCTTCCTTGCCCTTCTCTTCGAGTGCAGCTGACGTTTCTAATAAATCAGAACTCGCTGCTTGATGGCTATCTTTAAATTGTGCCTCACTTTGGCTATCGTGTCTCCGTTGTTCCGGAAGTCCGGGAGACTCTTGCCACTCGTATGAGATTCCTATCAAGCCATCAGGTTCTACTGTCACTTGATCAGGGCCCCTCACAACCTTCCTAGACTCCTCAAAAGTCGTCTGTTGTTTGTTCTCTTGAGACACCGAGCCGTCATCATAATTTTCTTCTCTGTGGTCCTCCGGAACTAAAGGCTTTTCAGTTGATTCAGAGTCCACAAAGACATCTGATGACATCGACTGTGGCGCCATTGGCGAGGCTGCAACACTAGCTTCACTCTTCTCGTACTTCAGGCGAGATTTTGTGCATTTGGAAGTGCTTGCCGATCTTTGCAAGGAAATTTTCTTCGTGCTTCTCCTTCTAGGCAGAGCACTTCTCCTCCGAGTCGGATCAACCATACCAGTAGCCCCCTGTTTCAATTTTTTTGCCGTTGTTTGACCTTGTCTGGACTTCGTGGGCGTGTTCTTCGTTCGTGTACTGAGTTTAGTGATTTGGTTATAGTCTTTTAAACATAAAAAACCCACCGATGCCACTCCAGAGGCAACCGAAAATGTGTTGATACTGCTTTCCAGTTCAATCAAGAAACCTGATTGCTGAAGTACATCTTTATCTTCCCCCTTGTCCTCGGCATGATCTCTTGGATCAACTGTGGACTCTTTTCGTGAGCACGCGACAATGATGACAGGATTTCTGTCAATTGTGTGGTCTTCAGAGGCAGTTGCTTGCGGAAGAGTTCCTTTATCAGAATCTGTATTTAACGAATGGACACTCGAAATCTTAAGCAGGAAAGACTGGTTTCCCAGGATATTGGCTGTCGGCGTTACTTCGACTTTATCTTTTTCAGGACCACAGCCATCCACTCTGGAACGGCTCTCACACTCATTACAGATTTTATTCTCAGAACTAACTTGATCAGGAGTGGTTTTAGTTCCTACCGCATTGGTAGGGCTAATTTCTAGCTCGCAGGAAAACGTGTCCGTGTTTCCTTCATTTTTGTTCTCTGCTTCTAGTGCCCAATGCCCTCGATTTTGGCTTAAAAAATACCGATCGTTGAGCATTTGGCAAGAAGACTCTGTTGTTTTTGCTTTGAAAAGTAGCTGGATGGATTCCTTGTGGGGTACGGTGATGCCGAGCTTCGAGGATTGTATGAGACCATCTTTGATGCTACTTCCTCCTTCTAGTTTCTCAGACTTGCCCCGTTGCTTTGAGTCGATTGGAAACCACGAGGAAACGTTATCGGGAACACCGCAAACAAATTTGTATTCTATTTCCTTCCGTTCCTCTCTTTCCGCATAGTTCATGTTCCCCGTATCAGCTACTTCTGTCGTAGAGCATGGACCCCTTACGTCAGTACAATGGCTTCCCACCCTCTGACGGAAATGGCTGTTCTCCGAACTACCCCAAGACGCATCCCCATCCTCCATTTTGTCTGGATTTCGTACACCCAACTTTGAGAAGCCATCATTGACATCATTTCGTGCAGCACCGTGTACAGTATCAGCACCCACGATCATTGAAGGAACATTGTCTGGTCGATTCTCGAGCAGGGAGCCCTCTCTCTGCTTCGACCAATCAGGTACCTCATCTTGATCCATGAACTTGTCCCTAAGCGTTCTCGAATCTCTTTCTTCAGAGATATTACTGAAATGGTAGGAGGTGAATCCTTGAGGGACGGCCTCTTGCGCATCCGCGGTCCCTCCCGAAACTAACGGAAGTTGTGCCTCAAAACCGTTGAAACAGCTTTCACTCATTTCTCTCCAAGTACCCTCAGTATCACTCAACAAACCCGCATCTTTCGATGACTCGTTCGGAACTCCACAGTCGGTTTTTTCAAGAGACTCTGTTCGTCTTCTTTTCTGCTCTGATTGTGAAGGTAGTTCAGCAACGCATCCTGAAAACTTCCCTGTCAACGTCTTGGATGTCGTGGAGGAAATCGATTCAATGGTCGGAAGTCTCTGCGACTGAGATCTTCGCGGTCCTTGAACAGGCATCCTCTCGTCCGCAACGACGAACGACAAACTGCTGGCTTTGGTGACCTGTTCGCAGACTTCTTTCTTCTGAGTAAGAGCTTCGTAGAAAGGGTTGTTTTCCTGCACCAGGGTTTTGTTGGAGATGGAGTTGTCGATGACGGTGTCCTCGTCGAAGGTGGTTTGACTCGCTTTGTCTCTAGGCGACGGTCGACAAGGGGACGATTCTTTCGAAGACCATGACGACCGCGAGGTGGTTCTTGGGGAAGGACTACGTCGGAGGCCCATGACGTAGTTTTCCTCGGAGGTGGGCACCGGCGTAGCCGACATCCTAAACAACCATCAACTTTGCCTTAGTCATTACTAGTAGGACCTGCTCAATTAGCTTGCAAATTAACCCACTACCGCCTAGCGAAGCCGTTCGGAAACAGGAAAAAATATTTTATAGGATCTTTTCAGTTCATTTTTGTCACAATTCAAAAAAGATCACCCCCCTGGAAACCTGAAATTTAATTATTTACGCATTTTCCAAAGCTTAAAATCGCGTATATTATTGGAAATAATCCTTCTAATTTCTCTTAAGCTAAATTTCACCCCAAATACTTTGGGCTGTTATGGTTTAATGGTGCTGTTCCCTTACGTTCTATATACTCATTACACCTCAAAAATCATTTATTTTTTAAATTTTATGTCAGTCACAGTTTGAGGAGGGGCCAGAGAAAACTGCTGAAACATTCGGTTCGGATCAGACAAGTCTCATCTTCAAAATTAGTAATAATTACCCGCATTGTTGCGTGGACTTTTTGTGTCCTATCTCTTAAAACTTGAAAAAAAAAGATGGAAGTACCGAATTACACTCACTCTGTGGGCATGTCGGTGGAAGTGTAGCAAGAAGAGCCGACGGCAAAATTGTGGCCGCAGTCGCATGGGCTATCGGTGCTTGTCTGCTCTTGGAGTATCAAGGATTTCCCCTTCTCTTGATCACCCTCTGTTATCCTGTTTAGAACAACAATAACTTTTCCTGATTGTGCTAAAAGCCCTGTTAAAAATAGTTTCCTAAAATTTTTAGATAAATAACAATTATAATGGTTAGAGAAGATTTTTAGAGCTTAAATTTGGCCTAATCCAAAGAAATACTTCATTCAATTTTTCTTCGTTCCGTTGAATGTGGGTTCCCTATTGTAAATTAGAAGGGTGAATTTTACACCTCTTGTGTGTCACCTGTCGTCGCCGGGCCCAGCGAAGCGACAGCAGAACGCAGCACAGTAAAAACACCCGTTTTAGGGAATACTATACCTGCTTTGGGTGTGAAACTAAAACGGGCGTAGGACATATTTTGATGATTTTATAACGTAGACCTATGTTCAGCCGCATCGATGGAAAGCTCTCGCCGAGACCTTGTCGATGATATGGCTGAACATGGAGCTATCTTGAAAAAAAACCAAAATACGTAATACCCGTTTTAGTTTCACACCCAAAAGAGGTATGGCATTCCCTAAAACGGGTACTTTGTTTCGACTGTGAACAGAGGGCTTTTAACCGCCTAACTTTACGTTGGTTAACATAACGGTCGCCAAGCCTTATGCCATTTCTCAGTAACAGTTCCTGTCGCCTAGAAATAAGTAGCATCAGGCTTGGCAACAAGCAGACCGGTAGCAAACACAAACGATACGATCTAGCTTAACCTAACCTTTACGCCGTTGCAAGTGTTAATCTCGTGGCACTGAGTAACTTAAAACCATGTTGGAATAGAATTGGTCGGAAATTTCTCAGTGCATCAGTGCGGGTTGCCTAACTAGCGTACCTTTGTCGGTGCATTCCGGTCTGACGTGCGGGTTGCCTACTTCGCCTGGGGGAGTTGCTTTCCTTATCCGGCGTCAGAAGCCTAGCTTCGTCGCTGTTGCGTCGGTCCGTCTTGGCGAAGCTCGCCAGCAGCCCCGGCTCTTTCCGCTTCCGGAAACTCTCCTTGAGCTCCACTTCCGACTCGGACGCGCTGCCCCTGGTTTTAGTCTTGCTCACGGCCCTCTTTACTATTTTAGCCAACGAGAACTTCATTTTCTTTTTCTTGGCGGGCTCTTGAGTCTTCTCTGCCGGTTGAACATCCTCGCCGATCTGTCGACCAGGAAATATGAGTATGCATACATTACGCTACTTTCCCGCCTTGTTTTTTTCTTTTTTTTAAGTGTTTTGTTAGGTTCATAACATTATTTAATTGATTTTTGCAGTTTTAGTGTTTTGATAAAAAAAAAACTGCATTCTTTTTTTAAAAATTCTCTTTTTAGCCGTCCTAAATGCTTTGGTAAAAAATAATTAGTCTTAATTTTCCAAAACTGAATAGGATCAAAATTTTAATTTAGACTTTTCAGATTTGGTATCCAAAAATTTTTGGTGAAAAAAATCTTCAAAAAATAATAAGCCTCATTTTTTTTCTAAATTGAATACAAAATAAAAAATTGAATTTAAACTTTTAATTGGTTTTTTTTTATTTATTTATTTTGGCAAATGAAAAATCTCCCAAAAATTATTTGTCTCAATTTTTCAAAACTGAATTCATGGCGTCAATGATTGAGGACGTTTAAGATGCATCCCTTGACTTGTGTGTGCAGGTTGCATTTGTTAAAATTACATTTTGTGTTACTTTGGGAAGCTCGTGGGCGGATGAGTGGGGAAGCTCGTTAGCGGATGCGTGGAGGGCTTGGACTTGGCTCTGGTTGAGCAGAAGGCCGTCAGCGCCGTAGTAGGCTGGAGGTCCGCCGGGCGAGGACACTTCGTACACGTCCTCCCTTGCAGAAGTGGTACCTGAAGTGAGACATTTCGACGCGCAAGTAAGCACGAGCGCAATTTCCGCCCTCAAAACATACTCGTTTGCCACCCCATCACGGGAAACATTTAAAATAAAACAAAAATACGTAGAAAAACTTCTTCGTATCGAACTGCTTGTATGAACGTAAGATCCCGTAGTGCTGATTTTTTAGCACAAATTTCCTCGAGAAAGTCATTAAATGAAAACCCAGACTTAAAGTAAAAAAAATATATAAAGTTTTGCTTTAATGGAAAATCATCTTTCTACACATGCTTTTCAAAATTTATTAGCCAAGTATTTGCTTCAAATTTTTCATTGAGATTTTTTCCCAAATTATATTAGTTTGATATCATACCTTACAGGAACAGAATTACCCATAACAGGGATTTTTTATGTGCTTAGTTTTCTTGGCATCTTTTTACATCCGAAAGGTTTATATAGCCTTGAATTAATCTTCGATTATCCAAGAAAATAATTAAATTTGCCAGCGTTCTTTCACCTGTAAAGTTTATGAACTTTGCTCTCTTTGTGTGTGATCCTTTTGACCGCTCCATAACTTCATGAAGATCGACGACTTTCGGTTTGTTAACCAAGATTAAGTGCCCTTTGCTTTACTATAAAAATTAACCCCGCAGCTGTTTTAGGTATGAATGTAAAACGAGGAATGAGCGTTATTTGGTTATTTTTAAAGGTAACCCTATGAATAACCATATCAATGGAGAGCGCTCGACGAGACCTTTTCATTATGGTTAATAGGTTTATCTTCAACAATGTGGATTTATAATTAATCCACTTGAATCTTAAAAAGTAATGTAACTACGCTCTTCCCCTGTTTTACTTTCATACCCAGAACAGGTGTGAGACAACCTAAAAGAGGAGTTATATTTTATTGTGTTCGCTCTGCTCACCTTAGGGACGGAGAGTAGAGCGAAAAATCAACCCCTAAAATTCAAATCGCGTGGCGTTTATCTATCAATTAAATGTCTATATTTTATCTAGATATCGATAAAATATCTGTATATATCTGTAGATATATATCGAACAAAATTTCATGGGAAAAGATTAGGCAATACTCACCGCTCGACTCCGGCAGACGAAGATGCTTAATCTCCCGGACCTGCGACCTCGTCGACGGCGGGTCGTCGACCCTGCGGTGATCCTCGACCCTGCGTGTCGCTTCGACCCCTTTGGGCCTCACGGGGGGCTTGGGTCGCGGGGGCGGGGAGGGCTCGTC
>Ga0058701_10000957_pt1 | contig 19895 bp, 5 predicted proteins | sample AgamicOrMae_FD_97039 | JGI IMG/M metagenome (GOLD analysis project Ga0058701, IMG submission 97039) | Agave microbial communities from Guanajuato, Mexico - Or.Ma.e | ecosystem: Host-associated > Plants > Phyllosphere > Phylloplane/Leaf | place: Guanajuato, Mexico | collected 2012-06-04
AGTTAGGTTAAGTTAGGTTAGGCTAAGTTAGGTTAGGTTAAGTTAGGTTAGGTAAGGTTAGTATTGCGGTTAAGACCTTTGGCGTTTGCGACTTTTCTCGTTTGGCGGTTACGGATTGGCGCTAGTGGTTTTTGGCGCTTATGACAGCTACCCTTCCGAGGATATGTATTTTCCTTACTTTTTCAGCTTCAGCCACGTCGCCGATTTTCTCCTCTGTGCTTGGATTGATGTTCGTGAAAACTTTGCCTGAGACGGACGGAACATTTTCATTGTTGATGAAGTGCTGCAAAAATTGAAAAACATAGTTTTAATTGAAGACGCAAAAAGGAAGAGCATTCCGGCTTTGGGAAAGGTAATCGGATTGAACTGTAACTATGAAATATTCGCTATCTCTTAAAATTGCTTTGGGGAATCGATCGTTAGCCACCTTACCTTAAATTTGATTTGATAGACGTGTGGCGATATGTGATAGTCAACCGAATAAAGATATTAAGAAATCTTAGATGAGGACTTTCTCATCTGAGATTTCATCGACAGTAAATCAACGAGATAAAAGGGAAAGCTTTGTGTAGTTCATGTGTCAGTTCACTTCCTCAAAACAAGAAGAATCAGATTCAAAAGCCTTTTTTTTTAATATGAAAAAGATTTGTGTTGAGACGTGCTGAAATATTGACGCCTGATCCGCTTTGCCCCGCCTCCTTCCCCGCGAGATAAACTCATCGATGAGAGCGCTTCGGGAAAACAGAGATAGCTGTCGCTGGGGCCTATATTTTTTTTTAATTCGTTGAGATTATACAGGTATTGTTGACAAGTCAACGGAACGAAATGAGAAAAGGGGATATTTAAATCCAGTTGAATTTCCCGAAAGTGATCTATCAATGATAATTTTTTTCCTGAGTGCAATTAATTAAAGCTAATCATACAGTGCGGCGAATATCCTCGTAAAGAGGTCAAGAGATATTTTTCGGTTCTGATTGTAAGTACGAGCAACTTCTCTTTAGATACGTGTAACTGCAAGTAAAATACTCAAGGACACAGGGAATTCTTTCATCGGAGGTACAGATGCGCAAGGACGTAAACGCCTGCAATTGTACACTGTAATAAATTCTATTAATGTGGCTCTGAGCTAGAGTCCTACAAATCAAACCGTTATGACAGCGAATAAATCGTCTCAGTAACAGCAGCGACAAGCGCGGAGTCCTTGAGAACGCATATGCTCACGACTTCAATTCGACCATCGTGTTGAAAAATCGCACGTCGGCACAAGTTCACAAGGATGGTATAATCACAAAGTCATGTCGAAATTCAACGCGAAAAAGGAAACTTTTTTGTTGCTCGAACAATTAAAAAAAAGTGACCGCGTCACGTTACAAATAGCCGTAAGCGTCAAAAATTACCGTTTGCTGATTGAAAAATAAAAATAACAGCCTACATTGAAAATAAAGCGTACAGCAGGTCATTGGGTAAATTCCTTATTCAGGTAAATGAATGCAGTTAGATCGTTTGTGTCATTCTTGGTTTTCGCAAGGTGTATCTTTCATTTTATTTAAATAATTGTCGCCCCGGGACCTAAGAAATCCCTTAGATTTTTGAAGCTTTTACGTCAGGCGGGTGAACAAAGATTGAGGGCCTCGCACGAATCATTTTCTTTTAATATTATTAATTTGAACGTGTGGTAAATAGTTCATAATTGAAGCCGCTAATTTTGATTGACATTCTACTAGAGACCCTCAAGGTAGAGAGTCGCCAACCTCGGACATCACATGCCGTTTCTGATTGGTTGCGGATTACAGAACCCATAATTGAGCCATCTGATTGGCTGAGCTGTCAAGACGCGGCCAATTACAGGCGTGCTTTGCCAAAGACGTCAAAGATTGGCGACTCTACCTTCAGCGGGCTCTACATATTAATTATGGGTTGGAACCGGCGGAATTCACCGGCCTTTCTCTTCTTGAATAGATTCATCAAAACTTGCAGACGTTTAGTGCCGTTACTACAAAGAGGGCCAAAAATCAGTGGGTTGAAAATAAATACACCACTTGTTCTGTACTTCAAAAACATAATAAATTCGTAAATTAATGTAGTGCCCTAAACCTAAGCGTTTTTATGTATTTCCAACGCGGTTTATCATTGAAGCTAAAATTTGTTGGCGCAGATATTTTTTACGTTAATATCATAAAATTTGCGAAAAGAAACGAGGCTGGTAGAAATAAGAAGTAGTTGTTTTGAAAAGAGGTAAACTTACCAATACTTTGGTTATGTCCACAAGTTTGTAAGATGCCATTTTATTCAGTCGAAGATTGATAAATTAGCACAGCAGTAAGAAGAACCGAGGAAGTTTTTGTTGAATGCCGTAACAGGAAAGATGGCACGCTCAGGACACAACAGCTGAAGCTAAATCTGTCGTACTGAGTGAATCTCCGGCCGGCTGCGGTGTTGTTAAAAAAACATCAAGAGTCCCCACCAGGGAGCGTCAACTCCCGTATAAGATTTTGCCCTTCATTGAAAACGCCGCGAGCGCCACGAACGGCTGCTCACCCGAACTAAACAGGTGGTGGGGGTGAAACTAAGGACACCGGAAGTTCCGTAAGAGTCGACGCACCCTGGCCCCCATCATGCTCTCCTCCACCTTATCAACCGAGTTGGTTGCATTCTGAACTACACTGCAAGTAAATTGACTCAATAAATATTTTAGACTTTACAGAATTTTTTACGCTAAACCTTTAATCAAATATTATATTATTGCGCTTATTTGATACAAAACTTCTGTAGTTTTCCCAAATTTTCCGCATTGATACATTTATTTCAAGCCAGAATTAATGACTTGTGATAATCTATTTCTCTGGGATTAGCACGACCTCGATCCCCTCTTCTCGACATTGTTCCCCTTCGAAATACGCCTTCCGGAAGGTATTCCAAACTTTTCTTTAAAAAAGAAAAAAAAAAGTCAATCCAGCGCACTTAAATTTTCAGTATTCCATGTCCGTAATTGCTGAACTTTGATCGAAACGCCAAACCCGAACAGTTCCAAAAACTCACACGGAACATAAAAATAAGAACTTAGTAATCAAAGGGCACATTTTTCTCTATTATAGACCAAGTTCCTTAGCATTCATGCGAGACAGCTTATCCGCCGACTGAGAATGCTACGAACACCATCTGTGACGAAATTAAAACCATCCCAGGTTAAGGCATTTTGAAAATTACCACTCTCCCATGATGTCTTCGAATACTAACAGATCGCCTGTTCGAATCTAGACCAGTTAACAAATACCGGTAAGAGAGGAATTATGTAAAAAAAAACAACCAAAGCATAAAATACATAAAAGAGTGCTTTATTTTAACAATATGTTAGCTTTATTATAAAAATACTGTTAATAAAAAGTGCAATAGTAAAAAGTGACTAGAAAAATTTAAATATACAAAAGCAGAGGAGGCGAAAGGTTAGGATTAAAAAATCATCGATAAGTTGAGAGACTGCTTCCTTCCTTTGGGCCGAATCGTTTTTTGAAGATACTCATTCTCTTGGATGTTGGAGTTAGGGGAGCATCGTTCTGCACACATAAAGGTTATTCTTAATTCAAGAGAATCGGACTATTTCGGACACACTTCCGAGGTGGTATCAGATTTAAGCGAGCGGTTTGGCGAACGCACGCTTAGCAAATAGAAAACCCCAGATTTTTCCGAGCCCAAAATTATTCTGATAATTGTAGTTGGTTGACTACAAATGTATCAGTTAAAATTACCAACAGTTTAAGCTGATCTTGGTTTGCGAAATGCGTGGAACAAGTCTTAAGAGCGTATACGTGGAATAAGTCTAAAAATATCAGATGGTCCAGTTCGCTAAAGACTTGGGTTAAGTAACAGTTCGTTTACCAAATAACAAGCTTAGCCCATAACAGCCCAAAGTATTAGGAGTTAAATTTAGCTTAAGAGAAATTCGAAGGATTTCTCCCTTTATATTACGCAATTTTAAGCTCTGCAAAATGCCTGAATTAATAAATTTCAGGTTTTCAGAGAGGTGAAATTTTTTTAAATTGTGGCAATTCTGAACTGAAAAGATGCTCTTAAATAATTTTTTTCTGTTTCCGAATGGCATCGCTGGGCGGTAGCGAGTTAAGGTAGCCTTGGTTTGCGATATACGTTGATAAAGTTTACTTTGATTTGAAAAGGCGCTTCCCCCTTAACCTAAGGGATCGTCCATAAATAGCGCAACGAAAAAAAAGGTCACTCTTTTGACCCCCACCTCCCTTCACGTAACCGTTCCCCCGACACAGAATGAATTGGGCGTAACTCCAGGGCCAACACCCCTCGTCCTCTTCGAGCGTTACGAGGTAAGAGGATAACCCGTAAGTTTATAAAACAACAAAAATATTCCACGCGTTAATCGGAAAATTCCCAAATACTCCACGCACAGCGGAGGGCAGTAAGGGCTTGTCACAACATTTTAGTTTACAGAAAAAAAATGTGTTGGTAGTACTAATGCATATAGGTAGGGCGAATGACCCAAGTCGATTTCAAAGGTATTGCCAACGTGAACGTTTAAGGTAGTAGACTCGGGACCCGCCCGATCCGCGGGGCGGGTAAAAAAAGTTGCTTCAAAACCCTTGAAATTTCTTGTGCGTGTTCGAGGGGCCTATATTATCCTCATGAGCATTAAACATTCATCCTGTCCTGCTTGCGGACGAGTTTACGAGCTCCAAAAACACGTAAAAAGCAAATTTTGCGAAACGAAGCTTTTCAAAGCTAGTTACTGTCGTTATTTGGTCGGTGACACCCACTGTCAATTTTTTCTACTCATTTCCCACCTTAGAAAGAGCTTAAATTTTGTTTTGGAGACAATTCTAATCACTCAAAAATAGCGTAAACCTAAAATATCACATATATAAAAGCAAAAATGTGCGTTTTCACAAAAGAACAATGAATAATTCAACCCTGATTATTTCAAAATTGAGTACGGTGACAGTGAGTTTTCGTGTAAGAAATAGATTCGGCGGGTCCTAAAGAGCATGTTACAGAAATTTTAAGCGATTCTGATCACTCGACCAAGGTCGCTCCTGCTACCTTAACCTGCTACCGCCCAGCGATGCCGTTCGGCAACAAAAAAAAATTTAGAGGATCTCTTCAGTTCAGTACTGTCACAATCTAAAGAAATATAACCCCTCTGGAAACCTGAAATTTAATTATTTAGGCATTTTCCAAAGCGCAAAATTGCGTATTTTAATGTAAAACATCCTTTTAATTTCTCTTAAGCAGAATTTCACTCGAAATACTTCGGACTGTTATGGGTTAAAACTCTGGCAAGCCATTATTGCTGTTACTGTAGGTGAATCACTAAAATATGCGAAGGAAGTGCAAAGAACTTGCCTCGTCGCCCTTGATGTTGAGAGGGGGAGGCGCACTGGCGCCGGCAACCGCGCCCACTTTGCTGCTGGTGAAGAGCGCTCGAAGTCTGCTGGGGGTCGTTTTGCCGGTGCGAAGGATGCCAATTATGCCGCCCGAGGACTGGCGGTTCGGCTCCTGAAGGATACTGCGAGGTGTCAAATGTTTCGCCTCCTCTTTACCCTACAAAAGAAAAAAGAAGTAAAAAAAAATGAAAAGAGGAAGAATATTGGTTTCTGATAAGCTGAAAGGTACGATTTCATAGACTGGTGCACCCAAGGGTTTTTATGCTCTGTCAGGGTTGTTGCGATCGTTGCGCTGCGGGGAAAAGTGAAATTCCCTGATTTTTCCCCGACTTTTTCAGACCTTACAGGTCGTATTCGGGGTTGTAATTTAGGACTACTGGAGTATCAAAACCCTCAAGCACAGGTTTTTTTTTTTTAAATTAGCACTACCCTACAGAGAGTTTAGGTTAAGATTTAACGCAGTACATATATATAAACTTTGTAACTAATACCCATTTCAAAAAAACAAAACTATCATTTACTGGTAGTTTATGTTATTAAAAATAATTTCATGTGAGATGGAACAGCAGCTTGTACTTCACGCCTAATATTATATTAAAAGAGTATTAAGCATCGCACCAAATTTTCGGGCTAAGGAATTAAAATGCACAAAAGAGGCATCTTTCCGGGATAAGGGCCGATTCCCTATTTTTCCGACTTCTCCCTGACCAAAACAATACCTTGATTTTTCCCTGACTTCCCTGACCCGCAACAACCCTGTCTGTATATTAAAAGCTTTAAACTTTCAGAAACTAGACAAAATGACATAAATATATCTTCCAATATTAAGAATGAGAAGCCTTCAAGTCTTTTGATTCCTCCGATATTTTCGAAAATTTTGAAAAATATTACTCTACAGAAGTTTAAAGCGGTTGTAATTTCTATCAAATATTACCTTTGGCTAAGGAATGTGGATTTTCCTCTCAATTTTCATTTCTATGTTTTAACAGAAAATGAGAAAATCACCCAAACATTGCCTACTAAGGGTTGTCACAAGATCTTACTTTCGAAATTTCCTGACTTTTCCTGAACAAATGCGATCATTTTTTCTGCGGTTCGCCCGTCGAGCTCCGAAAAAGGTTTGAGAATACCAGTGTCTCTGCTTATCGACGCAGCGTCTCGATCATATCCAAAGGACAGTTTTTAATACATTTCGGTCAAAATAGAAAATTTAACTGACTTTGCAAGCGTTTTCCCTGACTTTTCTTGACCGACTATTTTTTTACTGACTTTTTCCTGACCTGTGACATCCCTGAATACTGTATTCCGGATGAATGAAAATGATCCTGTGATTATCTCGAATTTTATAATTACCGGTATCAAAAAAAGAGAGGGCGACTTCCAGATTGATAGTAAAGTCTCTTTAGAACATTTCCCAGACAGACTGGTGCCCCACAAACCATGAATATCCATGCAACACAAACGCCATGCATTAATCACGAAAAGGCAACACAACTTGATGTTAACGCAAAGCATCTATGACATGTGGTCCACTCTTGAAGCTTTCAAAGAACCAACGAACCGGAACGAAAACTTGCCACATTTCGTACGAAAGATAGTTTTCGCCAAAAGTCATAACGCTATAAGGATCTGCATGACATGTGACGTAACCTGTGCGAACATCTCACCTGAAGGGAAAGTCGGCGCCCGTTCTTACTCGGAGTTGGTGGTCCGGGACGTTTATAAGAGGTCTGTAAGTCAGAGTACCAAATGACCAAAAAAAATAAAAAAAAAAGTGAAATCTTCTCAAAAGGTTCGCCGGTACACACACAAAGTCCGCAAACCCTTCGCATAGTCAAAAATAGCATGATAGCTACAATCGCGTGTTCGTGCAAAATTTCGAATGTTTGATATCGCGTTTCTTCCCATTTTCCGTGAGACAACAATGATTCTGTACTGAGCTGGGTGATCGAGCGGTTCGGAGCGAGTGGCCGAGCTGCCGAATGCGCTCGTCCATTGTCCAAGTGTTGACGCTTTGGAGGAGAGCGTTAATATGCTTCCTCTCGCGCGATTCAAGCTGGGACAACGGCGTGATGCGGATGCACCGGCAGAGTCGCGCGGGCGTCTGCTCGAGCCTGTAAAGCGCGCGACAGCGAGCCCGGCCGGCGCCCGGGTGCAGCGGGGCGTCGGGGCTCGTCGGCAGGCGGCACCGCTTCTGGTGCCGGATCGACGAGTGGCTCGACGAGGGCCGCGCCTTGTTCACCACAAACTTGGAGCGCTTCTTGAAGAACGAGTCGCCTGAGGGGGACGACTGGGAGGGAGCTTTTCCGGGCAAGGCTTCGAGGTTTCCGGGAGAGGAGTTGGTGGCAGGCTTCGAGGAGGGCTGCTCGCTCCTTTCCGGGGAAATGCGAGGCTGAGGTTTGCGCGAGCCGGCGGGTCGCGCTCGGGGTCGAAGGTCGGGCCGGGAAGCGGTCGAGGGTCGGCATTGGCAGAAGCGGAGGTAGGACAGGGCTCTCCAAAGGCGAACAAGCGAACGGGCCTGCTGGGAGAGCGTCAACCGGGGCCATGAGCAGTGACGCTTCTGTTGTTACAATCCCAAAAGTGTCACTTCTAATGTCCCATTCTTTAACCCGTCAATTTGACACAACCCACAATGTTTCCAATACCAATGATGTACGGTAAGGTGATTTAAGAATTTACCATTTTTATCCCTTGGGTTTATCACCACTTCCACCATACCACGTTTAGGTTAACACCCGTACATTACGGAGACACCAACTTTCCAAGCCGCTAAACACTCGAGTTTAACCCAGAACAGCCCAAAGTATTTGGGGTGAAATTTAGCTTAAAAGAAATTGGAAAAAATTTTCCATTAAAATACGAAATTTAAAGCCTCGAAAAGTGCCTAATTTATTAAATTTCAAGTTTCCAGAGGGGTCATATTTTTTGGATTGTGAAAATGCTCAACTTAAAAGATCCTTTGAATTATTTTTTTCAGTTTCCGAACGGCATCGCTGGGCGGTAGTGGGTTAAAGAGTGAGTGCGGTTTAGAGTAACCTATTCAAAGCTATTCACGAATTAAGCATGCGAGAACAAAAATCGAGGGAATCCGTCTTCAAAAGACAGCTTATAAAGATATCAGTGTTCCGTCGATCTCAAGAAGGGTCATCCCTGTAAATTGGAATATCAGTTGAGACATTTTCCACCTCTGTGAAGCCCTACAACCAGATTCACAAAGATCATACTTTAATTGAATGTATTAAGAACACAAATCGAGTAAGATCTCTGATCTGCTGCGGTGGTGCACTGATAGACCTTTCTTCCTGGTAACAGTGTACAGTCGAGGGCATAAGTCGTTGACAGTGGATTTTCGTCCCGCGCAAAGCTGTGGTGGCAGCCCTGCTTGGGCCATCTTGGTTGAGGTGAAAGAGGAAACATTTTGCGAGCGCACATGATCACAACATCCAGTAAATTATCTTGCAGCTCGATGTTACTGTTCGAGGCTGCCGACATGATTTTGCGCAGGATGAAAATGCACTGTCAACGATTTATGCTCACGACTGCACTGGGACATTCACAAGATGTGCAAACAGAGCCACAACCGTGCGGTGAACATTGGCACACCCCCGACGTTACGCATCCGACTGTACAGTGGGCCACAAAAGTCATGACCCATGCTTCCATGTATTTCTTATGGAAGCACAGGTCATGACTTTTGTGACACTGTACACTGAACACCAAGTCGCACAACAGTTGATTTGTACTCTCAGCTCTGCGATGTTATCATTTCTCGTATATCATTACAAGGCAAAACTTTGAGAATACAAAACAACTTCAAGACGACTGGCGTCAGCTCTAACACAAAATGTCCCGTAATTTGCAATGTTCCCACGAGAAACCGAACTGAGTGAACTGGCGGAAAAGAACTAGGAATTGACGTCTAGGAGCAAAGCAGAGGTTCCGCACGAGAGGGAACCGAAAGACACGGTTTGAAAACCAAAGTCAGATAAAAACTGATTTTTTTTTGGGGGGGGGAAAGACAAAACTGATTGCTGATGAAAGGTCACTAAAGCAATGACTCGAGAAAAGAAATGAATTGCACAAAAACTTACAATCGTTCAACTCCATCCACAGAGGTAAATTCCTCATGACTTTTCAAACACAAAGTTTTAAACAAGGATGGGGGTGTACATAAATAATAAGATTGTAACTCTGAATGATGAAATAGTTCGAGGTAAAAACCGATAATGATGCTGAATTAAACTGAAGACTACGCCACAAAATTAATGATTACATCGTCAATTCAAAAATAATTCCTAGCAGAAAAATAATGATGTAACTTCGAGTCCCTGGACACGAAAATGAGAGATTTTCAGGTTACAAAAAGAGTACTTTGAAGACGTGTTAACGCTATACGATTTGTTTCAGACGTAGAATTTACTCGTCAGCTCACAAAGATCCGCTTCCCACTTCAAAGAGCCAAAAAAACGTCAGAACAGAAACCGCCGTTTTAGTTTTATACGGAATTTACGGCTCTATTGACTATCCACAAGATTTCGCTACGCGCTAACTACGAAGCCGAAGAGGTCTTATTTTCTAGGCGTTTCTGTTCGGAGAAATTTTGCTCTTCAACCATTTTAACCAATTTGGGTCCCATGCAACCACACACTTATTGAACCTACTCAATTTAGATCGTCGGTCTCTCTCAAATACTCCGCGATCGATGAGGCAAGCTTGTGGTGCAGATAAAAGAAAAAAAAAATCAAAACGTGCGCACGGAAAAAATAAAGCAACTCAACGTGAGCAAATGGGACTATGCACTAGGCGGCCACAACGTATGCCTTAAACGGCTTCATTTTAACCCACCTCCCCCTCTGACGCTTTTGGACACACTATGAATGTTAACTAGGCGACAAAAATGCCCGTATGAATAATTTGTTAGGAAAAAAACGGCCTCATATTAGCAAGTCAAAAGTTATTAACTTCAAGAATTTAACTTGCTAATTTCAACGTTTATTAGCTTTATAAATTTAATAAGATTCACTTGACCCTAATCGATTCATGCCCAATCGACTAAAAAAAAAAAAAGGATTGAGTACCTCTAAGAGTAGATTCTCGACCCCCTCCAAAAGATGCCCAAATTTGCAAAATTGTCTTTCGACAAAGAAAACCTGGCAATAAAAGCCGATTCCGGGAGCGTATCTTTAGTGCTTCTCAAAATTTAGATTATTAGCCACATTGATCGATTTTAGAGCCACGATTAAATTTAGCGTTGTCACTGCCAATTTTATTCAGATCAGGATTTCCGTATAACCTTGTGGCCGCCCGAAACAAGGAAAACACACGACAATGTAAGATGATACCAACGCTGAAAGAAGAGGTTGGAGAAAACTTACCTGACTACGATCTTTAGTCTGTCGTCGGCTGTCTCCCAAGACCTGCAGGACATGCAAAGTCGGTTAAATCATAGAAACTATTTCTCCTGCGATCGAGCGGTTAGTGTGGTTCTTGCCTTGATCTCATCTTCGTTTGCTAATTTCGGGTCGTAAAGCTGCGTCTCTGCGGGGTACGAACTCTTGAGATGAGGAAGACACATGGAGTTTCGTTGCTGGAACTCGTTCAAGCGAGTTCGGCCCGACTTCATGTCTGCCAGGTACGTGTTGTTGAACAGTTCGCCATCTTCGTCTTCTTCCGGGAAAGCCACACCTTACAAAAAAGAAACACACAAAGTCGGTTCATTTTTCCTAATTCATCCGGTCGTTCTTCACAATGATCTAGAGAGACTGTAGTGTAACAGGGAGTGGCCAACTCTAACGGTCCTTTTGAATTCCACCGATCTGATTGGTTGGGATCCAAAATTTGGTGTGGTCACGTGGTACAGTTGGCCACTCTCCACTCGTAGGCTCACTACTGTGATCCGACCGTGAGTCTCTCGCCTGAGACAAAAGCGTGTTCACCACACATCCTACACTAAACGGTGGAATTTTCCACCTTTCCTTGCCAAGCTGACAATGAGCGGAGTGACTGCAGAGAGCGACACCCTAACTTAACCTCATGTAAGTCGCCAAACCTGATGCCGCTTTGCCGTAGCGATTAACCCATAACAGCCCAAAGTATTTGGAGTGAAATTTAGCTTAAGAGAAATTGTAAGAATTTTTCCCTTAAAATTACGCAATTTGAAGCTTTGGAAAATGCCTAAATTATTAAATTTCAAGTTTCCAGAGGGGTAATATTTTTCAAAGTGTGACCATACCGAACTAAAAAGATCCTCTAAAATAAATTTTCCTGTTTCCGAACGGCGTCGCTGGGCGGTAGAGGGTTAAAGTTACACCAGGCTTGGCGGCAGCGAAGCGAAGCACAAAGCACATGGCTTACATGTGAGCCTTACCCAGATTTACCTAACCAACGCGGACGATGTAGTTAACCCTAATAACACGATGAAAAAATTAAACTAGGGTGACAAACAAGATAAAAAAATCCACCTTTGAAATTTCCTTTTAAATTCCTGATGAGTCTTTGTAAGATGAACCTGGGTTAAAGGTTCCGAGTATTGCACATTTTCTGAGTTAACATGACGTTTGAGCAATTCCAAACACAGTTTCAGCTGGCTCATATGCACGCACGTCTCCGGACATCAAGTGCTTGGTTATACGACAGTTCTCCATTTCAAGGACATAGATAGTCTAACGGTATGCAGGAGTATATAATATATTATTGCTTCTCACTAACGGGTGACAATGAAATATTAAGATTAGGGGGGCGCACCGCTACGTGGACGTAAGTCCTTTCTTAGAGATGGCCAAGTCCCGTAGCGGGTCCGGGGAGCATTCGATAGCGCCAAAAACCGCAAGCGCCAACGCCAAAGTTCGTAACCGCCAGATGATACGTACATCATAAGCCTATCATTCCATAGGTAAGGTTTAGTTGTGTTAGGTTTGGTTAAGATAGGTGAAGTTAGGTTAGGTTTGTATATCGATTACGAACTTTGGCGTTTGTGACTTTCATCGTTTTACGGTTACGGATTGGCGCTTACGGCGTTGGCGCATGTGCTTTTTGGCGCTTATGACAGCTACCCGCGGGTGCCAGTTGTTCCTGCTGTCGGACCTCAGAGCTCTCCCGAACAGGTCAAGTCGGTGAAGAGCCCTAAGAGGGTGACAGGATGAGGACAGACGGGTATTTTTTTAAAAAAAGAAGATGAAAACTAAATTTAAAATAGGTAATAAAGCGGAGGATTTTGGTTGTTGCTTACCCATGGAAGCTGGTGCCATGACCGCCGAAGAGCTGCTGGAGTTTGGCGGAGGACGCTGAGTAGCGGCAGCTCCCTCCTCGATCCTGCTCATGGCAGAGGTGAGCTGCCCTCGCTTCGGCTTCACAGGCGGTTCCGGCCTTTTGCGTTCGCACAAGCTGCCACATAAGACCACGTCAGATCATCTACCATACCCACTCACCGATAGGAAAAAGCGTACTTAGCTCCGCATGATTTAAAAACTTCATGGGGTGCATACCCCCATGGGTAGTATTCAGATTTTAAGGGAAAAATAGGGGTTTTCCTCACACTCAAAATAAACCGATCCCCTACAGAGCTTTGATAAAGTTGATTCCTTATAGGAATAAAAATGGCGTGTTACTTAAGATACTTCAGTATTTTTTTTATACCGATAATATGGTCTGATATTTAGTGTTAGGGATTATTTAGGAATTAAAATATTTTTCTTATATCTTCCGTCTTATTAAGCCCGAAGGATTTCCTATTATTCGGTACGTAGGAACGCAGCCCTGCGACAAAGTACGAGAGTTTCGCGGGCGTATAACGTCAGGAAGTCCTAAAAATTCGATTTTTCTCGCGCCATTCGATCAAACAATCGTTCGAAGTCTTAAAATGTGCGTAAAAATTTCTTTAAAATAAAATAGACCTATTTTTTCGCTGAATTTTTAAACAGAATTACGATAAAAGTAAAATTCAATTGTGCTGCACCCCGATTTAAGAGTACAATGGGGTCTTATTTTGAGATAACGTCTCCCAACGGACCTCCCTTGAAATAAACATTTCACCGGCATTTTGTAGACTTGTCACCAACAATGAGAGCAACCCCAGGTGTAAATATCGCGATTTAAATCCGGTAAGAGTCGTAAAAGTAGAAAAAAAAAAGACCTAGAATTTCTCCGGTCATTTATCGCGCGTTTTACTTCAAAATAACGGTGCATTAAAACGGATCGATTTGTGATTTCAAGTGTACGGCAAGTTGCCTACCTCTGGCGATCAGGTCTTGCTCTGTTGATGAGCGGAATCGTGTCTTGGCCGATGCGGTCCAGTCCATCGACCGATAAAGTGTGCCTCACACTTTGCGGCACTGCAAAAGTCTGATTCTTATCGCTTTCCTGGGCGTAGCGCCCCAGAAGCTTGTCTTCCAGTTTCTTCTTCTCCTGCTCCAACTGGATCACCTTCTCGTTCAGTTCCCACAGCTGCGACGCCTGGCTTTGGACGTGTTTCTTGAATTCGGCGATTTTCTTCGTCAACTCCCTTTCCGAACGTTCCTTCTCTTCCTTCACACTGTTGATCTCATCGGTGCAAATTTGGTCCTAAAGAAGCATCTACATTAACCCTTTTCTGCTCAGGAGGCAGGGTATTCAAAAACACTAACATTTTTGAGCTACGAAAATGTGTATCAAGCTCTTTACTTGGATCACAAGTTTTGAAATCCAAAATTGGACCACGGAAGCGCGCCTTTTGATACCTTTATATTTGAAAATACAAATATTTGTATGCTAAAAAATTGGATTAAAGCTTTTTTATTAGAACACAAGTTTTGAAACTCTGAAATTGACCACGGCACCTTTTTTGATACCTTTCCCAGCGCTAAAAACAGGCTGCGCATTGTACATAAGTGTATTTATGCACATGAAGAATAGGCAGTAACTTATATCACGAGTAAGAACCGTAGATGAACGGGGGTTAATACGGTGGCAGCTCGAAACACAGATATTGTTTTTTTTAACTGAAGATTTTGAGGCTGAAAGACGTTATATTTTTGTTGGTCAATACTTCAAAAGGCGTACTGAACGTGTACACAGAGCAAACAAGGATTACAGAGCCTACTCACCATCTGAATTTTCAGTTTGTCCAGTTTGGCGGCGTAATGCTTGTGCAGAGACTCGATGTTGTCGTTGGTTTTTAGACACGTTGCTTGTTGAGCTTCCCGAAGTTTTTCTTCCATGACTTTGTAGGACGCTTGTAATTGTAAGTGCTCTGCTTGCAAAGATTTATACCTCCTTTCAGCATCGCCTGAAACAAACCAAAACAAATTCATTCAGATATCGTGAACCTTCAAACTTCAAAGTGATCTGGAGAGGAAGGTAGTTACGGTTGCATGTTTAAAGCATGTTACGGTTGAAGAGTTAGTGATAATTTTAATTTTTAATTTAATTAGCCAAGCACGGCATAAACGCAGCCTGGCAGAATGAGTTTTAGTCACAACTTCGAGTATGCAGAAGCAAAGAAGCTCTGATGAGTAACACCTCGTCTTTTATAGGCAATTCATAAACAACCAGGCAATGCTATAACTTGACGCGAAATGTGGTGCACTTTGACAGCACAGACTAGCAGCATTGTCTGACATCGGCCTCACATCAATTGAAAAGCCTATTTAATGGCAAAAGGAACTCGATATCTCGATTGCAAATAAAACCCGCATACCAATGCGCACGACGAACAACCATTTTTCGCAACTCTCCGCCAACTACAAATACTTACTTTCAACAGTGATGTGTACGTCCCCGCGGTCGTTGGACTTCGTATCGAGCACTCCGGCTTTGATGAAGGTTTTCCCGAAGTCGAGCGAAGGTTTTTCTTCAGCGGCCACCTTAGACGCTCCGTCGCAGGAGAGGGACGTCTTCACCGTCAGGACCTCACGGGCCTGCTCGTCCATGAAACTGTTGCACCGGTCCACCAAGAACTTGCACCGACTGATCACATCTCGGACATCGCCCACCAACTCCGTCATCAAGTTGCGAACGACGTTGAGATCTGACTCGAGTTGCTCCTTGTCATCAGGGATAGCTTCCAGAGAGTCATCCGGGTCCGCACAGCGCACCGTCAGTTTTAAGATGTCATCCGAACAGCGTATCGTGGAATTGAGGCAGCTGATGTACTTGTCATCCACGGAGCGCAGCATCTGCTCGATATCTCGCTTGGTGGCGTTCACTTCGCACACGGCCGCGCACGTGCCGGGCAGAGCTCTCGTCAGGGAATCGCAGCTAGTCGTCACTTTGTCCAGCCAGCCCCGCAAGCGAGCTAAATGGCTTTGCACCTCTGATTTCTGGTGGTTGATGACGGAATCCAAACTGAGCTGCAGATCCGAACGGGCCTTCTCTTTCTCCAGGTAGCTCTTAATCCTTTCTTCGTTGGATGACTTGGCGGTTTCCAACTCAGCTACCATCCGGCGCAAATCTTCGTTGGATGACTGGGCGGTTTCTAACTCGGCTAACTTCTGACGCAGGTTGTCTTCGATGGATGACTTGGCGGTTTCTAACTCAGCTAACTTCTGACGCAGGTTGTCTTCGATGGATGACTTGGCGGTTTCTGACTCAGCTAACTTCTGACGCAGGTTGTTTTCGATGGATGACTTGGCGGTTTCCAGCTCTACTAACTTTTTGCGCAAAGTTTCGTTTGATGACTTGGATGTTCCTAACTCTGCTATTACTTGACGCAACTCGCCTTCGAGGGATGACTTGGCGGTTTCTAACTCGGCTATCTTCTGACGAAGATCATCTTCCATGGATGACTTGGCGGTTTCCAGCTCTGCTAGCTTCTGGCGCAAATTTTCGTTTAATGCAGTGGATGATTCCAACTCTGCTATCTTCTGGCGCAGATCGTCTCCGATGGATGATTTCGCCGTTTCCAACTCTCCTTGCCTGAGATGCAACTGCATTACTTCCAACTCGAGCTCGCGCTGAGCGCTGATGGTCGTTTTCAAGGTCTCCTCAATTTCCTCCAAACTCTTCTGCAGCTTCTCTCTCTCCTTCACATGCTCACTGATGACGGCATCCTTTTCCGACACAATCTTCATCATAGTCTGAATCTGTTCCTCCAACTCGAGAGAATCGGCCTTCGAATTGGCCAGTTTCTCCGTTTCGAGTTGGTGTTTGAGTGATTCGATTTCGGTAGAACTCGAAGACACAGTCCGCTTGAGACTCTGGAATTCTTCACTCATTCGCTGCGCTCGATCTAGCAGAGGGTCTGTATTTTCCGCTCCACTATCTGCCACGTCAGCGTCCGTTTCAATCACCTCGGACAAAAGAACCACTAAGGTTTCTCTTTCTTTCTTCAACGTATTGATTTCGTTTTCAAGAGAAAGATTCATAGTTGTGACGGCGTTCATCCGCTCGAACATGGCGTTCTGAGTTTCAACACTATCCTCCAATTCCGTCTTGGTTTCTCCTAGTTCTTGACGAAGGTTAGCGATTTCATCCGCTAACTGCAATATCTCCTCTTGCTTTGCCTCAATGGATGCTTCCTGCTGTTCGATCCTTGACTTCGCTTCGTCCAATTCTCGACGAAGAGTTGCAATTTCATTCGTTTTCTCGTCAATTTCTCTTCCTTTAAGCGAGAGCTCTTCACGGCCAGCCAAAATCGAAGCTGTTCGCTCTTCCAGCCCCTTCTTCGCCTCTTGTAATTCTTGCTTAAGAGTCGCTAAGTCATCCGTTTTTTGAGCTATCTCTCCAGTTTTCAGTGACAGTTCATTGAGGTTCGCCTCAATTGTAGCGGCCTGCTCTCCGATCATTTTCTTCGCTTTTTCCATCTGTTCCTGAAGTGATGCGATTTGCTCCGACTTATCTGCGATTTCTTTCACTCGCTGCGCGATGTCTTCTTGGTTTGCCAGATTTGAAGCTTTCTGGTCCTCGACCTCAGTCTTGGTCTCACTCAACTCTCGCTGAAGGGTTGCAATCACATCTGTTTTTTCAGCGATCTCTTCAGCTTTCCGTGAAAGCTCCTCCCTTGTTTTCTGAATCAAAGCTTCCTGCTCCTTGATCGCACGCTCGCAGTCCATGATGACAGACCCTCTTTCTAGCACTGCTTCGGATTTCTCAGCGATTATCTGCTCCATTTCCTGGACTCTTCTCGCCAGACGCGCGACCTCCGCCTCCTTCTCTCCGAGTAGGGTGGTCTTTTCCTCGATAATACGTTCCTTGTCCTCAATAATCCGACACTTTTCGGCAAGATCCGATTCCCTTTCCGAGACGACTCTCACCTTCTCAGATAAATCCGCCTCAAGCCGCGATATGGTTGCAGCCTTGGCTGAGACATCAAGCTCCTTCTCTCGAATAACTTCCATCTGACTTTGGATAGCCTTATCCTTCTCGGAAACTTCCGCACATTTGCGGGATACCATGAGGTCTTTTTCCAATATAATCGAATTTTTCTCCTCGATCACGTCCGCTTTTTCCTTGGAGAGGAGGGCTGCTTTGTCGGCCCACGCGGCAGCTTTCTCGGCGTAGTCGGCCGTTTTCTCGGCGAGCTCGGCCGTTTTCTCGGCGATCACGCGCTCGTGCTTCAGGATCGTTCCGCGTAGCACTCCCAACTCGGTCTCCTTCTCCGCTACGATACCCGTTTTCTCTTGGATGATCTGCGCCTGCTCCTCGATGACCCGAGACTTCTCAACCAGCTCCGACTCCTTTTCAGACACGAGTTTCGCCATCTGCGATTCCAGCTCCGAGATCCGGGCAACCTTCTCCGATAGATCGCGCTGAACGATGGCATGCTGACTTTCGAGGACTTCGGCCTTCTCGGCGAGTTCTTTGTTCTTCTTGGAGAGAGCGAGCTCTTTCTTCTTGAGGAGCTTCGCGGTATTGGAGAGCTCAGAATCCTTTTCCGAGAGCAGCCTCTCTTTCTCGGCCAGGAGCTGTTGACTGGCTTCCAGCTTTTCTGCCATGCTCTGCTTCTCATCGGCGGCACTCTGCAGCCTCCGCTCCAGCTGAGCTCTCTCCGATTCGTACTTCGTTTGCTGGACGCGAAGAGAGCACTCCTTCTCTTGGGCCACGTTGGACAGCGCGGAGATCCGCTCGAGCAGCTCCTTCTTCTCGACGTCGAACTCCATCCGCAGTTTCTCCTTGGTCTCGTGCGCAACACGCATCTCCTCCGCGTAGCTTTTCAGCAATTTCTGGAAGTCTGCCGTCAAGACGGCGTGCTTCTTGTCCAGTGCGCCGTTCTTGTCCTGCAGCGCCTTAAGGTCGTCCTGCGCCGATTCCCGCGACTTGGAGAGAGTGTCGATCTCGCAGCGCGCCGCTTCGAGGTCTTGACGCAGTTGCTCGATTTCGGCGAGTTTCTCGTCCATGAGGGTCGACGCCATCTCCTCCGCCAGGTTGTGGCACGACGCCTCCGGGAGGGACTTCTTCACGGGCGATGGGCACTCCATTTCCTGCAGACGCCTTTTCAGGAGATCGCAGCGGTCCATCAAGGCTGTCTTGTCAGCCCAGTAAGTCTCGGCCTGAGGGCAGAACAAGTCATTTCGGTTATACGGACAACCATTTTGCCCAAAGCTGATTCTAAACACGGCCAGAAAGGTGTTTATTTTTCAAAATACGGCACCACAATAGTAAAAGTAGCGGTATATACAAAGAAAAGTGTAGCGGTATATACAAAGAAACCTGTTTTTTTTTGTTATCAAAGAGGTCCCGTGGGGCTAGCCCATTCTAGGGACGGCACAGAAAAAATATTTACCGCGGTACTAATCTTTTTAATCAAAAACGAAAAACTTCATGTCAGCTAAAATCCGAATTTCGAAACCCAAACACAGCAGCAGAATATAGAGTTCCGAAAAAAAGTAAATCAATATAAAAGAGCATTAGATGGCTCTTCCGATGCAAACAAGTCACGACCACGAAAAAATCGTTCAATGTATTTTAATATTTATTTTTTAAGGCTTAGAATATGTTTATGTTCATAAAATAGAAAGCTCCGATGCATATCCGTTAGATAGTAAAGATTCTTCCCTAGTTTATGGTAACTAGTACAATTGCTTATTAGACTTACTTATAATCCCGATTTGTTCTGAACGTTTATCTCAGGGTTGGCATCGGTAGCGAATTTTTTTTAGCGCGCTAACGCTAAGTCGCTAGAGCAAGGTCGTTAGCGTACCGCGCTAACGGGCAAAAAAAGTAAAAAAAATAGCGCGCTAACGCTACGTTAGCGACGTAGCGGCGCTAACGCTAATCCCACTTATATCACCCAAAGAAAAGTCGAAAATGAACGCGTTGTTACACGGATAAGAACCGTTTCTCGCCTACACAGTGCTGAAAGGCCACGCTGATTCTAACTGAAGATGGGGGGTACGTTGGAACTTTAAAAAAAATAGTGGGATAAGTCTCTGTGTTATTCGTAAGCAAGAGCCATTACCATATACGGATAAAAATACATGTCAAGTACTACTGTATAAATAAATTCGTGCTCCTTCAAGTAAAGTATCCTATCAAACGAACTGGTAAGAAAACAAGACACAAAGAAGCAAGGGC
>Ga0058701_10000958_pt1 | contig 19881 bp, 7 predicted proteins | sample AgamicOrMae_FD_97039 | JGI IMG/M metagenome (GOLD analysis project Ga0058701, IMG submission 97039) | Agave microbial communities from Guanajuato, Mexico - Or.Ma.e | ecosystem: Host-associated > Plants > Phyllosphere > Phylloplane/Leaf | place: Guanajuato, Mexico | collected 2012-06-04
TAACTTAACCTAACTTAACCTAACTTAACCTAACCTAACTTAACCTAACCTAACTTAACCTAACCTAACTTAACCTAACTTAACCTAACTTAACTTAACCTAACCTAACCTAACCTAACAACCTAACGTGAAGCCCAATGCCCTGAGCGGTCAGGCTTGGCTAAAGCCGAGCGGAGTGTGTTACAAAGTACAAGCAGTCTCAAAAGTATTGATCGCTCCATTTCAAATCCCCTGAACTTTGATACGTTAGGCAGCAGGGAACAAAATCACTAGATCTTCAAGTGATATATACATTTGTTTCTGGAGTTTTCGTCGTATCTCATACCGTTCCAAAGTTACAGAGGTTTGAAAAAATTAGAGCGATCAATGCTTTCGAGACTGCCAGTACGAAACCTAACTTGCGCGGATGAGTCCTAAACCTGATATTGTTATTAAAGGTTGATCAAGGTGGAACACGAGGTGGAAATTTTCATCCTTGAAAACAGTGTAATCACCTAAGTCCTCTTACAATTGTTAGTCTCATTTCTTGGTATTCCTCAAACATAGAAAATAGATTCCGAATCGAAGCGATAGTTTTAAAATGGAGATCGAGGAATCCTCGTCTAATTATGACAACAATTTCGCTTGTTATTACTTTAAATGAGTGAATGCGGCTCTTCAACATTGAGAGACTTTGTTCGAGCTGAACTGCCGCCGTAACCAAAGTAATGAAGGTAATTTTAATCATAAAAGGACGTCATACGCATCATCGTCGGCGGCTGCCCATCAAGTCCCTGCGTTTAAGTCTCCGTACTTTATACTATTACTTAGTGAACATAAATCTGCCAAAAAGCAGCCACCCTTTGTCATAAAAGCAATCATGTTTGCTTTGAAAACATAATAAAAACAAACTATGCGACGATTCGCGAATTTTCATGAGCGCATGACTTGGTCAATTTCTTTGAGCTCCGTTAGAGAGCACGCCGTGAATCGGCGTCCGCGATGTTTCAGAATTTGGAGAAGAATAGACGCAAATTTTGTGTGTCAAATTCGATCGGATCAGTGGACGGCGGACGTCCCGCCACGCGGAACCAACTTGTTAGTCCAAAGCGCGCAATTTAAAAGTCCATTTTGGTAATGCTCTTTTTATGGATAGGAAACGAGTTGTTATTACCCCGCAGTACACGCAAGGAAAATATTTAGCTTCGACGGTAAGGGGACTACAGACGGATGCAAGCTGGAAAGCGGCTGGAGAGCAGCTGGAAAGCAGCTGGAAAGCAGCTAGAAAGCCGCTGGAAAAGCAGCTGGAAAAGCAGCTAGAAAGCAGCTGGAAAAGCAGCTGAAAAACGTCTGAAAAGGGGCTACAAGCGTAAAGCGATTGCAAGCGGCTGTAATGCGACTATAAAGCGGCTGTAAAGCGGCTGTGAAGCGTCTGTAAAGCGATAGCTAGGACTGTAAAGCGGCTGTAAAGAGTCTCTGAAGTGACTGAAAGCGACTGCAAGCGGCTGCAAGCGGCTTTAAACAGCTGCCTGACGGAAGTAATAAATTAGCAATACCATCAACTGATTAGTTTACGGACGAGCGATTTCTGGTTTTGCCAGGTAAATGAGATCGCGTCTCGAAGCACATTAACCACTAATCAACCTTGACCTCAGTGAATGTTTTTAATTCGTCAGCTAGCTTGACGTACTGTAACTAGACGGGGAATGACCGTCAAGTTTCATTTCACTGTGGAAGTCGGAAAGCCATTTCCATCGCCGCGTCAGGGCAGAGCACTCACCAATTGTTACGCGATTTTTTGCAATCAACTGCACTTCTTAATTGTCTTAATACATTTAAATTTTTCCCTTAGAAATTTCAAAAATATTTTCAAGATTATTATTTTTTGTACAGCTTAGTTTGAAATGGGCTTCAACTTAGCCCACACCAATAAACGAAGCAGTTTTGATACGCTGTTTTATGGAATTCTAAATCAATAGCTATTCTCTAACCAAAACGTACTAAGCATTCAACACGGGTATTATTTTATTAATCGCAAACGAATCATCCTTGATCTTCTTTGTCTGGATATCTAATATTTCTTGCCGGTGACTGTCATTTTAAGCTAATAAGAAGAAAAAAAAGAAGAAGTTTTGCGGTGAAATTGATTTTTTTTTTTTGCTCTCGGATGCCTGTCCGATCGATTGGCGCCGATTGGCAGGAATGGAAATCGATATCGCTGGATCGAAAGTCGACATTGATAATCGGTGTCTATCGAGTTACGTGGATGCGCTTGGTTAGGTTACCATGGTGAGTGCCGAAGCCACACTGCAAATTTTAAAGACGGCTTTTTTTTACTTTTCGTCATCCAACGGAGCAGGAGGCAACTAACCTAACCTATCTTCGCCATTGTTAAAGTATCGCTTCGTTGTGTCGAGTGGAGACTCATAACCTCGCTGAACCTCGCCAAGCCTGATGCCGCTTCTTGGCGATGGTCTCTAAAGCATAGAAGCTAGCGGGATCGGGATTAGATTGAACCGAGCGGAGCGAGGAGATCAACACCTTACTTAACCCATAACAGCCGAAAGTATTTGGTGTGAAATTCAGCTTAAGAGAAATGGAAAGGATATTTTCGACTAGAATACGCAATTTTAAGGTTTGGGAAATGCCTAAATTATCAAATTTCAGGTTTCCAGAGGAGTGATATTTTTTAAATTGTGACAATACTGGACTGAAAAGATCCTCTAAAATAATTGTTTCTGTTTCCGAACGGCATCACTGGGCGGTAGTGGATTAACCTAAACTGTTGTGTATCGTCTCATACTTCTTTGGTTGGACAAGCACTCTTCATTTGAATCAGTGAGAGTCTGAGATTCAGTGAAAAATCAATTTCCAGTGAATCTCAGAGACACTCACTGATTCAAACTAGTGAGAATAGAACACAAGATGTTTGAAAAAAGTTGGTGTGAGACATTAGCGATATCGCCGCGCAAGACGGCGCTCAGACAACCTTGTGGGCTCCACCCAGCGTGAAATGTTTTTCACACTTTTTACTCCTATGTACATTGAACCATTCTCGCTGAACCTTTTAATTCATCGTCTGCTGGGCGAGGCGCTAGGACAATATGCCGCTTTGACACGCAGCCTGGACCGAACTAGTGTGGCTTTTAAATAGTTGCAATGTTTTAATTGTCGCGGCAGCTGGAGCGCTCTTGCCTGAGGAGTTTTGGTCCGCGACGCAAATTTTGCGTGCCGCTAACATTCCAGTCCTCTTTAAACATAACTGTCCCGTGAATCTTTACGTTCGCCTTTGAAGGCAGATCTCAGCTTGAAGGGTGAATGCCTTCGGAAGTGACTTCTTTCTTAACCACTCAAAGTATGTTTGCGAACCTCCCAACTCGGCAAGACGAGGCCAGCTGCTTTAGAAGCTTTGCGAATGACAATGTTCACCACAAGGAGCTTGTTTAACGATTAGTACTGTTGAAAACTTTTGCAGTATCTATTTAAAAAATAACATGATTTTTTTTTCTAGCGCGAAAAGTTTCATCACGTTTTGGAATTAATTTGATTCTTAATTGGATTTGGATTCTTACTTTTGTTGTCGAGATTGAATCAATTTTTTTCGAACTGAAAACACGTCACGCGTATATTGCACAAATTTTGGGGTAAAATTTTCTAAAATCTTATCTTAGAGGAGGTTTAATACTATGCCCCTATTCAAAGTTAAAGTCTAATTTTTGCGTAAAAAATATTATTAATAATTACCTCGAAAACTGGGCGTTTTTCATCGTTGTACGATGAGGTTTAAGATAAGGTTGTAAGATAAGGTTGTAAGATAACAAAGAGGTTTTTTAGTTGCTGGGTTTACAGAGGGTCGTTAACTGTTCATCGGTATGAAATTCATGTAAACAAAGTAGGTAAAATATCCGGCATCGATGTTCACTTGAAGAGCCAATGATACCAGAAATGCGGATCGCTTCGAATTCCCCATCAACTTCCCATGACTCAGTAAATGGACATTGCTGTAGCTGCTACCTACGAATCCCATTGGCTTTAATAGCATGAATTAGTGCGTATTGCTGTTCCAACCAAACTTCTTTTGTTTGTTTTTATTATTCTTGCGTTTAGTTTCCCTCCATTTTTTTAGAACACGGAAAAAATCTGCGTTAAATTTTCTAAAACTCACAAAAAAAATCAACAGCCAATTCAGCTATTAAATTTTACCAAGATTTGCCAGTAAACGCTACTGTAAACAGTACTGTGTAACGGTAACGTTTACTGGCAAACCTTATTAGCGTTTACCAGTCAAGTTTGGCTGTCGCACTTTTTTGTTAACTTTACTAACCCTTTTTTCCCCAGTTAAGTTAAAATCTGAAACGGCTGGACTGACCATAGGCAAAAAGAAGTCCTCTCAATGTAAGGATTCTCTTTACGCCGTTTCCAGACTTTCCTCCCGTGGCCGTTTTTAAGCGCGACCAACAAGCCGCTTTATTCTTAAATTGAGACCTCCAAGCTACAAACGATTACGTCAAACGGAGGTTACATCGTCATTCTGGATACTAGTGACAACCTGTTTCTCCCGATGAAGATACGTTTTTTTTTTCGTCGCAAGCAATAATTGCTGTTAGTTGAGCAGACAGCCGTTTTGAGTGGCTCGTCTAGCCAGGAGCCCTGGTTTAGCAGATGAACGGGGTTAAGCTGTACTTGCTTTGAATTGCTCGGTGCAAAGCGTGTCTTTGTTGATGGCAGAGTTCGTTTTGTTGTTTAGCGTCCGTCGGCGCTTGAATAACCATCCGCGGCCGGCCGATGGGCCGACGGGCCGAGGCCGGGCTGGCCGCGGCCCATGGCTGGCCCGTCCGAGCCGCGCTGGTGCATCAGGTCACGGTTAGTTTAACTCCACTCGAGTCCCTCAGCTAAGGGCTCTAGACATGGCGCTGCTAGCATACCTACTTTTTGCTCGACATTTTTCTCCAAGCTCGCTTGCTGCTAAACCCGAGAGCGCACTTGTTACCGACAAGTGTAACCATGTTTATCGTGATTTCATCCGCGGCAGCCACTTGTGACCTTTTTTTCTTTCCTGCCTCCAATCCGACTTTATTTTCAGTCACAATGGCGGTGAGCCCTCCAGCTATCCTCCTATTTCACTCGCTACTCTAGCCCATCAAACGCAGCCAGTTTCGACGCTTCCTTGGCGCACTTGAACGCTTGTTTATGGCTCCTCTCGTGCTGTTTTTAAGCGATCTTTGAAAACTCTCAGCTCCGAAATAGTTTCCTCAGGGATCCTTGAGGTCGCTCTGGGTATTTAAGACAAGCCCCCAGGTCACTTTTCATCGCTTTGTCGGATTTTGTAGATAGTTGCATTCTACATGCAGAAAAGTATTACCGGTAGAAAATAAGGTATGTTTCTTTGGAAGCGAGGTTCTACGACACTGAAGTTGTCGATACATCACAGTGAAAACCCCGTTTTAGGGAATGCTATACCTGTTTTTGGTATGAAAATTAAACGGGGGTAGTGCGTATTTTGGTAAGTTTTCAACATAGAGCTATGTTCAGCCACAACAATAGAAAGCTCTCGCTGAGACCTTTTGTATGATATGGCTGAACATAGGCCTATCTTGAAAAGTAACCGAAATACGTTCCATCCCCGTTTTGGTTTCACATCCCAAACAGGGATAGCATTTCCCAAAACGGGGTTTTTACTGTGATAGTAGATTGCCTTACTTGAGATAGTAGTGAAGGTCCGGTTACTTTGAAGTTAGGTAATTTTAGATTGCGATTTTGTCGGACAAATCCCCGCCTCGCTTTAGGAATCCCCCACTGCTCTTGTTCAAGGGGGAAGGGACATTTCCTTTCTGTTCTCATCGAGGAATAAGGAGAGTTATTCTTTAAAATAAGTATTGTCTCGAAATTTCTCTAAATTTGAGAATGTCTGAGATTAAGTGAAAATTCACTGATTCAAATTCAGAGTGATAAGATACACCTAGACTTGTATCGAGGAGTCCCCTGCAGACCTTTCCCAAGCTAGATTTTCGTGGCCTCGTCATCCACGAATGCGGTGACGGCGAGGGATCAGGTCCTCTGTCCACAAATAAGAGCATTCCTTCAGTCAAGGTCGCCTACAGAAGCTACCATTTTTCGTGGTGAGCTGGCGATGGGCGGGCATGTCAGAACTTTCACCACGGCTGACTTGATCCCGAAAGAAAAGCCGTTTTGACGAAAAGAAGTTGACTGACATAACCCGAATCCGTCTTTCACATGTGTTCCGTGTTCGAGTGCACCACATTTGGAATCTTGACTTCACCCACTTAGCCCAATCCCTGCATCATAGAGTCGGATGTCCGCATATAGGCCCCCCCAACTCGGACGCTTGTTGACTGCTGTATCTTGACCCGTGCCTGTCCGCGGGTCGCATCTCGTTTTGCAAGCTGCCGTGGTGCAGGACGAGTCCTATTGGGGCACAGCGGTGCGTGCAGAGTGTAACGTATCTAGTGGAACGGGCGCCGAGGATCTTGTCGGTCGAGCCGACTGGCCGCCGGGACTGGCCTTGCCCGCTTCCTTCCTTCCTTCTCAGAAAAAAAAAAGAATCTAATGAGTCCTGGGGCAGTGACCTGCGCCCATCCGTTCCGCGGAGTGGGCCCGCTCCGGTCAAGCGGCCCGCCGCCGGGGCCCCGTAGCAAGGGCTCTATGGCCCACACATTCATGGGCCAGCCCACTACAGCGCGACGCATGCGGACACGAGCGTGAGACAGCTACCGTGCGCACTCACATATTGAAATTCCGGGATCGCGATGGCCTGGACCGATGTCAGACCATCAAATGAAAGAACCATTAAAAGAATAAACAATAGTGATTGTAAATTTTGTGAGCAAAGGCAGATAAGTTGAACCACTTCCACAGAATCGTGAGCAATATGCTGTAATCTCGTGTATTGTTCTGAGAGCGGAGTCGGAGCGAGCTGGGCCGTGCCTGCCCAAACGAGCCGAGCCCCCGACTCGATTATTTTTCATCATTCGTGTAAAATTTTCCAGAAGTTTTGTATTTGTAGTCGCCTCAATTGCCGGCTGCCGCAACGCTGCACCGCTTCGAATATTCATCGCGATTAATTATGGCTACCGGTTTCCGAATGCGTCCCCGAGCTTTGCCGAGCTCCGCCGAGCGGCGCCGTAGTACCTCGCGAGTCCCGTTCTCTTTCTCTGCGCTACAAGGTGTTAATTGAAGCACTAATTGAGGCGAGGCGGTGGACGTCGCACGGACTCAACGCGACCCTTGATTCGCTCATCCTGGATTTCGCGAACTGCTGAGGCCGACTTTGTCAATGACAGCTCATTATGGTTCTCACTTTCCTGTTAAGCATGCAGACCACCTCTGCTTCAAAAGAAACAAATAAAAAAGGCCGTGGCTGCAGCGACGGCGGAGTGTACGGTCTGGACGCCCGTCCCGTCCCCGCCCCGCGACCTCCCCATTACAGACGGAGTCCGCTCACGACTCTGCGATCGCGTCGCCTAGCGTCGCACAGCGTCGTTTGCTCTCTCACTCAACTCCTCCCATTCCGCCTAAACTAAACCCTCAACTAACGAAAACCCCTCGTCATATATTGAACCCAGAATTCGGCACTTCAATTGAAGACTCGACTAGTTCTCAAACCTCAGTTTTTGTAGTTCAACGAGCGTTCGTTGTTTTTCGTTGCGAATACCTCTTTTATTATTCGTCTGAATGACAATGACGGAATATTTTCTCTGGCCCCCGGAATATGTTCTCCATGCATTCTTATTCAAATCACACGAAAAACAATCAAATTATAAGACCTGAAAAAGGAGATTTTGCGCGCTCTCGAAACTGGTCTACTTTAAAACTCGGCTTTTAGAACTGGTCGATGGAGGTGCCTAAATGCCACGATTTGAGAAAAGACCTGGTAAAAACAAAACACCCGTTTTAGGGAATGCTCTATTTGAATGTGAGAACTAAACCGGTTATAGTACAAATCTTCGTCATTTTTCAAGATAGATGTATGTTCAGCCTCATGAATGGAAAGCTCTCGTCGAGACCATTTCAATTATATGGCCGAACATAGGTGTGTATCTTGAAAAATAAATTACGACCTACCCTTGTTTGAGTTTCACATCCAGAACAGGTAAAGAACTCCTTGAAGCAGGTGTTTCGTTTTTAGTGTGCTATAAACCGCTTTACAGGTTACTCATACTTATCTTCGCTCCGACATATTGGCATTCCTCTTCAAAGAAAAAAAATCACGAACAGATGACAAACTTTTTGCCTGGAGGTGCGTCATGCAGTTTACATATCTTGAGGAAAGGCGCTGAAGAGCAAACGGCCACGCAACTTAGTAAAAAAAAGTGTTGCCATTGACTCGACATGTATTATTATAGGGAGACTTGAATGTATGAAACCAACCTTATGCATTTTAAATCGGAGGTGACTTGAACGCACGGAACCCAACCTAGTACATCTTAAATTGGGCATCGGGTCAATAGATACTAAAAAAAATCAGGAAGGAAACTCAGTTAACCCCCAACCGCCGAGCGATGCCGTTCGGCAGCAGAAAAAAAATATTTTACAGGATCTTTTCAGTTCAGTATTGTCCCAATTTAATAAATATCACCCCTTTGGAAACCTGAAATTTAATAATTTAGGCATTTTTCAAAACTTGAAATTGCGTATTTTAATGGGAAAAATTCTTCCAATTTCTCTTAAGCTAAATTCCACTCCAAATACTGTGGGCAGTTATGGGTTAAGTTATGAAACTTTGGTGAAGCATATTGGAAGCACCCTTCATCGGAGGCCTCCCGGTTGTGAGCTCAAAGTAAGGCTGACGCCGAGGAGCCTCGCAGGTTTGGCATGGCGGTGCAAGCCACTCCGCTTGGCGCCGCACCGCCTTGTTAAATTGACGTTCGTCAAAATGATGGCCGTCTTTTGACGGCGTCGGCGTCGTTTTCCACGTGACCTCCTTCTTTTGCCGACGCGCCGTCCGAATTGTGCGAATGATTCCACCAGACAAACTATCGCGATTTATGACGCTACTTTCTTTGGCTTTGGCGCGATTTCGCTCTTTTGCTGCCCGATGAAAAGTAAGAGTGAATTTCCGCTAATGTCCGGATGCTAATTGGGGAGGCGCGATCGCGGCTGACAGAGACAAGTGAATGTCGCTGTGCTGCACCGTTAGTGTGTGCCTGTGTCTGCTATTGTTGGAGCGCTGCTGCCGCACCGCCGCCGCCGCACCGCCGCCGCCGACAAGGTATGCGACTCACTGCGACGTTCTGCACGGCCTGGACCCTCCGGCGGCCCCATTTCCACCCAGGGTTAAACATTCTTTTCGACGGGACACTCCCACCAACCCGATTAACCAATGTTAAAAGAATACTTCAATAAACATTTATTTTTATATAGAAAATCAAGCGTAATGGGTGGTAAAATGAGTCTTAATCTGTTACTGTTTTTCTGTGAACATAAAACACGGTGAAAACAAAACCCCCGTTTTGAGGAATGCTTCGGTTTTGGGTATGAAACTAAAACGGGGGTAGTGCGTATTTTGGTCATTTTCCGACATAGACCAATGTTCAGCCACATCAATAGAAAGCTCTCGCCGAGACCTTTTCAATGATATGGCTGAACATAGACCTATCTTGAAAAATAACAAAAATACGCATTACTCCCTTAATTTTCAAGATAGACCTACGTTCAGCCACATCAATGGAAAGCTCTCGCCGAGACCTTTTGAATGATATGGCTGAACATAGACCTATCTTGAAAAATAACAAAAATACGCTTTACTCCCTTATTTTTCAAGATAGACCTACGTTCAGCCTCATCAATGGAAAGCTCTCGCTTAGACCTTTCAATATATGTGGCTGACATAAGTCTATCTTGAAAAATAACCAGAATACCTACCACCCTCATTTTAGTTTCACACCCAAAACAGGTAAGAAATCCCTAAAACTGGTGTCTCGTTTTTAGTGGGTACAACAAATTGATACCAAAATCTAGGTACGACGCCTCATAACAAATATTGTTTGCTTCAAAGCATTGCGGTTATTCGCGGAGATATCTCCACGAATAAAGACTAGCAGCCGTGCTAAACAATACTGTTGTGCGCGGCTGCTCAGTAACTAGAAGAAATGCAATTTCGATGTTGAGGCAAACGGCAGTTGTTTTCGCGGCGTTCCTCAGCGTTGACGAGTACGTGCTAATTTCCCTGGGAGCTGTGATTCTCGATTTCCGGAATGGCCGCTTCTTTGACTTAAGCTGTGGCCGGGCAAGTCAGTGACACGTCGCTTAAAGCGAGACGTGGCGCGGCCACTTGGGCCCGATTTACATCAATTTTCCGCCGATATTGTTCGGTCGTCTTCGATTTGCAAACTAGCCGTTTATCAGCAACCGATGACCTGACAATACAGGTTGCTCCTCTCTTTAGCGGCGCAAGCGCCAACTTTGACCGTCGAAAAATAAAAGAAAAAAGTATCCCTGAAAGAAAAGTTTCGTCTTATGATTAATTGTTTTTGTTTTGTTCACAGGTATGTAACCGGCTAATACCAGCTTGGAAGCAGTGTTCGTGCTTGAGGTAGGACCATGTTTCTCTTTGAAATATGTTGCGACAATTGCGGTTTTCCCGAGTTGATGCATTCCTACAAGTCGTTCCAAGCTTACTGAATTTAGGTAAACTGACATTACCAGCTACACATAGAAATCCCTAAGAAACTTGATGGAGTGGATTCGAACCAGTGACTTGAATCTGCCAATGAAATTGGCAAAAAATAGCGCTATTTTTCTGTCAATCCCCCCCCCTAAAAAAAACAGGAAATAGCCGTGATCATTTGAAGGTGTGGATGAAATTTGCAAGTATGGATCGCTGTTTTAACGCAATTTATGCTTGCATGATTTTTGATCGGCATCAACTATTTACGGAAAAGCAAAATGAACAAATGACATTGCCTCCTTATTTCGCATATCCGAAAGAAAAAATTGATATCAGCTTTATTGGCCTTAAACAAAGAGCTAATCGGTATGAATGCGCCAGGATTCACAGGATGCGAACGTAGGCCTAATTTATGCGTAATCTGTTGTATACCCATCATCAGAAATTATTCTGTGCATTCCGTAATAATCGATTTTGTTGTAAATGTAAGAAGTCCGATTTTCTTCTTTTTCCGATCCATTTTTATGGCCAAGCCGAGCAAATAAACGAAAGCTTAGCGAGCTAGAGGCGATTAACCTAACCTAGGTTAGCTTAATTTGACACAAAGTTATTGTGTCATATTAGTGTAATCATAAATCGAACCAGCGGGTGATACGCAAGTGAGAAGATTCTTCTTTTGAAGTTTTTAGTTAATCGGCAATTTTGATCTGAAATATTGCGCGATTATTTAATCGACGTAGCTCGGAAAATGAGAGGTCATCGGCAATTACAGCATGCAAACAGCGTGGCAATGACTCAATTTCGGCATTTTTGCTTGAGTGACCGCTACGCGACGTTCCGCTGAACGGTCACCCGCGGGCCGCCAGGACGGCGTCGTGGCGTTCGTCCGACCGCAAGAACTTTGGGTGGTGCGCCCTTTGGGTGGTAAGCAACGCGCTCTTGCAACACAGCCTGCCGTGCACCCCAAGAGTTTAAACCTCGCATTCTCAACTCAAACCGGAACCGGAACATCAGCGGAGCGAGGCGAAGGGTACATAACCTATTATTTCAAGCCTTATACCGCTCGCGACACTGCCGTCGAAATTTTGCAGCGTTGGGTTGGGTTTAGGTTGTGTACCTCATCGACTCGGCGATGGAAAAGTGGAATCAAGAGATAACGTCTTGCTGGAAATCTCGGATATCAGAATATCAAGGATATCAGCCGGATCAGAGGTTTATTAACCCATAATACCCCAAAGTATTTAGAGTGAAATTTAGATTAAGAGAAATTGGAAGGATTTTTCCTTTAAAATACGAAATTTAAAGCTTTGGAAAATGCCTGAATTATTAAATTTCAGGTTTCCAGAAGGGTGATATTTTTTAATTGTGACGATAGTGACCTGAAAAGATCCTCTAAAATATTTTTTTTTTTGATGCCGCGAACGGCATCGCTGGGCGGTAGTTGGTTAAACGGATATCAAGAGAAAATTGACCAGATCTCAATTATTTTGACAGATTTTAGCAGAATTTCGAAAATATCTGCTGGTTATATCTGGATATGAGATATCAGTTGACTGTGGTCAAAAAGAGTAAACTTGAAAAATCGCTGAAAACAGCCTTGTTTCGATCGAATCCAACAGCCAGATATCGAAGATATCAACCGGATATCAAGACCTTTTGTACACCGGATGTGTTGCCATCCCTAGGGTGAAATACGAGGCGGACTACTTTTCGAATAGCTGGTCCAGGGGACCGTAGGGATGCTGGGCCATCTGGCTGGGCAGCGCTGGCATCTAGCTGAAGGCCTTTGTTCGAGGCGCCCTTCGTCCAACCTACTGGCCTGTTCCCCGCAAAGGTCGCCATTTCTCACTCCTCTCGCAAATTCATTTAATAGCTTCTTTTTGTGTCTGCGGAAACAGTAGCGACTTTTTTGAGCTTGTTTGGAGAGATGACTGGATCTGCTCTCTAAGGCGATCCCGTTATCATCGTGTTCAAGTCTCCGAATTACACTTAGCAAGCAAGAGCCTTCGGGATTTAAACGTTGCCGTTTCCAACCTGGAAAGGGAGAGATCGAGCTTTTTGATTGATTTGTGTCAAGTATGACAAGTTGTCGTCGTGATCCTGGCGGGCGACCGCGTTCCTGGCCAACTTGGCAGCCATGGCTAACTTCGTTCCCCAGCTGAGCCGAGCTGAGGCGACCCAACCCGATCCGACTGAGCACTTTAATTAAAATCTCCGCGTCGCGCTGAGGCACCTTTCATTTATTTGCTGAGCGGATCGCTTTTAATAAAGGTTTTATGCAGTAAACAGAGCTTGAATCAACTTATCTGCCGCGCGGTGGGACTATTCAAGGGAAGGAGTTTGTTTTGAACCGCTTCTTCAAAGTCCTCTTTTTACATACGAGCCGCCTTCTCCAAGTTGTAGCCTTCTAATTGAGTGTGCCCCCTGCGAGAGTTTATCTTGCAGTGGAAATACACAGTAAAAAATAATATTCCTGTTTTAGGTAATCGCATTGTGTTGGGTATGGAGGTAAGACAGTGAAAGAACATACTTTGCACGGAAAAAATGGTTTTGTTACGGCAACAAAATTGGGGACAACAAATAAAATTTTTGTTGCTGAAACCAAAAATTTTGCCGCAGCAACCGAACGTTTTGTTGATAGAACCAAACATTTTGTTGTTGTAACCAAATATTTTTGTCATTCCTATTTTAACAAATGATTTTGTTGGTATAACCAAACCTTTTTTTTCGTGTGGTTATTTTTAAATATAAACCTGCGAATAACCATATTAATTGAGAGCTCTCGACGAGACCTTTTCATTGATATGGTCGTTTATAAGTTTATCTTTAAATATAACCTACATCCGCTTTTGCTCCGTTTTACCTTCATACCAAAAACAGAAATAGGACTACGTACAACAGATTTTTTCTCTGCGTAGAAAGCACAATGGCGCCCAATTAGTTGCGTCTTTGAGGACACGTTTATTTTGTGTTTATTGAAATATTAAGTTATTTTTTCCTGTCCCAGTCGAGGTATAGAAACTTTGTGATAATATTTTACCGAAGCGTTTTTCTCTCTCTGCAAGGTAGGATACGAAGATTAAAATGGTAATGTTATGTATACGTCGACAAGGTTTTGGTTGAATGAACAAAACGCAAATTATTTCATAGATGTAACTACTACATAACTTAGCAACCCTCTAACCATGTTTCTTCAAGCTCACAATTGTCAGCAACGCAAGGTAAAATAATCTCAATTTAAGAAAGAATCACGCTCTCTTTGAGTAAAATCCTCCCAATTCTTATACAACTTGAGCAAGAAAGAGATTTCTTGCCATTTTTAGAAAACGTCTTTTTGAGGGGAGACGTTTAACCTTCAATCTGGACATTTTTAGCATTTTTTATATTGAAGTGACAAAAATAAGTTTTTTTTTGATTGAAATGAAGTATTTTGGAAACTTTAAACTGTCGGTATTGAAATCAATTCAGAAAAAAATGGTAAAATTGTTCAAAATAGGAAATTTCGGCCTAGAAAATTCGATTTTGCAATATTTTTAGCAGATAATATTTTGGTTTTAAAGAATTCAGAAGCGGCCCCGTCCCAAGAAACGCGTCCTCATGAGCTCAGTGACATACTTGAAATACAAGTCCACGCTTACGGCTAGACAAGAGTTTGATTCGTTAAAAAGAAATGGAGGCTGAAATGAGGCTGGAAGGAGCTGATTGTCGGCCGCGCAGCTGGGGGACGCCTATTGGCAGGGGTCCTCGCCGTTGGAGTGTCCGACACCTTGGGCACCGTTGGACCATCCTCACGGCCCGCGTCACCGCCGTTGCCGCCCCACGTGGCCCTCCGCCGCCGCCGCACCGCCGACATTTAGCACGGTTTGGCGATTTCTAACGGCGAGAAGTAGCCGGCCTAAACGCTATCAATGTATTTCGCGCGTTAAAGTCTCCTAAACGGATTTTGGAGATGAAAATGCTGTTTTGATAATGCTCTTGTTGGAGAGGGCTTCCTTAAGCCGTTTCGCAATGGGATTATTATTCTTCCGAGTGCGCAGTCGGGTAGCTCAACGGTGCAGTGTTTTCGCGCTCGACGCGTTTGCAAGTGAAAAGGCTGATTTAGGCTAGTGGAGATTAAGTAAGTCTGACGTGAGCGGAGCGATCTTCTTTGACGCAGATTATTCAATCCTTAAGTCAGTTTAAAAATAGAACCGCTTGTAGAGACTGTAGAAATTATTATACTTTTTAATCGTTGTTTATATTTTAGTGCTTGTACACGGTAAAAATAATCCCTGCTTTGGGTAGTCCTAATCCTGTTTTGAGTAGTCCCATTCCTATTTTTGTTAGTCGTATTCTTTTTTTTGGTTGTCCTATTCCTGTCAAGAGAAGTCCTATTCCTGTTTTTGGTAGTCCTATTCTTGTTTTTGGTTGTCCCATTCCTGTTTAGGAAGTCCTATTCCTGTTTTTGGTAGTCCGATTTTTGCTTTGTGTAGTCCCATTCCTGTTTTTGGTAGTCTCATTCCAGTTTTGGGTAGTCCCATTCCTGTTTTGGGTAGTCCCATTCCTCTTTGGGTCGTCCCGATCCTGTTTTTGGTAGTTCCACTCCTGTTTTGGGTATAAAGGTAAAACGAGACAAAAGCTAATTAGGTTATTTTTAAAGATAAACTTTTGAACAACCATATCAATGAAAAGGTCTCGTCGAGAGCTCTCAGCTAATATGGTTATTTATAGGTTTATCTTTCAAAATAACAAAATTATGCTCTTCTCAATTTTACCTTTATACCCGAAACGGGTATGGGATTACCTAAAGCAGGAATAATTTTCTTCTGTGTAATTGCGTAACTTTGATGGGTACCTATAGTTTTAATAAGTTCCATCCCATCGATATATTTTACTGAGTTCTGTTGAAAGAAACCAGCTCTGGAAATATATTGTAGGTCTATATTTGAGCATAAAAAATGAAATAATTCATATTGAAAATTAAATTAAAATACTGAAGGTTTTTTTTTAAGGTGGACAATTATTGGTTGAAATTATTTTATTAGAGCATCTAGGAAAATGCTCTTTCTGTAAACCTTGCAGTATATTCAACCGTTCAGACAAAAACACAACGGGCAGTCAAATCTTCAACATGATCACTTTTTGGCCTTTAACAGATCAACTTGTATCTCATACGAGTGAATATCTGTGAGATTTACTGTTATGTACCCAGGAAACCCCATGACTCACACCGTTCACTTCGTAAAGGGGGCTGTCACATGACCCTCTCGAATCGATTCCCTATGAAAAACCTTATTTTTCTTATGGAAACATATGAATACGTGTTCAAGAGCGTTCATTGACGCAAAGGCGGGCCACCTTTTTGTTCCACCTGAGAGTATAATAAGCATCGGGAACCTGTTTCGGCTGGCTCATCCTAACCTTGTGGTGCATTTTGTCGCTTGGTCCGTCCGTCCTTCCGCCCGCCCGCCTGTCCGTTAGTCCGGTGTGGGACTTGATTAGTCATGTGCGCTTGGAGAGGTCGGGGCCCCGGCTTGGCCCAATACGGCTCATCGGCTCGGCGTCGTGTCTATGCGTCATTCACTCAAATCGCGACTTACACTCGAAAACCCTCCCAGTGAACTCGTTCCAGATCGAAATTCGCTCGTTGTAACACCGCAAATACCGATACTAAACTGAGGTTTTCGCTGAGTGAATTTCACTCCTTAGAGAGTGAGTTTCTAGTTATAGGACGGTTTGTTTTAAATGAAAGTATCAATGCTGATTGCTGGCCAGAAGAATTTTTCTAGGGTGTATCTAAAAGTTTAACAGGATTTTTTGTTTCTGTTTGTTAAGTACGCTTTTTGAATACGAGAAAAAATTACATTTCTGAAATTATTTCTGACTTTGCACGAATTTTGAGCATATGCTTCTACGAGAAAGAGTTTCTGATTTTGGTTTTTTTACGTGTTTGTTTAATAGGTGTAGCTCTAATGTTGGTAATTTTCGGGACGGACCTACTAGTAGCCATGTCGATGGAAAGTAATGCTCATATTCGAGCAATTTAATGTTTGGTTTTTAAATTAATTGATTTTTTTATTTGAGAGTTGGTCAAAATCGTGTCATAGCTGATCTTCCTTTTTACCCCAAATAGGTGCATGACTAAACGGGTTACAGTTTATCTTGTTTATAACAAATTCAAAGGGACGAAAAAAAATAATGGTCCCAAGAAGGCGTTCGAAAATTAGATAAGATTTTGGAGCCCTTGTTTTCTCCAGAAAATATGCGTACCTTGAAAATGAATGGATAATGATAATCTTACAACAGGATTGGCTGTTGTGTGATCAATCTGACGAGGAACGTTATTTTTTTGTGCGGTGTGTTGCTACTCGTACACGGCACTGTACTCGTTAAGTTCGTTATTTCCGATCGTCGGTAATGACGTGAACCTTCCCCCGAAAAAGGCAATAACCCGACCTTTGTGACCCCCCGAGATTACAGCGGATTTTTTCTTTGCAACTTCGGCACCCGTCTTGTGAATAGAACACCATCTATCTTCTCGTATGTGAACCCGGATCTAGCTACCTTTGAAGCCATCTGCGATTTGTTGAGGTACGCCGTCATTCTTCCTAAAACACCTAGAACTTTTGGAAACAAGTATTGTTTTAAGTTCTCGAATTTATAAGAATAGGACCTGCAGGTATTTTTTACACACTCCTTGCCAAATGTTCATCTGCGACCGTCCATCGGAACCCCATTTCAGAATATTTTCACTTCCTATTTGTTCTCGGTGCGTGAAATAGTTCCTGTTGAGGCTTTAAAGCTGCTTGAAAGAAAAATGTTTTATGTCTCGTGTGTAGCACGTGGCCTACCTGCAGGGGAACTCGTGTTCGCCGAGACACAGCTCGAGGCACTCTTGTCTGGTGGCGGCTGGCGCTGTCTTGAGGGTGAAGCCGGACAGTTGGTAGCCCTGCACTCGGTCGAAGCACCACGCCCGCTCGCAAGGCTTCACGCCCAGGCAGCTCTTCTGCGCGTAGATAGTGAACACCGGGAACTGAGATTTGCTCAAGGCGCCTGCCAACACAAAAAATGACTGCGTCACAAACACTGCAAAAGTGGAAAGGGGATGGGCTTTCCACTGTGTCCCACCTTTCATCCCCAAGCCGAGCCGAGCGGACCGAAAGTGGACCGAAAGCGGACGGAAAACGAACCGAAAGAGGACCGAAAGCGGACCAAAACCGGACCAAAAGCGGACTAAAACCGGACCAAAACTGAACCGATAGCGGACCGATAGCTGACCGATAGCGGACCGAAAGCGGACCGAAAGCGGACCAAAAGCGGACTAAAACCGGACCAAAACCGGACCGATAGCGGACCGATAGCTGACCGATAGCGGACCAAAACCAGACCGAAACTGGTTCGAAACCGGACCGAAAACGGACCGATAGCGGACCAAAACCGGACCGATAGCTGACCGATAGCGGACCGATAGCGGACCGAAAGCGGACCAAAACCGGACCGAAACTGGACCGAAACCGGACCGATAGCGGACCAAAACCGGACCGATAGCTGACCGAAAGCGGACCAAGTTACAAGGCACTTAACCTAACCTCTCAGTGTCGTAAAAGGTTACAAACGGAATCGACAGAAGGCATCGGACGATTCGCCAAAGTAAACCGTCTCAATTTAATATCAAAATAAAGTATGGACGTGCGCTTCCATTAAAGAGCGTTGGAGCTGCCAACGGAAGTGATACGAAGCGGAAGGCTATAAAGTCATTACTCGCACTAAAACGCCATAAGAGTTCTCTTTGTAAAAATAAAAAATCTTACCCAAGGCAATTCTAACTTAGGCGCTGCAAGGCACGACTTTCTTGTACAGTAGGATCGAAGTATTTCAGAGCCTCTTCATTAGATTTCCAGATTAATCAAATGTTTTAATAAGCTTCGGGCGCCTTGCGGTTTCTTTTCTAATAAGAATTATAAATGAGAAAAAGCTTCTGCTATTTCTGTAGAGTTTAGAAAATCGCTAATAAGGCGTGAGAGATAAAATTTTTGAAGTCCAAACTAAATACGTGTGACTATAGGTATCGGATACGTTGTAACCGATTTTTACATGGGCAATACTGGATAAATTTTGATTTGAGACAAAATGTTCAGTCGAGGGCATAAATAGCTGACTGGTGATTTTTTTTCTAGTTTTGATTCTTTCTATCTAGATAGATTCTTCCTATCTAGGTTGGCAACGTTGAAATCGACGAAAACACGGTAGCATCTCCCTACCTAAATAAATTACAATTTTGAAAAAGACACACTATCTTTTGTTCTGTATTCATGACTGTACCGTTAGCGTAAGAATAGTAAATTTTTGATTAAGGCAAAGTTTAGGTCATGCCTTTTCTAAAAAAACAAAAAAAAAACAATGATGTTAAAGTTTACGGCGTTGAGTAGGTATTTCATACGTGTCCTTTACAATGAAGAGGTATTTCATACGTGTTCTTTACAATGAAGTAGGTTTACATTCAACCAATATCTCGAAGGTATTGCGTTAATTTGTTGAGGTGAAATCAAAATTTTTATGGTTTATTTTCGAACTCTTGTGCTCGACCCTCCGTTGCCAAGCCGATCAGATAGCGTAACAAATCACGATAGTTACTCCACCTAACCTGATTTGACCTAACCTATCAACGCCAAGCGTCTTGCCATTCCCTGTACCTTACTTCGTTAGTGCTCCGCTCGTCGTGGCGTCGAAGGATATCGCACAACAGGAATGCAGCCTGTAATATTGACAGTGTACAAGATAGGCTGTCCCAAAATGCGTCGCGTAAAATTTGATGCGAGGGAAAAAAAGAAAGAATGGGAAGTGTGAAGTCATGGCGTGGCACTGCATGGCAGTGCAAGAGAGAGAGAGATGAGCCTGAAAAAAAAAGAAGAATATAAAGAAACTAGCGGCCAACACGGAACCTTCAACCACCAATCTTGGTAAATAACGACAGACAAATTAAGACAACGGTAATAAATAAAAAAATGGAATCGATACGAAAAGGACGGTTCTTTTGTCTTTCTCCAATTCTAGACAAAAGAACAAAAAGATAAAAATGGCTTTGAGAAGTTCATTCACTCTTGTTCGCCTATTATTTGGCTGAGCCGCGGCCCGCCGCGTTGCATGCGGAGGGACAGCTACTTCTGTGCTGAAGCGGTGATGCGCTTTGCGGAATTTCACTATATCTAACCAAGGAAAAAAACTTAGCCTTTTTGTTCACAGAAAAAGCTCGTAGGATATTTCTTTTTTTTTTTTAGAGAAATTAACATTCCTAA
>Ga0058701_10000959_pt1 | contig 19874 bp, 10 predicted proteins | sample AgamicOrMae_FD_97039 | JGI IMG/M metagenome (GOLD analysis project Ga0058701, IMG submission 97039) | Agave microbial communities from Guanajuato, Mexico - Or.Ma.e | ecosystem: Host-associated > Plants > Phyllosphere > Phylloplane/Leaf | place: Guanajuato, Mexico | collected 2012-06-04
CCCTCTGAAAACCTGAAATTTAATATCTTAGGCATTCTCCAAAGCTTAAAATTGCGTAATTTTATGAGAAAAATCCTTTGAATTTCTCTTAAGCTATATTACACTCCAAATACTTTGGGCTGTTATGGGTTAAATTGTCCTGTACCAAATTCGAAGATTGAAATTCGGCGTAGCTTAAAATATGAGAACACAAAATGTTGAAATGAATATCGTAAAAACTTTAACTGTTATCCAAAACTTCAGTTTCATTACTCTCACGTCAGTAAAGGATGCTGCATTTAAAATACTAGGCTGGCGCGATGGAGACTCAAACGCAAGTCACTTAAACAGTTTCTTAATCGTTGTGTTCATCTAAACCTGACCTCGCCCAACAAAACCAATTTTAACACCTAAGCAGTGATACTGTACCTAGTTCCCTAAAGGAACTGCAAGGAATGTGCCCTCAAGCCTGGCAAGTACTGCGATAATTTAAGTTTTTGGCGCGTTTAGAATCTTGTGTCAGGTCATCGTCGGTAATTAATCTTTCTTTTGTGGTAATTGTAGTGGTGTTTCAGGCGGTGTTGTACGACGTTTAAGGTAATTTAGGGCGTAAGCCTTGAATTCTTGTTGAAAAGATGAGATAAAGAGTTTACAGCAAGACACGTTCTAGCTTTGTTGTAACGAGACGTGATGTACGTGCAAAGAAGTACGTATATGCAATAGTCCTGTCTCTTGGTGTTGTCTTACTTTACGTTGAACGCTTTTCCGCATAAGCTTGGTGTTAACCTCGGTTCACCTAACCTAGTTTAAGCTAAGCTGCTCGGTTGTATGTCATTGATATCCATTAAACAATGAAGGGCTGAACCAGGTTGTAAGATAAAAGGTGGAAGATGTAGCAACTGACAGTGCGCACAAGTTTTCGAAAATTGGGATTTGAGTTTAGTCTTTGCAAGAGAAGGCAAAAGATATTTGAATTTAAACAATACTGTAATTTTTTCGTGCGACATGTCACGAAGCCAAATCGATTTTGGCAACATTGTCAGTGAGTTTATCACCAATACTTGGAGAATTCGCTCTAATGCGTCTCAAAGCCTGCTCCAGAATTCAAAACACGATAAGTTGTTTGCGCCGAAAAGCAATATTTGACCTTGAGGTTTAATCAAGGTCGCGGTTATCTCCGCGTAGAAAATATTTGCTACCGATTGATTTTTCATGACGCCGTTTTTTGCGACCAACCCTTGAAGGAGATTGAAAAAAATAACCCTTGTTAAAAACTCCTCTAAAAAAAAACAAAAAAAAACATCTAACTTGACGATGTTTAGGCCTATTTTTTGTCGCTGCTCTAAAGCATAAGTTTCAAATCACAAGATATCAGCTGACTTAGGACACGCGATTTGACGCTGTTACTTTTTCCTCGTCATCTTTTTCAAGTGGAGCCTTCTAACATAATGTCGGAAATCAGGTTAATTCATCATATAATTATTGCTCATTAAATGTACAGTAAACATACCGCGTGGGACTCTTGTTTATTTTCCCCGAAATTTGAAACGTTATTCCTAATGCAGTTTAATAAAAAAAAATCACTAAAAAAAAGTACCTGTCAATTTCAGGGCGAAATCCCAGCTGAGAAATTTTGTGCTATGTGTTGAAAAGTTTTCAAGAATACCGCTCATGTTTTCGACAAAACTAACCGCGTAAATTAGACATTTTGGAACAATTGCAAAAAAATTGTACTCATGGCAAGCCAATATCACTTTACATCAAGACTCTTACTCCATACACAGTAAAAACTAACCTTTGTTTCAGGTATGAAGGTAAACGAAGGGCGTAATTTTGTTATTTTAAAGATAACTTTATGAATAAGCATATCAATGGAGAGCTCTTGACGAGACCTTTTCATTGATATTGTTGTTGATGGGTTTATCTTCAACCAAATTTCGCTCTACCTCGGTTTCACCTTCCTACTCTAAACATGTGTGGGACCACCTAAAATAGGGGTTAGTTTTTATCATCCCAACCAAGTAAATTTACTGCTTGAGAGTAATTAATTCCAATCAAACCAACTCTAAAACGTGTCAACGCTTTTAAGCCCGTGCAGTAAATACTTTGCTATCGAATTCTTCTCAAACGTTTTCAGACAGTAAATTCGAGTTACCGAGGCTCGTGTTTTGAGGGTAGGCCGTAATTATGGCCTTCAATCAATGTACTGTACACCCCTCGTTAAAAGTTTTCGGAGCGTGTGTGTCGCCCGTTGGAGCACTAATAAGTGACGTTTCGTGACGTAGCGTTACGAACTTGACAAGGTCGAGTGCCGATTAGCGTTGGGGTGATTCAACTTTCGCCCGTCTTTCCATGCGGTGATTGGCTCACGTGACCATATAAGGAAATGTGCTCAGGAAACACGTTTTTTCCCCTAAAACTTTTCTTTCCACGCTCAGTCAACCTCCCCTCGCACAGGCAAAAAGAACATCTATTTATGTTCAAAACCAGTTAACGACGAAGAAGTACATATCCCTTGGCTGTCGCTTACTTAGCCCGGGATGCATTCGATAGCGCCAAAAACCTGCAAGCGCCAACGCCGCAAACGCCAAAGTTCGTAACCGCCAAATGATAGATAGGCCTATCATTATATAGGTTAGGTTAGCGGTTACGAACTTTGGCGTTTGCGACTTTTCCTGTTTGGCGGTTACGGATTCGCCGTTTGTGGCGTTGGCGCTTGTGCTTTTTGGCGGTTATGACAGCTACCCACTTAGCCCTCCGGCCGCCGAGAAGAACGCGGCATCAGATTTGGCGATGAAAGGTTAGGTGTCCTGTACATACATAGTTTCGGCTTAGCGACGAAAGATTGAACAAGAGGTAGAAACATGTTGGTCTTTGGTTGACGAAAACGAACACAGTTATAAAGTCTGTGCAGGTCTGTACTACAGCGTAACAACGTTATCAGTCCCAACGGATTGGGACGGAGTGCTGGTACGGAAACTACTGTCAGCTAATGTCGTTTTTGTTAGTTATTAAGTGTTCTCTCAATATTTTTTTCCCGGACACGAAGTCTCCTTGAGTATTTTCTCGTCTTCACACGGTTTTACGCCGTATAATGTGATTGTATCCAAAGCGAAAAAGAAAAGTTAATGTATTTAAAATTGGACGATAAAAACATCCGTCTGTGATATTGATCTGCGTGACTATCTCGCAAGCACATTTAACAGGGAACTAACTGATGGCATGCACTTCACTTCATACAGTACAGTCCCCCTCAAATGTCCCCCTTTGTCTACCAGCATCATTAATGGGATAATGTAACTTCCCGATGCACTGCTATAAAATTTTTCACGTGCGGCTCTACCGAAATATGAGATGACGCATATCTGATACTTGCTCTTAACTATGTTTTCGTAATTCGGATATGAAGCTTTAAGTTAAGACGCTTTATTACATCTGGCAAAAATAACAATTTGGACAGTACTATACCAACCTGTATCGGTATGGCAACAATATATAAGTAAAAGCATATGTACTTTTTGGGATTAATTTTCAAGATGACCTATATCAATGGGAACTTCTTGCCGATTCTTCCGATTTGGTACGGCTATCAATAAAGGGATAAAAGTAATACCTGTCATGAGGAGTCCATGCCTGTTTTGGGATGATCGTAAAACGGGCGAAAACCTGTTTTGGTTAGTTTTTAGGTGTAGATATCAATATTTATAAAAGAAAGACCCCTGCGTGAACTTCCCATATTCACATATGGCTGTCTTTCATTAAGCTGATTTTGAAATCATACTCAAAATTCGTGTTGCACCCACATTACTTCCATATCAAAAATATTGTAGTATAGCCGTGTCAACCAGGTTAACTTTTTAGTGGAGGATTATTCGGAAAGATTATTGCTTTCATTTGTTTCCGCTCTCTGATACAGTAGAGCATCCATATTGATTTTTCCTTTGTAGCAAAATCACTTGTATTATTGATTCAAGTACCACGAACTGCGGTGACTCAAACCCACTAAGGATATTTAGTGGTTTCTATCGGAATGGAGTCTGACCGAAAACCAGCTTGGAAATAAAACAAAACCCAGCTCAGAATCGTAATATTGGATGTCGATTTTGTCGGTACATTTGCTAAAGTTTTGGCTGTAGGCCTAATGTGATGAATTAATCGCATGCAAAAATGTTTTAAGCATTCTTTGACCTCAACGTAAAAAGAGTGAACGTTTTTTTTCTTACACTGAATGTTTTTTGACGCAGATCTAACCTAAAACTGATTTTTATGCTTTTGAAGGAGTCGTGGCTTACTAGAAACAAAGAATTTTGAAAAGTGTTCGCGAGTGAAGTAATAACAGCCACAGAAGTGTTTTCTGGCGCCAAGAAAATATTTCTCGGCACAGTGATAAAACATTTTTTCCCCTTCGGCAAGGACTTTTTTCCTTGCTACAAGAATTTTGTGCTACAGTGAGAAAAAATTCCTGTTTACAAAAAGATGCGGCAAGAAAAAAAATCTTGCAGCTAGAAAAAAAAATCTTGCAGCTAGAAAACATAATCTTGCAGCTAGAAAAAAACTGTTTTCTCACTCTCATGAAAAAAAATTTCTTGCCCTCAGAAATCATTTCTTTGAGAAAACGAATTTTTAAGCCGCGTGTTATTCGGATGTCATTTCATATGATGAGGCCATAGTTTGTTTCCCAAAACCGGAGCTCGTTTGCTTCGAACTCGTATGGTTCACTAATTAGAATTCAAAGTTCCCGCGAAAATTTCAAGCAGAAGAATACAATTCCGCGAAGTGTATTTCCATCGAGGCCTAACCTCAAATGCATATCCAGTTGTCGGCGTGCTGAGCTGCCCCTCCTAATCCACGCTTCCATGATTCTAATTCTTGTTGTACCTCGCCGCTTCGAAGAACTGGCAGACAAACACATAACCAGTTTCACTCGCCGGCCGTGCTGCGGTATAGTCCACGTCAAAACCACGGATGAGTGGTGGTGTCGGTGCATTGAGCTACCGTGCGGATAAGACCCTACTCTTAATAACATCGGAGATTAGAATACTTTTCTTTTTTGAACCCAAGCTTCTGATCATATGCCAGTAATAATTTTAGAATGTCCCGTGAGCACGTGGCTGTAGATATATCAACGAACTATATATCTGTTCCATTATAATATATATGTGTTATGAGTTATACCTTTGCCATGGAAATTCGTTTTCACGCAGATAAAAAGAAAATAGCTAACGTAACCAAGCCTAGCCTCCAACCTAGCTTAAAGTAGGCTCCAATAAATCTATCGCAGGTTCATCTATGTCTTCCGAGGCAATCTTAACCTCTAGATTTATCATCACTTAACCATTCGTACGTAAGTTAGCCTCTAAATCTAATCTAGCTTAAATTAAGTCTGACCTGAAAAACTAATTTAACCGATCCTCGATAGCCCTTTTATCATAACCTAGCTCATAATCTAAACTGCTTTAAGTTTACATGCTAGTTGAATTGGAACTAGCAACCCGCAATTATAAATTATAACTTAAACAAGATAGCCATCGAAGGAGAGATTACTATGGAAGAGCTGCATCACGTTTACGCTCGCGATACGTGATCAGTCTTATTTCAAGAGAAGGGAGCGAGCGTGTGTAAAAATGTGCTGCAACTCGACAGAATACGGGGTCTTTGACTCGAACTGATTGTGAGCCAACAACTTCTCTGGGACAGAAAAGTTTGAGTTGATCAAATGAAGGCTCTTTTAAAAATTGCGACAGATATACTTTGCACTGCTCTTGTGAGAAGTGTTTTTTTTTTTTACGGTAAATGTGATTACAGGCATGAGTGAAATTGAGCTCGCAATGAGGACGAAGCGCCGACGGACGAAATAAGGGACGGTTTGTGACGAGACGAGTCCGCATGACTAAATTTTGAACTGTAAGATTTTTAGAGACGAAAAGATGACTCAATACAGATAAATGCGTAAGCTCAATATACAGCAGTAATTTTTGAAAAATAGTGCGAGGAAACATAACCCAAATTAGAACCTCGCGCCATTAGAATTAACCCTTAACAGCCCAAAGTATTTGGAGTGAAGTTTAGGTTAAGAGAAATCGGAAGGATTTTTTTTACATTAAAATACGCAATTTCGAGCTTTGGAAAATGCCGGAATAATTAAATTCCAGGTTTCCAGAGGGGTGATATTTTTTTAATTGTTACAATACTGGACTGAAAAGATCCTCTAAAATAAATGTTTCTGTTTCCGAACGGCATCGCTGGGCGGTAGTGGTTTAATTATGAAAACATTTAAACATTGTCTACCTCTTTTAGTGTGGATCTGAGCTACGGTAAATTTTAATTCAACGTTTTTGTTTTTTTTTATGTTATAGGAGTCGAAATCCACGGAGATCCAGAACATCCTCTGCGCAAGATGATTTAAAGCTCAGGTACTGTGTCTTCTTGAAGTTGGAAGATTTTATTCGCGAGCAAGTGGTGCCAAATCAAAGCCGATTTTGTAAATACTTCAGCAGCCATCTTCTATTCGAGGAGATGTGGGTGTTACCCAGGCATAATCTCATATCTGATATGGGAATGATTCCAATTTCCAATATTCCCCTGAGGCAGTTATTTTAATTGTTGCTTACGGCTCCCGACACCCACAGCCGATTTTTTCGGCTTGGGGCAGCGAAATTGTATAGGAATTTTCGCTAGAGAAAGTCATTAAGGCCAGCGACACGTCTAACCGTAGTTATGACTTTCGTGGGTGTGATGACTTCCTTTTTAACCGAGGTTATTTCCTAAACATTCGGAGTCTGAAAATTTAGTTCGTTGCGCAGCTGTTTACTGGCGGCGCGCAGTTTGAACACTTTAAACTTATTACAACGCAATCTAATTAGGTTGTGGCCGCCTCACAATGCCGTCATTCACCGCTCGACGTCCGACACCGAAACAGTAACATTCGCTATCCTCTCTTATGGCCATATGAATCAGGTATATCATATCAAATCTGATCGTATCAAATATATATCAGCAGTACATTGCACAGTGCGTTTTTATGATATACTTGGTTTTCGTGCGTTATTTTATCGTGGTTTGGTGCGTTATTCTAGAATACCTCGACGAATAAAATGTTTTATCGTAAATTATTTCATCATATCAAATCATATTTATTTCATCATATCATCTAATTTTGATGGACTCCTTTTTCGGTATACTTGAAAATTTGTAATATCGTAAATCATATTTCGAAAATTTTATTCATGGTTTCATCTACTGCCCATTACATATCATAAGTACCTATCGTAAATTTTAGGTTATTTATTGCGTTTCGTTACTATGTGATAAACATGTTATATCTTATACTTCATGTTTTATTGTCCAAAATTAAATTTTTTGGAGCACCTTCTAAACTAGAAACACAATTTTCCCCCATGATATTTGTATATATTTTTTTCAATAATTGCCTCAAAAAGACCTTCAATGACCTAGTCGAATAAACGGATGAAGGTCAGGGTACAGAAAGTCAGATGGGTGTTAAATGGACCCAGTGTGTTCATATGTACCCATGTTTCGTGACGTGTTTGCGGTTCTACTTTGCGGCTTATCTACAAATATTGCATTGCCTGTGCATATGCGTTCGTCTTCCTGTCATTTCGCAAGGAGGAAAAAAATGGAGCGTGTGTTTTAACTTTATGATAATCAAACTTGTAAACCCCTAAACTTATCGTATTTTTCTAACAAATGGTCACAATTACATCCAGTAAAGTAGGTACTTATTTTCCGTTTTGTCGCTAATGCTCGTAGTCGTCCAGTGTCTGTAAACTCAAATCGGCATCTATCTCGCGACTCGTGACCAAAAATATTTATTTATATTTTCAAAGGTTTTCTCAATTATAGGTACAATTGGAAATACAGCCTCACATGGCTCCTTCTCTGCAACGAAAATCAACTTTTTTGCGCAATGAGCCAATCGTGACTATAAACTGTGACCTTTTTTTTCTCGCGTCTTACGTTCATAGACGCAACTAAAACGGAACCAAAGGGATTGCGCCACCTCTCTCTGTGGCTTTCTCATCAGTGACTCAAGTTCGAATGCAGTGTCGCAGTACCGATTCCCGCGCTGTGAATATTTATTAGTCTCTGAGCCGAGAATGGCTTCGTGCCTTTGTCAGGCGACAATGTTTTGTTAGTCTGTGGTTGTCGAGCCTCGCCCTCTGAACTCACAGACCTTGCTCGCCTAATAGATATTTATGTTTTGCCGATTTCTAACCGCAGTCCGTGGAACGGATGCGGTTTGATCGTTCGGGAGATAAACTCTCTCTTGCTTTTCGTGCAATTATTTGTCCGTTTTATTGGTCCAGCCCCTGGAGATGTGCCGTGCTTTATCAATAGTTTTTTTTTATTACCCACGATTTTTCGTATGATTATTTCTTGCGCAACCAACCACATCTTATTGCCACTTCGTGAATCCGCACGAATATCCATGATGAAGAATAATTAAATAGAATAGATTAACGAATATTTATGCATAGACATCTAACACGATGTATTTTTCCAATGGGTATCTACGCTCGGATTTTTAGAATCTTTCTTCAGGAATGATCTCAAAACTTGCACTTCAGTCCCATTTTTTTCGAAAGTTTTGTTTTTGCCGTTTGTTTATTTTCTGACCGATTTTCATTTCGGTGAGTGGGGACGGAAGGGTATTTTCATAAAAACGTCTTTCAACCTCCAAATCGCAAATCAGCCCACAAATGAAGAAATGGTGCACATGAAACAATTTTCAGGAAATAGGACTCAGGTGTCAGCTTTAAGAGGACGTTTCCTAAGATTTTTTTTTTTCAATCTGCGAGAGAGCATGGATCGATAGAACAATGACATCTGCCGATACATCGATATCTGATTCGATATCAGCATTGGATATCCACAAGGATATCTGTATATAGATATCAAGGGAGGAATTGATTGGGTATCCATGTGGATTAAGAATACACTTGGGCATACGTGAATACACAAAGCATTCGTTTCACATATCTAATGAGTTCTACGGCTTTCTTCACTATAGATAGCATCGGGAGAGCGTTGTCTGCGGTAATAGCTGAGAATACAAAGCATCGAAAGAACGAGCTTTCCTGGTAACCTTTTAAGAAAGCATATTCAGAACTTTATAAAATTTGACTAGACATTGTCGATTTCCCTGACACAACTGAGATTTCTCATTAGCAACGACTGGTGTTGAACTATGCTTCAATCGATTTAAAGTTGACCTGGGTGTAAACCTGATGGCTAATCTCTCTCGGTGTATTAACCTTGCATTTAATTTTTTTCGATTCTTTTCCCCGGCGCGTTAAAACTAGTTAATCTCCTAATCGACATGAAATCAGACTCATTTCTGGAAACCTTATCTGGTGGCGTACACAAGACCAGAACACTCGGTCGGCAGCTCAATGTTAAAACACTTTCATTTCTTTTGTAGTTTTTAGCCTGGTCTTATAAAACTGGAATATCATTATAATCTCGTTTCGAATGTTATGAATTGACCGTCCATGCCAAAAAGCAAGTCGCTTACAGTTGTATTCTTATTTTGTATTTAAATTCATTTTACCCCTTGTGCTCCACTGTAGCTCAACTTGGGGGGGGGGGCATTCAATAGCGCCAAAAACCACAAGCACCAACGCCGCAAGCGCCAGTCCATCACCGCCAAACCATCCTCTATGGCCAAACGAGAAAAGTCGCAAACGCCAATGTTTGTATAGGTTAGGTTAGGTCAAGTTAAGTTAAGTTAGGTTAGGCTAAGTTAGGTTAGGCTAAGATAGGTTAGGCTAAGATAGGTTAGGTAAAGTTTGGTTTGGTAAGGTTAGTATTGCGGTTAAGACCTTTGGCGTTTGCGACTTTTCTCGTTTGGCGGTTACGGATTGGCGCTTGCGGCGTTGGCGCTTGTGGTTTTTGGCGCGTATAACAGCTACCCGCTCAACTTTTCATTCAGCGGCAGTAAAAGGCGTCAGGCTCAGAGCAAGGATAGGTTAGGTTAAGTGATGTGTCCTGTGCATCGCTCTCCTCGACATGGTGACGAAAAGTTTAAAGCTTATCAAGAAAATAATTTTAAAAATCTGTTACCGTGAGAATAATTGCATAGTATTTCGAGATCCCGGAAAATCTGGGAATTTTGAATTTGAAGTCCTGTTTGAGTCGCATACAAAGTCACCGATACAAACTAATTAATATCGCCAAATGTAAATAATCTAATTAGGCGAAGCTGGTTTGACGGAAGTACAACGTCATTCTATATTTGACGCGCGACTTTGAAAAGATGCGTTAATTAAGTACAAGGATGTTCCTTTGACAGTATTTCATATGTGGAATGCGAAGTCGCCCCATGCATGGGGTTACCTGCGAAATGCCAAAGGTGAACGACATGTCAAAGATAAGTCCTTGACACACTTCTGAGCAGTTCGCTAATGTTTGAGGAACAGGATGTAACAGAGGACAAAATTCTGCAGAAATGTCTGGTTAAAGGCCCGTTTATGAGGCGGTTTCTCTATGCAGAGGAATTTTAGAGTCTTTGTAGAGGAATCTTAGAATATTCCTCTAATCGCGCAAAACCTTGACTGAGGTTATGCTCTTAAAAAATTGACCCTTCATATCTCTGCTCAAAGTAAAACGTTTCCTTAGAAGGGATAGCAGTTTTCTTTGCGCGATAACTTGATAATGCAGAGACGAGGGCCAAAGCATAAAAATTTAACTTATATATATTTATTTTAAGAGTTTCTGAAGCGGATATCAATAAGTAGATTTTTGCTCGAAGAAAGTCATCCAAATCGCTGTAACGCAGGTCTCGTATTTATCAATTAGCTTCGATTCTACGCAAACTAACCGTATTTTGCCATATCGGCCTTCAACCCGTACTCGAATTGAAATCAAACCTATTCGCGGCTTTGCTAGTAAAGATTTTTTTTACCTAATATTGGCTTAAGAGGAAAGCTAATCAGCTTCGAAAATGCTTTCTTACTGAAGTATTACCTTATTATTTATTTATATAAAACTTCGTAAAGTTTTGAAACACAAAGTTTTAAAGCATTTTTCTGGGTTCGAACGGCTTATGTGACATTATTCTGGCGCCATTTATAGTAAAGATGAAAATGGATTTTCCCATAACTGTTCTGAATATGAATGTTATGTGGATGTTGTGGTTCATTTTCAAGTATAAATCTATTGCCATATCAAATGAGAAGGCTCTTGGCGAGAGCTTTTTATTGATATGGTTGCCGTACAAACAAGGCTCAGTCAAGGTACCATTTTTTTAACTTCATTCCCAAAATAAACGTAAGGCTGCGTATTTGCATCGGTGTGCAATTACCATGTGGTCACGTGGTATGGAAGCGTTTGCGTGTAATAAGTCAAGAACATGAACGGATGCGGGACTAATGGTTGCAGAAAATGATATTCATGTCTGCGAAAAATGCTCTCACCTTCTACTCGCTCACAAAACGTCGCTACGCAAGTGAATTCCACCGACACACGTTACACTATCTTGAGGAACTTGCCAACACTTCACTTATTCCAGAAACTATCACTATCACTGCACTAATCCGCGACACCAACCGGAAAACGGGCACGGCGAGAGTCCGTGACGTTGCACCGCGGAACCCGCAACAAGACTAACAAGACTGAAAACTGAAAAGACTGGTTCGTGTCGTGGTTCGGTTCGCAGAGCGGCGCGCCGAGAGGTACGTAGAGTTCGAGCGTTTCCGCCGGCGATCGGGTGGCGTCGAGTCCGACGGAAAGTTGTTGTTGAGTAAGTCGGCTGGTCTTTCGTCGTATGACCTCTTCATCTGGGAAATGGCTTCCAGTCACTATTTTCGTTAAGCAAAAAAAGTATTTGATCGGGCAAGGCCGTTATTGTAGAGCTTGTGCGTGAAATTAAAACGGGCTAGCCACGCTCTTGTCGGATTACCGCTAGAGAAATTCGGTCAGAAGGTAACGATTCTTTCAGGGGGTCCCTCTGGGATGCTACATGTCGGGGAAGTGCCTAATTTGGAACTTCGCTCGTCTTGAATCAGCCATGAGACTTTATGAATCAGCAGACAAGTAACAGAGTCAAAAAATCTCCTGTTGATAAAAGTGCGAACTTAGAATTTTGATATGGTGCAAAGTTACCCTAATGTTATTAAAGTCACTATAATTAACTCTTAGGTCCATAGCACCTTTCTTTGACCAAGCTCAATGTATCGCAGCATCAAGAGTAAGAGATAAAAAGCTAAATTTATCAAGATTAAGATTGGGGAACACCGTTTCGTTAACCCGAGGTTTTTTCTTGGATAGGATATGAGAAAAAACAACTTTTTTCTTTTATTATCTTCTTCTTAGGCCTATTGTTTGTCTTTTCTCTTCTTTCCTTATAAAATCGCATTTAGGACAAAACTTTCTCTAACCACCGAATCCTATGTTTGCCGTGATCTTCACTTTTGCCTTAACACTAAAACGGCCACCTTTCTTCTGATCCAATGTCAATGACATGCAACTTTAAAACTCATGCAGGCAATTTGGTTATCACCTTTATAAAAAAGCCTTTTGCGCCTTAAAACGAAGTAGAGTTTGAAAATCACCGCCTCCAAAAGAATATGAAACAACGAAAATGTAGACTTTTGAAGGCAGGCCATCGACGAGAGCAGGTGGTGTGTAGTGATGTGGGTGACGCCGAGAAGACGGACGCAATGGCCGGGCCGCGGATCCTAGTCCTGACGATCAATAGCAAAACGTTTATCGACATTAAATTGACGATTCCAAATTTACAGGAAGAGCTTACAAAGGAGCGATGTGGTGGAAAGGTTGACCCTGCTGGCATGCTATGAAGTCACTACAATTGGAATATATGGACCTGTATAGTAAACGTGTCTTCTTGACTCCCTTGCTCCTAAAATTTCATGTTTTCCAACGTGGTGCAAGATAATTTTCGAGATCATCTTCCTCGTGACATCTCAGTGTTCGCCACAGTATTTTTAACAGCCTTGTAACCACGTCTTACTCGTTAGCTCGTTGACCCAAATTATCAAATTACCTCCACTATCCTAAATTAATCAAATCAAGTACGATGCGAACACACCCACATCCTTCGCACCAATCGTACGATCGAGTGATCTGACTGTCTTTCGACGTCATCTTTATGCGATTAGCGATGTGCTGAAGAATATGCAGTAAAAACTTGTGCAGCTTATCTTACGTGTTTGGCTATCGGTCCAATGAAATAAAATTCGTTGAGTTTTGATGACGCTCATTCTAATACTAAAGACATTTTTGCACAAAAGTGCGGACTTGACGGGTTGCTATCATAAGCGCCAAAAACCACAAGCGCCGACGCCGCAAGCGCCAATCCGTAACCGCCAAACGAGAAAAGTCGCAAACGCCAAAGTTCTTAACCGCAACCTTACCTAACCTAACTTAGCCTAACCTAACTTGACATAACCTAACCTAAACGAACTTTGGCGTTTGTGACTTTTCTCGTTTGGCGGTTACGGACTGGCGCTTGCGGCGTTGGCGCTTGTGGTTTTTGGCGCTATCGAATGCCCCCCGACTTGACGCGTTTAACCGTTTTGCGTTTTCGTAACCGTAGAGAAGAGATCTTCCTATCTATTCCTTGAGCCCTTTCATTCCATCCCATGGTTTATTTTCATTTTTGTTTCTTTTTTTTCCCCATTCTCAGTCTGGAAGGAATAGTTAAGTGGCAAAATAATCATCAAAAATGCTCGCTGAACAGTTGAAGCTTCGCCAAAGCAATCTCATGTAAGGAGAGTCTGCCGTCAAGGTTAACCGCACACTTCATAATGACGATCGAGGAATCGTGAAAGAATACAATCATCGGCTGCAGGAGTCGATCATCACGAACTCAAATAACAATAACAGCGACTCTTTTTTTGGTTCGTACCCGTTAAAATAACTCAGTGACTAGCGCAAATATTAACGAATGTCATTTGTAGTAATTTGGAAACTTTTGGCATTTGGTACGTGCCGTCCAATAACAGGATTTTCAAAGAAATTGGATATGAGCTGGATCGTGAAAAAAACATCTACCGGCACAATTCTGTTTCAAAAAGATCATCTTTAAATGATTCTGTTGATTAGCGATCTGTAATAATGAATAAAAATCTCTTTTTGTTAGTTCATTTTAAAAATTTTATAAAATCAAAATTATCAATTTAAGTGGTGTTTTTGGACTAACGAAAGTTATTGAAATTTTGTTTTTATAGCGGAATCAAAGAGACCAGTTAAAATTTTGTCCATAAGATTGTGGCTAGATCAAGGTTTTGCCTCATACCACTCCTCAAAATACTCTGATAATCAGAAGATTAGGTGAAACAAACACTGGAATACCTTTTTTCCCAATTACAGGATTGCGACGAATCTTGAAATCAGGGGAAGTTAAAGCTAACATGACAGAGTGAGGATCAAGGTTGCGTAATGCAATAAGATTCACCTGTTTGTTAAATTTGCTGTTACATCGGAAACTGCGCAAATTAATAAATTTTAAATGCATAAGAAGACCAAGGAAAATTCCTGGGAAGTGGACAAGACTTTTATTCTTCTCCAAATCTGAATCAGTGAAAATTCACAAGGAATCAAGGAAAAATCACTTAAAATTAATGTCTCCATCAGTGGAAGTGGAGCAACCACATATGGCAACAACGTGTCTAGTCATTGGATGATGGAGACATGTACGGTGAATAATTTTGCATCGAAAGACTTGTCACATGAGTTTGTGGGGAATATGACTCCATTTTTATTTTTATTTTATTTTTTTATTATTTTTTTTAGATCGGAGGACGACAGCAAGTACAGTATTGTTAACGGATCGAAAGCGATTCCCACCCAGCAAGCCAGGAACCACTTTCAGGTTTTAATGAAGTGTAAGAAGAGCCTTTTAAAGTTTCCACCCTTAAGGGCAGAGGGCCGCACTAGCCAGTCTGCGTGGGGTCCACCCTTCGCCGTCAGTCGGGGCCCCCGCTGAGGGGTGAGAGGCTGGGGGAGGGGTCTCGGATTTGAAATCCTCCCCAATTGGTTGTCACGGTGCAGCGCGAGTGAGTGAGAGCCACTGGCATAGCAAATCGGGATGCGGACCGGCGCGACGCCATTATTTGCTGATTTATAAGGGGTTGCTCCGGAAGGGGGGGGGGACGTGTACAAATAGGGATGCTAGTGGCTACAGCTGCGGATCCGGCAGGGCTTGCTCTTTAAGGGTGAATTAGTGGAATGGAAAGCGCTGACTATTTCCAGATTCATTCGTGGTACTTGGAGCGTGATTAGAACTTAATTACTCCCTCAGAAATTATTTCTGATGCCAAGAAAATGTTTTCTTGATATACGGACAAAACAGTTTTTTTTCTTGCCGAAAGAATTTTGTTTCTAGACTTTTTTCTTACTGCAAACAAGAAATTCTTGTGCCAAGAAAAAAAATATTGCGGTAAGGAAAAAAAATGTTTTGTCACTGTGTAAAGAAAACATATGGCACCAGAAAACATTTCTGTGAATGTTACAAAATTTTCCGGAATGCTTAGAGTAGGACTACAATTTTGAAAGGACATACCTAATTTCGAAGGTTGCGATAGCTACATTTTCTGTTCTACTGTGAGAGTCGTTTCGCATTCAAATCTGGTGAATTTTATTATTTTGGAAATTTTTGTCGGTAATACTAATGCATTTAAATACGGAGGACCTTGCGCCCAGTCAGGTCGATTCAGTGATATTGCCAACACAAATTTCTGGAAACAAAAAGTCACTAGATGCGAATGCAACACGACTTTGGATCTTGTAAATTTTCGTCAAACCTGTCGCTATGATTTTCAGCGACCGTTTCTGCCGCCGCTTAGAGCAGGGTAATTTTTAAAGGTTAAATTTTCCACTTCTTCTTTTCCACTTTGGCGTCGCCAAAACGTGCGGATCAGTAGCAGAGTGGCTGCGGCACGACCTAAACGAACTGTTAGACTTAATACGCTTACTTCTCACATGTCAGTGGAAGAAACCTTTCGCCGAGAAGTAAGCGGCGTCAGGCTTGGCGACAGCGGAGCGGTAGCAGAGCGCGTCAAAAGGCGTTTCAAAGTGGAGAAAAAAGATAGAACGTTGATTCGGCCGTCACGCCTCTTGCCCCGAAAGTGCATTTTGGACGAAACCTTCTCTTGCTACCCATTATCTTTTGAAAATATCCAACACAATAGTCGTCAGGGAGAGAAGTGACTTTCTATCCCAATTATCCACCCACATATTTCGGGAAAGTATTAAGTTCTTATCGTTTATTTATTTATTTTATTTTTTTGAGGAGGTATTTTTATTGTCTTTACAGTCTATTGTGCGAATAGCAGCGCGTGCTTAAATTACATCAAAAATTTTGCGGAGACAACCGTTATCGGCTACGTCAGTGTTGCCTGATTTCGCGACTGTATATTTTTAAACTCACTGAACTTTTTAGCCATCAAAGATAAATTCAAAGGCTGACACCTCACGATATCCAGTGTACAAAAGGCCTTGATATCCGGTCGATATCGTTGATATCCGACTGTTGGATTAGGTCGAAACTTGGCTGTTTTTAGCAATTTCCTCAAGTTTTTTTTTAATATTTTTTTTTACTCTGACCACCGCCTACTAATATTTAGCTAATATTCGACCCAGGAGACATTTTCTAATATTCTGCTGAAATCTGTCAATATTTTAAATAAATTTGGTCAGTTTTTCTTGATATCGCTTTATTATGCCTCTGATATCCGGATGATATCCTTGATATCCTGATATCCGGTGTACATATTTCCAGCAAGATATTACCGCTTGGATAAACTAGCGATTAATTAAATCCCATTTTTGGATTTCTCGGCCTCGAGAGAGATCCATAACAACCATTATGCCAGGTTATCTCTAACTGTAAGCGTTCTTGAACTAATTGAGATTAAAGTTTTCAACTTCGTGAAATTTGGCAACACTGGCTACAAAACTCGCTACCTAAAAAGCACAAAAAAATGCCAAATCATTTAGTTCCAGCTTTTGAAAGGACTCCGGATTTGACCAGCGGTAGTAATTCCCCCCCCCCATTCGGATATGACTAATTCCGCTTATAAACGTGTCATATTCTCAGAGCCGGCGGGCTTCTTTTAAACGCCTAACATGCGGGCGGCTTCGCAGATTTGCGCGAGCGTTAACGAAGGGTGGTTGAGCCCCGAGGTAGTCGACGCGGTGCTAAGCCTTATAGCAGTCAAACAAAGGAACGTTTTTTTGCCTCTCTAAAAAGACGCTACAAAGAGACGGCTGGGCGGGCTTGCACTGTATCGTCCCTTAATTTTGGAATGATGATTGCTGGGGCAAACGTCTGGAGCTAAAGCATTGCGCAGTAAAGTAAAATCAGCTGGCATCAACAAGAGTGTTTTATTTTTTATTTATTTTTTATTCATTAATTTTTTTTTGGGGGGGGGGTGAAGGCGTCAGTTTTTGAAATCTGTGACGTAAGCTTTTTTTCTGTTTTTTAAAGGTATAGAAGACAAAAAATTTTTCGCGAGCGTAAAATTAGTTGCTTACTCTCATATTACCAATGGATAGGACGCTTAATGATGAACCAATACGCTTAATGAATTAATTAATTCCCCAATGGGAATTTCTCCGAGTAAAGTTTGAAACTAGTAGAGAGTGGTCTTCAAAAAGCGGAGCGAATTTCGCTTGAAGAATAACTCTCATGACAGATCTTTACTTCCCTAATTATCTACTGGCGTAAAATTTTCAAGTACAGCTAAAAGGACCCTCCAAAATCAATGAATATAAGTGGACATTCTCGGGGAGCAATAACAGATTTGAGAGGACTATTCTCCCGCGCGTTGAATTTAAAACTAGTGCAAAAAGCTCTCTCTAAAAGAATGAACTCAGCTGGAACGGTAGCTTTCGAAAAAAACTTCCAACATAGAACCGAATATGGGATATCGTGATGAAAAAAATATTTGTCAGCACCCCCAAAGACAGATTTTCCGTCTGATTTCACTCGTGAAAATCACTAGAACCACCTCAAGGCACCCGTCGACTCACAAAGATATACCACCCAGAAATATTTGGTCCATCTGAAGCGAACTGTGCACTGACCTCTGAATTCGCAGACAAAGCGAACTTTCCCGATCCCCTTCGGTAATATTCGATATTGGGACCATATGCGGTGTTCATTGTTTGGGTCCGTCCAAGGGGCGTGCTCAGAACGTCGAGAATTGCATGTTAGGCGACCGTCAAGTCTGCGAGCGCACCCCAGGGGGTGGTGCCGCCAAAATTCAAAACAACCTCCCTCTCGAATGCGAATGTAATTAATAATAAACTATCACGTTCTCAGTGTTGACAAATGTTTGTCAGGAGCACATGTCATTAGCGTCAAGGTGACTCTGACAGTTTATTCATTTCGTATAATTGGACTGTTATAAATGGATGAAGTTTTGGCGTTGGTCAATCGTTTTGTCATGTTAATGCGGACCGCAGTCCTTTTGTAATTTGCGGGGTCCCTCAAGTCTCTGGGTAGGGAAACCTTGGGATTGGTTTCTTGTGACGCGGTTGAAGCTTTTCTGAGGAAATGCAGTTGAGATCAAAAGTTATGGCACTCTCATGCACGGAGAAGTCTGCATGAAGTAAGTGAGCAAACATGAGTCTTGAGCTCGCATCTGCAACCGATTATAATGATAGTTCCGAGATGAAGTGTGTAAGTTTCGTCCTAGAAATGAAAAAGCCTTTTTTCATCCGATATCGTCGGACCGATGAACATCGATGCAGACGTTTGTACCGTTACCTTCCAAGACTCTTGAAAACCATTCCTCAATTTTCATAGTAATTTCCTGAATTGAGGTGTTCTTTGTTTGATATGGCCAATATGATTTATCTGTCTTGAAACCTGTGTGGATTGTCCTACCCAGAACCGATGTCGTGCTTTCCAAAACAAATGGTCGAGCGAGCTTCCAAAAAACATATCGGGCTGCCCAAAATATGTAGAGCTACCCAAAGCAGATATGCAGTTACCTAGACCAGACATTTGTGGAGTGTCCCAAACAGATATGGAGCTCTCAAAACAGAAATGGAGCAACCCATAACAGACTCAGATGGAGTTGACCATAACAAGCATGGAGCTGCACAAAGCAGATATAGAACTACCCAAAACAGATGTGGACTACCTGCTTGAGCAGACTGGTGTGGTGATGGAGCTGGCCAAAACAAACGTGGAGCTGTACAATAGCGATTATGGAACTACCCGAAACAGATATGGTCTACCCGCTAGAACAGACTCTGCTGATGGAGCTGACCAAAACAAGTATGGAGCTGCCCAAAAGCAGACATGGAACTACCATACACAGATATGAACTATGTGCTAGAACAGACTCTGCTGATGGAGTTAACCAAAACAAATATGGAGCTGCACAAAAGCAGATATGGAACTACCCGTAACAGATATGGACTGACTACCTGCTAGAACAGACTCTGCGTAGCTGACCAAAACAAATGTGGAGCTGCACATAACCAGATATGAAGCTACCTGAAACAGATGTGCTACTACCCAAAACCAACTCAAGTATGGAGTTCCCAAAACAGTTGTATATATACCCAAAACCGTTGTCTATGCACCCAAAACAGTTGTGGATATACCCAAAACAGTTGTCTATGTACCCAAAACAAAATAGGATATTTAAAACTTTATTCCCTTTCTCATGGCATTTACCCTTTTGGTTCTTTAAGCTCATACCATTTTCAGTATTCCAGGACGGATTCGTCTTTGTCAGTGCGCTATAATTTGACTTATTGTTAGTCCTTAATACAGGTATGTCCAATAAGTAATGAGACAGGGTCAGAAAACCATCATTTATTGATCCGATCGGTACAGCTCCTTAGTACTCTTCGAAATACTGTCCTTGTGCATCTATGCACCGTTGCCAGCGAGA
>Ga0058701_10000960_pt1 | contig 19852 bp, 8 predicted proteins | sample AgamicOrMae_FD_97039 | JGI IMG/M metagenome (GOLD analysis project Ga0058701, IMG submission 97039) | Agave microbial communities from Guanajuato, Mexico - Or.Ma.e | ecosystem: Host-associated > Plants > Phyllosphere > Phylloplane/Leaf | place: Guanajuato, Mexico | collected 2012-06-04
GTATCATTATAATGATGCTTTTACTGTATACAGTAAAAGTAGCGGAGATGTTGGATCCAAGCTCAGTGGTGCTATTGATTGAATATAGCACCAGTAAAAAAAGAATCATTATAATGATGCTTTTAAGTGTTGTCCAGGGACTTATTGTTAGCGCACAGGCGCCATTCGCAAATAGCAATATTTCGCCTAAAATGATTTTTACGCGATCATATAATTATTAGGTCAGTTCTATTAGCACGCTTATGTTACAAGAGAGAACGCACGGAAACTAACCCTATGCATTTTGAATGGGAGGTGACTTGAACGCACGGAACACAACGTAAATACGTTTTAAATCGGGCAGCGTGTGAATAGTCGCTTCGTCATTATCAAATACCACTCTCGTATTTCTCCAATTCAGTATGAAGTTATTTTCCACCAGCCGGGCCAGAATTTGCACATTTTAAGGGCAAATAATACTTGTAAAAGCTTAAAAAAATTTTTCTCCAATATCAACCTGTCATTTAGTTAGTATAGCGTCCCAACAGGAAGAATGTAATATTTTCAAAAAACTAGTCTCAAACTGGAAGAGTTAGATAAAAGCTTCTTACAACAAAATTATTTTTTATTTTTGATGAGAATTCTTCTGATTTCAAAACAACTTTGTATCGGAGCTCCTGATTAGACTCAAGTATAGCTCCCATGTCTTTTTTCCAAGGTCTTTGTCTTCTATATCAAATCAATCCGTTAAAAAACGGTTCCGGATGAAGACGAAGTTTAGCGGATGTCGCGGCTTGCTCGTCTCGTCAGTTCAACTTTGGCTTCCGTTTTCCGGTCTTCGTTTTGGCACCCCACGAAGAATCGGAAACTTGTATCACGCAAAATTAACTCGGATTCCAAACAAAATTATTCCGAGAATCCCTTGGGAAGATTAGTCTGGTCACCCCTCGCCCTTGGTGCCGTGGTTCGCGCTCTTTTCGGGCGAACCAGTCCCTTCGGGAGCCCTTCCCTTCGCCGACCGCGCGCCGGGCATGTTGTCCTTGTCAGTCGCCGGAGACTCAACCACTGTGATCTAGTTACCTTCACCTTTCCGAAGGAACGCCTCGTCTTGCGTCGTCCTTTCGATCCAGGCGACACCCTCCCAGTCATGCCAACAATCCAAACTAAAATCTTTCACCGAAAAAAAATAAATATTTGATTGGACAGTTTCGAGAATCTTTCACGACGATATCTAGGACAATCACGAGGACGGAGCTTTCTTCTTACGGCAGCAGAGGGCGCTGCAACGAAAGCCTTTGTTTGCCGCGGGAAATTTGAAATCTTGCCTTCTGTCTCAAACTAAGAATAGAGTGTGCACGTGCGAATAGCGACAAGTGCGAATAGTGCAAATGCGTGCTTTCTCTGTAAATAACGTGCTAATGGTGAGCATGCTAAGTGTTTCCTGTGAAAACAGTGGATACAGCGACTACGGAAATCGCTGTGTGTCACTTGCGTCCCTCAGATAGAAGAAGACAGAAGTAGCAGCGTTATTAGCTATTTACCGTTTTCAAACCAACACAGTTACTTGTCTATTAGTGATTAGCTGCTAGCTAAAAATAGATATCGATATATCGGAAATACAAATGTCTGTTGGTGATTTGCTGCTAGCTAAAATTGGATACCTATACCGTATAGCTGGAATACAACTGAAGAACGAGAATATATGGCAGTGGTGGACCTGTAACCAAACATTTTTAGGTAACTCACGGAGCAATCCAAATTTCTGTCAGAAAGATTTATCATTTCCCGAACCGGGACTAGAAATATTTGAAGCTAAATGCTGCCGATTTTCGAAATTGAACTCCTGATGAGGTTTTAATGAGTTCCTAATTTTTCTCCGAGTTTTCCTCCTAAAATTAGTTTGAATTCCCCGCTCTGCGTCTGCCCGCCCCAAGGCCTCGGAGCTCGGCTCGGCAGACCCAAACCCGCCTCGGATCGAAAACCCAGCAGGCTTCTGTTTAAACGCCCTGTTAAAGGCCTTGTTAACGCGGCCGTTCTGATTTATGCCCTTGGGAGCCCGGCTCCCTTGGGAGCTCACAGCCTCTTAGCTCTGTCAGGAGCCCATTTTTCCAAAATGTCTCCCCGTCAGACTATTCTTATCGTGAAAGATGCGCGAGCGTTGCTTGATGTTATTTGACTAGACGCTGTCGGGATATCTCACCATTCTTTAGTTATGCTTTCATTCGGTGCTGCGTCGGAAAAAAAATGTTTGCGTGGTTCCCGCTTTTGTGGACCATGTTCTCAGATTCTCTTAGGAATCTTCTGAAAAGTAGAAATTGTCTCATTCCTATGAGCTCTAAAGTATACTTAAGAACATCCTCAACCGCTAAGCGTCCGGAAAACAATCAAGTATTTTTTTAGGAAAGCGTTTGGCTTATTAATAATAGTGTATTTTTGATTTTTGGGACTGATGAAATTGATGGTCTACACAAAATTTGAACGTTATTTTCGCTCGAAATAGCTAATGATGAGGTTTTTGTGATTAATGTTATTTTTGCATGGATTGGGAATAGTTGACTGGAATGAAATAAATTTAGGTTTAATCTCGCTGTAGCTCTTCACAGTGAAGCCTCCCTTAGCGTGGAGATTGTTGGAAACTTTCGCTATCGAAATTTTAGAATCACTGAGAGTTTCTGAGATTCAATTCTGAGAATTTTCAATACTCTCATTGATTCAAGAGTGAAATAATTTTTAAAGGAAAATTGCGCGTAATTATTAGAAAAGTTTCTTTTTTCTTCCGTCGAAATTCCAGAGCATAATTTGCATGAGCATTGTGCTGCGTTGACCTGAATGGCTCACTCACTTCATTCACCGTTGACGTCTCAACTGACGCACAAAATCGTGTGAGAAAAGATTAAAAACTTTGTTAGCGGAGAAACCTGAAATAATGGTTGCACCTCTTGAGTGCGTAAAAAATTGTTCCTCCTAGAAGTATGTCGAAAGCAAGCACTTTTCCTCACTCCGGAGATGGTTTAAAATGGCGGAGGAGATACCGCTGCAAGTGAAGACTGGGATGAGCGAGCAGAGCATGCGAGAGCATGCGAGAGCATGCGAGAGCATGCGTGCCGTGGTACACGCAGTTTCCATCTGTCTCGTTCTCGTTCGGCACCGAGTCGAGTACCGAGTACCGATGCACGGCACCGACCGACGCCACCGACCGACGCCACCGACCGACGCCCGTCACCGCCTAAATTAGGGCCCGAGTACCTGTGAGAGAGAGAGAGAGACAGCCTTCTTTCTTTTTCTGGAGACGCTTGGCACCGGCTTATTTTCTCGCCCCTTTAACTCCCTTAACAGGTGTGCTCAACATTCCAACATTATGGAAATTATCCTCAGGGTATTACGTCGTGTGGACAAGCCTTTACCTAAACCTTTTTCCTGTTGTTTACTTTATTCTGAGCTTTCCTTTGATTTGTTTGTTTTAAATGGAAGTAAGACTAAAATGTCGCCTTCAGCGTAAATTAAACCGGTAGAACATTACTAGAACTTGGGGGTAGCTGTCATAAGCGCCAAAAAGCACAAGCGCCAACGCCGCGAGCGCCAATCCGTAACCACCAAACGAGAAACGTCGCAAACGCCAAAATTCTTAACTGCAATCCTAACCTTACCTAACCTAACTTAACTCAACCTAAATTAACCTAACTTAACCTAACCTAGCTTGACCCAACCTACCCTATACGAACTTTGACGTTTGCGACTTCTCGTTTGGCGGTTACGGGCTGGCGCTTGGGACGTTGGCGCTTGTGGTTTTTGGTGTTTGCCCCCCGAACTTGGCAATATATTTTTTAGGGTGTTGCTATTGACCCGCTATGCATTAATATGAGGAAACTTGAACGCACGCAACGAATCTAATGCAGCTTAAACGGGAGGTGGCTTGAACGCACGGAACCTAACCCTAGTATATTTTAAATGTTTGTAATTTGCCTTGTGCGTCGCTTCTTTTGCGCTCCGCTCGACCTAACGACTAAACTTTGAACACGAGAGGAAATTCCACCTTCCTAACAAAGTAGTAGATGTTCTACGATCTCTCGCGTGATAGTAGGTTGTACGTTCAAGAAGTGGACCTCAAAAGTTGTAATAAAAGTTGCTCTGTAAACAGAGCGATTTATACTACAGCTATTGTGGACTGGACGCGGTAGCGAGTTCAACACGTCCGCTGCGTTGGATGAACGCTCAACGCTCAACGTGCCACGCTCGCGCCTGTATTTTACCGATCCATGACTTATTGACGTCGATTCGACGTCGGCTGGTCGCGCCGCTGCTGCCGCCGCAGGGCGCGATCCATTCCGAAAGAAAATAACACGTGTTTACCGACGAGGCTTAATTTTAGGTGCGTTTCGCTTGGTGCTGGCCATACCGCCCGCGCCTCAAGGGCCCCGCCTTAAGCACCGACGCCACTTTAGCCCCGAGATTAACTCCAACACGCGTCGATTACCGATTTTGCGAGCGAGCTCTTGTTTGCGGTAAGCAACCTAGTTTAAGTTGCCCTGGGGCCGCGTACTGTTAACCAGCCTCGGTCAAGCCTATACGATGTTGGATTGCGGATCCTATTAGCAGCGGAGACCAACTGGTTCGTGAGGCCCGCTGCTATTTAGCACGGAAACCTCCTTGATTTCTGTATTATTGTTCATTAATGCCGTGAAGACTTTCAAAAAGTTTCAATTTAAAGACGGGAGCTGGATTTTGTAGCTTGAAATTTTGTAAAACCCTGTTCTTAAACTTCAAACTCTTGGATTACGCAAAGTTGAGTTTATGCATAATTTAAGTTGAGATTGGTGAAGCATACGTAGTAAATATTCAGTCTGCAATCTCATAATGTCGAAGACGGCCTATTTGCACTTACAAGATTTAGCCAAAAAAATGAGACCTATCTAATTTTGTATTAAAAAATGAAATTAAAAAGAAAAGAAAACGGTTTTTAAACCTATTGAAGATAAAACAGCTATTCGCACGTAAGCTCCATTTCAAAATTTAGGGACTGCCTGATCCGACTGCCCCATTTAAAATGTGTTAGGTTGGGTCCCGTGCGTTCAAGTCACCTCCCATTTGAAATGCATTAGGTTTACGTGCGTTCAGATCTCCTTATATTTAATGCATGTCTGGTCAATAGCAACACCCTAAAATTTATTCCCTTTCGACGTGCGATAAGGTCCTAGATAAATGCGTGCTTAGGCGCGTAAATAGAATTGACCAAGACGAAATTCATAAAGAATCCCCCCCCCAAAAAAAAAGAAGGGGGTTAATGAGTAAATGGTAGCTCAAATAATGGATCTCCGTCTGAGTGAACGGCTTCAACTCGTTGTCGACAAGCTACTTAATTTCGGCGCATCCAAACAGAAGCTCGAAGCCATAACAAAGAAATCTGTTAGGCCTACCCGCCCCCGAAATTAAAAGCAAAATGGCGTCGAAAACGTGGCAACCGCGCCTAATCACCTCTGGCGTGGTGAGCAGGCGAGCCACCCCAACAAAGGCGTCTGTCCCTCCACCTCCACCTCCACCTCACTTCCACCTCCACGCCATCGGGACAGGTGAGGTGGTAACAAAGGTGAGAGACTCGGCACTGTGCGCCGTTCCGCTCCGCCTCGGGTAAAACACACACTTGGATTAACGAGATGGATTCGAAATGACCTTTTGACATTCTGATCGTTCTAAGACTCAATTTTCATGAGCACCGCGACAATGGGTCCTTTTATTCGGGTTGAACAGCGGATGGCGATGTTTATTCACGAAGGAAAAGATTGTTGATTCAGAGGGTAGAATTTTCTACCTCTCGTGTTCCACCTTTGTACGCACTCGAAATTTGAATCAGTGAGAGTCTCAGAGATTCAGTGAAAATTCTTTGACTCCCAGAGACTCTCACTGATTTAAATTTACAGTGTGCGCTGTCATTATCTCGACTTCCACTGAGGTTAAAATTTGAGTTTAAGGTATTGTGCGGAGCTGATAAGTTTTTGATGGAGGCTAACAGTATTTTGCGTTCTGGTTCTTGTGTAAAATACTTAATTCGATGTTCTTGCTGTTGATAAAATACGTCACGGTCCTGAAACAGTCTTAAAACGAACTTGACGGTTATTCTTGGCTTAAAATTTGAGGACATTGTCAATTTTGAGGCTGCCAGGGACTTCTTGGCTCAGAGTAATTTGTTTCCAAAAATGCAAGAATTTAGGTTTTGACAGTAGTTCGGAAGCCCTGTGGTCATTGAAAAGCCCGCTCGTGGTCATTTAAATGAAAGCGATTTTTCCTCGTCGTGTAAGCCGTGTCCCCTGTCCTTACGATGTCGCACTAATGATAATAGCGCCTGAAAGGATGGAAGCTCTTTTTATGGGACAGAAAAAAATTAAACGCCCCAATTGGGCGGATAAGCGAGGCGGCACTATGGACACCATGCTGGGCGGGCACCCGCCCGGCCGCGGCTTCACTCGCGATTCATGCCGCCGGCGTGCCGCCGGAACACCGCCTGTATTTTCTTAGCCCATTTCATCTCGAAATGAACTCGAGAATGTTATGGACCCTGGTAGTTATTTTGAAAAGATAAACAAAACGCGCGTGTTTGGGGCACATGGCTGCAGACCTTGCGGGTTGCCTACGCAATGGGCGGTGTTTATAAACATTCGACAGAGAGAGAAAAAATGGGTTTTTTTCTCCTAAATTTAGCGTACAGTTTCAGTGGTTGTTGAACCCTATTCTTTGAGGGAGAGCGAAAATCTTTTTTCCTTTTCTTACCTATACAAAATATGGAAATGGAGATCCATAAAAAAACGTTTTTCAGTGATATGCCATACCGTGATTTAACTCGTACCGTAGTTAATTTTTGGGGTAGACTACTTAATCGAAAGGAATCGCCAAGATTTCTCGTTTAAAAAATAGATTATCTCTCGTGAGCTACAAAGAAAAGTGAAAATTCATAATGATAAAAATGGACGGAATAAATGGTTTGTTGCTGCAACAGAACGTGGGACAACGAAGTGTTTAAACAATAGGATGCGGTTTTCTCGAGGGTTTTCTCGTTATAATGGGTCAAATTAAAGGAATTAAGGAGAAATAATGAATTAATTCTCGTTGGAGTCGCTCCATTGATCCTCGTTAATTCGTTTATTTAGAACGCAATGAAGCCTGTCATCAAGAAGTGTTTGAGTTTGCTGCCTTGATTGTCTTTGACCGCGATTAATCGACCACTCATTTCGTGGTGATTCCCGCGGAGACTTTGACGCTAGAGTCAAAGAAAGAAGCTTAAAATTAAGTACCTTTCTTTATGAGAAAGCCCTTTTTGTTTTCTGTGCTGTTTGCATTTTCCGTTTATCACTTTGTGAGTTAACACCGTTTGGTGAGTTAAAGGAGCGGGCCGTTTTTGCGCTCAAATAGGGATTTTGCGGAAATGAACGGCTTTGCTTTGGTCTCGTTTCTGGCGACCTTGAATTTCACGGTAAATAACACGTTGATGTTAAAAAAAGTGAACCGTCTCGTGCAGACTTTCGCTCTGATAAAAGTAATTTCTCACGAAATTTTCACGTTTTCTCACGTTTACTTGGTGAGAGCACTATGTAGTTATTTCCTCAGGTGTGTGAAATCCGTGTGCCTTAGCATAAATTTATCTTCATAAATCATCCGCTTTCAAGAAGCTGGGAAAGATTCTTTATTGAGATAGAAAGTTACTTTAATATGTTTTGGGTACTTGCGCCTTTGTATATTATATTTTCAGAAAGTCCTGTTTCCTGTAATATTTTGCGTTACCTGGATTTAGCTTAACCGTTTCTATTTAAGCGTCGAAAAGGTTAGGTTAACTTGGATTGGTTTAACTTAAGTTAAATTCGGTCATGTCCTAGCTGACGTAGGTCAGGTATACGTAGCCTATATTGGCTAAAATTAGGTTATGTTAGCGAGACTACGATTAGATTGATTACTTTTAGGTCGGTTAAGGTTAGTTTTGATCAGGTTTGGTTGACTAAGGTTAGGTTGACTGAGGTAATGTTAACGTAGAAAAGATGAACTTGCGTGAAATAATGCAAGTATTATCGGCAGCACTAGAAGGTGCTCGCGGTATGGGCGACTAAAGGAGACGGTATGATTTCCCATGGCGTTGGAATTCGTTTCGTCTTGAACGTGAGTGTGCATTCTTAACACGCTGCACCTTACTGAGTACATCGCATTGCCTAGTTAAGCCTTGCCTCTCCGCCAGCTTGCTCAGCTAGTGTAGTATGCAGAGCCTGGTGGCCTCCGGCCCGGCCCGACGGCCCGGCCTGGCCGGGCTGGTGCGCGAAGACCTAATGAGCGCACTAACGGGCTCTTAACACTGCTAACCGTTAGTGTCAGGAAAAAAGCAAAGCTCCTCAAAATTGGCTCAATTGATTTGAAGATGCCTTCCTTGCATCACTGATTTGATCTAAATGGGTCAAAGTCCTACGAAAGTTGTTTTTATTTGACGGAAGTCAAGTTCATCTCAATGGGCTGTCTCGACTAATTTCGAATCTCCACTCAAAAAATCCACTTATTTTAAGAAAAAATAGCGACTGTTTAGATTTTTTTTACAAGCTAACAAACTTTTTATACTTTTTCTGAAGTTGAACCGATTTTGTTCCCTAAAAATTGGATCAGCGGTGAACTTTTGCGGGTGTTTGGCTCTCCATCGCATGCATCGGCTTATGTAGATCGAGTTGTGCCGTCGCTTGCTTTACATTGTGCAATCCTAATCAGAGGTTATCAGTTGCCGAATGATCCAAGGGGCGGTGAACTTTCACTGATCCGACCGCAAGTTTTATCTCGCTACACATACTCGCTAAGGCTCGTTATCGAAGCGTTAAAAAGTCGCTAACACGAGGGGGCCATCCATGGAATGGCCAAGCAGTACCGCTCAGCCGCTGCCGCGCCGTGTTGACACTTCTCACACTCGTCTCGTCTAACGCTGTTTAAACAAGAAAAAAAAATAGCTAGCTTCGTAGAAAAACGCCCAGGACGTTAAATTCCCTACGCATGTTATTTTGTGCTTTGAGAGGAAATGGACTTTAAAATGCTGGGCATGATCCCTGCATAATGGTCTTACGGTTGACGCACACTCATTAATGGTAACCACGTAATCGTCACGGAGTGGAGCGCTAACAGAGCGAGGAACAGGGCAACCACCTCAACCTACACACTAAAAACCGAACCCCCGTTTTGGGGAATGCTATACCTGTTTTGGGTGTGAAACCAAAACGGGGGTAGTGCGTATTTTATGGTAATTTTTCAACATAGACCAACGTTCAGCCACATCAATGGAAAGCTCTCGCCGAGACCTTTTAAATGATATGGCTGAACATAGGCCTAGCTTGAAAAATAACGAAAACACGCACTACTCCCTTATTTTTCAAGATAGGCCTATGTTCAGCGATATTATTCAAAAGGTCTCGGCGAGAGCTCTCCATTGATGTGGCTGAACACAGGCCTATCTTTAAAAACAACCAAAATACGCACCACCCCCGTTTTGGTTTTCACACTCAAAACTGGTATAGCATTCCCCAAAACGGGGGGTTTTGTTTTTACTCTCTAGTCCCCGCTGTAGCGAATCGTCGATAATCTCGAAACCGCAAGTAGCAAGCGGGTTAAGTTTGGTCAAGTTAGGTTAATTATGCGCAGCGACAAAAAGTAGAACACGAGGAGTATGAGTTGAAAATTTATAGTTTTAGTTCGCGGGAGTTATTAGGTTATTTCCCGAAAAGCAGGGGTTATTATTTGGTTGCGGGTCGCAGGCGCAGCTGAGCGGTATTCAAAGTAGCTAGTCCCGGACGCTATCTTTTTTGTTGACGGGGCGGGCGGCCAAGAAACATCCGGCAAAATTAAAATTAAACTTGGAGGAGAAGGAAACGAAAAGAACGATAGTCAATTAGGCGGGCGATTCCGAAGCCGGGACACACGGAGGCAGGTCTCAAGTTAACACAATGGGCCGGGCCACTAAACACGACACCAGACTAGCGTACAGTTACACTCGGCTCGACAGAAACGCGCTGACTTGCTTCAAAAGCGCACAATACTTTCAAATGACTTAATTTTTATCGACATTGTAAAACTATTTGGGATCTTCCCTTTAAGCACTTCGCATAGCGCACAAGGTTGACACCCTTGGTTGACACCCTTGGTTGACACTCTTGGTTGACACCCTTGGTTGACACCCTTGGTTGACACTCTTAGTTGACACCTTTGGTTGACACACCCTCGGTTGACGTTGACACACTTATTGTTAGTGATACCCTTGGTTGACACCCTTGGTTGACACCCTTGGTTGACACACCCTTGGTTGAAACACCCATGGTTGACACCCTTGGTTGACACCGTTGAAAAGTGTTTTCAAAATGAGAGGAAATCTCTATTCGATGCTTCAAAGCTTCATCAAGGATTCGTCTTGGATGTAACACTCCTCAGTTTAAGAATTTTCTTTTTGGAGGAAGGGTTAAACATGCCTTCTCATAAAGGTGACTCAGAAATAAAATCAGGACGTTTATCTCAATATACCGGCTCGGAAAAAAAGGTCAGCTAAAAAGATAAGCTTAGAAAATAAACATCCGTTGGGCGTTTTATTTCATGTAATTCAGAAAAAAAGCCCTTCTCCGAAGGAGGCGGGCTTAAAAAGCGCAACTTTAATCTCAATCTCAAGTAATCAAACATGCTTCGTTACCCAAACATACATTTTTTTAAAGTTTGCAATTTTCTATCATTTTGTTCCTTTATTGGAAGGTTTTCTTTTTTGTGGATTAACGTTCTTTAGGCGCCTTCCCTATCAGTCCTTATTTTCGTCAAGCCTTATCCTGAGTAAGCGTCCTGAGGCTTGGCGTCGACAAAGTGGGTTAGGTGCCTTATGCCTCGCTTCGAAAATACAAGAGATAGAAGCTACAACCTTAGAAACTGACGTTGCGCACAGCTGTTCCTCCGATCCGCGACAATAAGAAGAACGTTTTTTAGGGGAAAACGCAATTACTAACCCTAACCACAACCATTGAAACACATGCAAGTAACTACCTCGCAAACCTCTGAGGGGCTGCTTGTCTCGTCTTGAGGGAGTGAGTCTATTTGCCACAGAGCGCGAATTGTGCCAGAAAATCGGACAAACGTATAACCCTCCGTGTCCGGTCTGCGACCCTCTATGTAACAGATGTTGACCTCGGGCGAATAGCGATGAGGTCCAACTCACCCCTTGTTAGGTTTTTGCGCCGCCGACGCGACGGCTGCGTTTTCTCGGAGAATTACAATTGTTTTGATCAATCATTTCCTTCCTCTGTTTCAGAGAACCTGCAAGCACCAAAGTTTACGATACAACCGTCTTCGACGAGTGGCATCGTTCAGTATGGCCATTCGAAAATATTACAATGCAAAGCACTCGGTGAGTAGTTTGTAGTGTGAGGTACCGAAGTAAAATTACACAACCTGACTTGACCTAACCTAACCTCTTATCTTACTTCATGTAACTTATTACGTCGTCTCTTCTTATAATAACTTAACTGAACTCGATGTCAATATGTATCGAGTTATGAATGGACGCTTTTGTTTTAGATAAAGCTTCATTTATGTCCCAAAAATACTTAGAGCCAAAAATACCCTGGTAAATACACTGAAGGTCGACTTGTTTGTTAGCTATTTTCTAATAGTTTTCATAGCTGTTTTTGAGGAAGTTCGAGCTTTTAAGTCACTCGTAAATGTTTTATTAAAATGTTCAAAATTCTTGGTCCAAAAAGTAATTAGAATATCTTACCACCATCCTCTTTTTTAAATTTATATGCTTTTTTTTCTTAGTTTTAAAATTGAATTAGCGTGTTATAAGCAAATATATTGACTTCCTTTAAAAGGTTAAATATCGGCTGAACGAGAAGAAATAGGTTCGTATAGTAGGACACGTTAAAAATTCACACTTAAGACCCTTGTGTAAAATTTATATTTCAAGGACTCATAACTCAAAGCCTTCCCCATTGACAGGTTTTCGTACGAAACGCGTAATCTCCTTAAATAAGTGGATTTTTCCGGAAGGTTTTTAGAGTATTTTTGGAAATATGACAGATATTGATGTCACTAAGACAAGTTCTGTTGCGACTGCGAAGACTTTTTAAGGAAACCAAAATTCGTCACTGACTTTTCGAAATCAAATTTGAAAGATCGAAGTGAGGTCAACTTGGTCAAATTTGTTAACGCCTGTGCAGACTCACGGCGCCTGAGAATTTCGCCGAGAGTGTATTTAGATTGAGTCGGCAAACGGAGTCCACTGGCTCATAGGCAGTAGATGAAAAATTCATAGTTTGAGGCTAGATTTCTCATAGCTGATGCGGAACTGCAGGAACTGTCAGAAGGCTGTTTATTAAAAGGGGCGTGAGCTTGATTGATTCGTGAAGCGCGCTTGAGCGGAGCCGACTTGGATCTTCAAGTTGAGAACTTCAACAGCTGTGGCGACATGCTTTAGGGCTAAAACTGTCATTTTTCATTGGGGATCGAAGAAACAGCCTTCTTTGCTCTTTCCTAGATGAACTTTTCTTGGCGAGTTTTCATACGTAGAAGTGGACCTCCATGTTAACTGTCCTCGAGTCGGTGGCCTAACTCAACATTTACTCTAAATATACCCGATTTTATATTGGCCCTATCTTTTTTCGTTTATGTTTCGAAAATTATTTCGTTTCAAACCCTTAAGCAAACAAAAAAAAAGGCAAACATTTTATTTTTTAAGTTTTGAGGCTAACAATTTCTGAATCCGTCATTTTTTTAAGTTTATTCACAAAACAAACAAAAAATCTTTGGGAAAAAAATTGTAGCAATTTTCGAAAATAATGATCTTTTTAAATTAAATTTAGCTTCAAAAACTCTATCTTGATGTAATTTTTTGCAGAAAATTTTTAGCTGTGGAGGATTTTTAGCACAGAGAAGTACATTGTGAAACATTACATCTATAGGGGAACTCACGTCAGTATATTAAATACATATTTCATGTATGGATGCGTTAGTATTTTATTTATCTGCAGAAGCAGAGGCGAGGGAGTCATGCCTTTTAGCGCATGGGACGCTTGTCTGCTGTGGGTTACTGCAAGATTCACCCTAATCCCTATTGGGCCTCGCTCACTTCGTCGAATATTGTTCACACTTTAACTTGCTCTTAGCTTTAAATGCTGGCTTATCTCTTTAATCCGCCAAGAGGTAATGGTAACTTAATCTCACTTTAAGTAATTTAAGCCAACCCCTACCCTGACCTTACAACGCTCCAAACCGTACAAGTCTCACCCCCTCCCCCTCCAGATTTGACTAAAATTCGCACAGGCGAAAAGTGATTGCGTAAGAAAAGAGGATGTTCGCATTTCATGAGCATGAGGTCACCATCATGACCCTCGTTTCGGGCCATTTTAGCTTGATGCATTTCTTATGAGGTTCCTCGTAAGAACGGAGAGGGGCGTACAGTATGTAGGTCAGTTGAACCTGCAAACAGTTGAAAGACGACCCGGTTTGTCTTCATTTTTTTTCTTTTTGCTCTGACCAAACATGGTGCACTTCAATTCCGCGCTCCGACCATTACCAGTGTTGACATCACCTCCCCCCCCTGTGTCATACCTCAACATGACCCGGATACTCCCTCATATGATAGGAAGGCATCCTCTTTATTGGTATCTTAACGAGAATTTCGACACGTAACCTTCACTTTAAAACGAGATTCTTAAATTCAGATGTAACAAAAGTTCAAAATTTCTTAAGTTCAAAAAAAAGTTCAAAAATTACTGATTTGAAAAAATATTCTGTCCAATTATGCACTGAATTTCAGACATCGTTTTTAATGTCGACACAGTTCTTATTTTAAGAACGATGTAACTGAAATTCAGTGAATATTTGGACTGAAATTTTTTTCAGACCTGTAATTAAACATTTTTGGAATCCGAAATTAATACTCTCTTTTTACAGTAGGTCAAGCCCCTCCTTGATAATCCTTAAACATTTTCTTGAACGGTGCGTGTGCTCAGGGAGAACGTAAAATATACGCGTATGTATTTATTTAAAAAAAAAGAAAACAAGCAGCTCGGTTTCTAAGTTTCAAATTCCATGAAATTAAGTTTTACATTAATCGAATTTTTGCTTCAGATCAGGCTAAGTAAGTTAAGATCGTAAGTTAATCAGCTATATTTTTTGAGACATTTACTGACGTTCCAAAATGGTAAATTAGGTGATAAATTTTCAATCGATTTTTTTTTTATTTTAAAGACTGGAAGACTTTGAAAAGTTATTTTAGACCTACAAGATTAGCTCCCTTGTTTCCCGTGAAATTTGATCCTGGCGCCGGCCTGCGCTGCGCCTGTCCGATCCCTTACAACGGCCCGCACCCTTCGCGCCCTTCAGCCGGCCTGAGGGCTCCACGGCCACGGCCCTACGACCTCGGCCTAACCGGGGTGAAACAGGCCCTAAGCCGATTTCGTCTTAAGCACACGTTTTTTCTCTCAGGGCCCCTCGTTACCCTCTGTCCAGCTAAGCCCACGTGATTTGACTTGAGGAGGATCACAATCAACACATCAATAAAAGTTTTTTATCTCTTTTTTCGGATAATCAGTTAATTTGACGGTCGTGTTAGCGACTACTGGCAATGATACCATAGACTTATTGCTAAGGCGATTATCAATTTTAAATGTTGCATTCTATACGTAATTTATCTTCTGTCACCGAGTGGAGCGGTATCGGAGTGAAGCACTGTGCACCTAACGTACACAATCGATTTGAACCAGTAAGAGTCTCTGAGATTCAGTGAAAATTCACTGAAATTCAGTCTGTAAAGCACCATTGAAAAAATTCAGTGGTGCTATATTAACTGAAATTCTGTGAATTTTCACTGAATCTCAGAGACACTCACCGATTCAAATTTCGAGTGTACCTTCGCCAAATCGGGTACCACTTCTCCCAGAAGCCTACTCCGCCTAACAACAAGCGGCATTCGGCTTGGCGACCAAAAATGAAATTAGATAATATTAATATTGAGATTATTTCTTTGCGCGTCGCTTCGTTTAACCGAGGTTTCCTTAGGTGTCCCTCCGCCTGGTGACCTACCTTTAGGTTAGGTAGAATAAAGTGCCTCATGCCTCCGCTCAAGGACAGAAGGTACCTAACCAGGTAGAAAATGCAAGGTTCGAAATTTCGAGTGCACCGTCGGAGGTAAAAGTGAGCGGAAGTACTCACGGCATGCACCCTGACTGTACCGGTTGAGGGGGGGGGGGGAGTTCCTGTCTCGCCGAAGCCCCTCAGCGCAGCGCCCGCTCCCAACGCGCCTCAACCCCTCCGAGGACTCTCTGTCGCTTCTCTCCCGCATCTTTCCTCTTACGCCACGCCACGCACTTGTATCTGATCGCATCTCCATTGTTCATTGCTCATCTCTTGTCACTTGAGTCATCCCCGGAATAGGCAATTGAGCTACCACAGAAGATGAGACGTGACTTATTAAAAAAGACTGGCAAATTCGATAGGTTACTCAGGGTTAAGTGCCGAGATTTGCGGCTAATCCTCGTACGTCCAAAACACATTCGGCTTGAAATCATTGTTTGAACTGAAATATTAATTTCATATTTTAAAAAAGTCAACTCTCTATAAACCTTTGAGTGAAATTCGCTCGTTTAAACTGACCGTGCTGAAGCTTCGAGTGCGTGAGTTAAGGGTCTAAACAAGTAAATTTCACTCTAAATTTTTAAGAGAAAATATAACCTGAATTTTAGTCACACTCTATATTTGAATCAGTGAAAGTCTCTCAGATTCAGTGGAAATTCGCCGAATTTCAGTCAATATAGCACGATTGAATTTTTTTCCGTGGTACCCTATTGACTGAAATTCAGTGAATTTTCACTGAATCTCAGATAATCTCACTGATTTCTCAGATTCTCTCTCAAATTTAGAGTAATATTGCATAATGGTACCAGTCTCATTCGTGGTTAAAAACAGAAAAGCACGATTTTTTTACTTGAAATTTTGAGGGTTGGGAGCCCTCGATCGGAGCGTATTGTTTCCAATAAAACTCCTACTTTTTTAATACATTTATTCCCCCTGGTTTTAAATTAATAGTTTTAGAAGGACTTCAATGTGTTAGTCTTCATCATCAAACACTCACCATTCATCAGATTATCCCCCATTAACGACAGTCCCTGTATGATAATTCGTTCCCCGCCCCGGGGCCTAGTCCCTTTAATCCTATGACTAACAGTGACCTATCTTTTTTATTACTCTATCTTTTTTTAAGGGATAAAATTCGAGATGTCTTTTATTCCGGATGACGTCACTTCTCGTACCCTAACAATGCCCTATCGATCAAATCCCCCCCTCCCCTCTGAGGGGGTATCCATCCATCCGTTATTAGATTGACAAACGCAACTTGATCTGAACGCGACCGCTGACGTCTTATCCGTGAAATATGTCGTCCCTGTAATTCTTTATCTCTGGTTTTCAGGCTACCCTCAGCCCTTGTATCGCTGGACTAAAGATGGAGTGCCTCAAGGACCCTTCAGCCCGGAGCCTTATCACAAAATCTTCAACACCAAGCTGGAAGATGTCGGAAGTTATCAATGCATCGCGAAAAACGACGTGGGGGCAATCATCAGCCATAAAATTGACATCAATGTCGCCTGTGAGTTACCTTCATGAATTTTAGAAACATTCCGAGTGCATTTTCTGACTCTTATGCTATCACCGGGGGCAGGAAATGCTGCAAAATATATTTAAAGATCAAGAAAATTCTTATTAAAATTCTGACTGGAATCTCCCTCTTTTTTTTGTCAGAAAAAAAATATTTTAGGCCTAAGAATTTTTTTTTGATTTGAGAATACCAGAGGTATAATCTGCAAAGTTTAAATCCTGCGAAATTTCCTACTGCAAGAAACGGATTCTTTCAGCGGAGTACAACTTTTCTCAAACAAAGTGTTTTTAAGTATTTTTTTCTATGTGACCAAAGAAGTAGGTTAAAACGCGTATCATTAACTGTACCGAAGATTGTTATTTTTGAATCCGTTTGTTATTTGAGGTCAGTCCCTCCCGGATCAAATGTTTGATTGGCGAGTAGCATTAAAGAGACACGGACAAATGCTCGTTCTTTTTTGTCGTTTTTGTTTCTTTACTATTGATTACGATGATTGGGGCGGCCTCTTTAAGTTAGCGCCGCCGAAGCTTCTTGCACCTCTATGTTGGATTTTATTTGGGAATCCGGCGCGGCGCGGCGGCCGGAAGTTGGTTCGTCGCGGCTCTCACTTCGTTTCCGACTGATCGCCTTTTCTCCAGTCCGGAAAACTCAATGATTAGACTTGCTGCTGCTGCAGGAAGAGATGAAAAAAATAGTAACTGCTCCTCTTCAAGGATGTGTGTGCCCAGCGAAGGTCTAGCAAAGATTCGCTCAAGAAATGGTAATTTAGGTTAGGTTAAGGGAGGATGACTCAAGATAGGATAGCTTATGTAAATCTAGATAAGAAAGATTAGCTGAATCCTTCCCTGCCCTTGCTTCGTACAGTTGCAAACTTAACATTTTTAGTAATTTTTGCATAAAATAGTGGTAGGACCTTAAGATGGGTAAATTTTTAGTTAAAGGGACTGTAGGATGTATTATTAGAAAAATGATGATAATGCAAAACAAAGTTGGTCAGTTCTATTCGCACGCCTATGTTGATACAAGGAAGACTTGAACGCACGGAAACCAACCTAATGCACTTAAAATGGGAGGTGACTTGAACGCACGGAAACCAACCTAATTCATTTTAAATGAGGCAGCATGTGAATAGTCACTCCGAACCAAATTTGTAATGGCTTTCGCCGACCCTGAATGGCACCGCCGGTCGACAGTAGGTTGAGGAAGGTTAGCTTAAGGAAGTTCACGTTGAAGAAGATAACGTTCTTGTCTAAGAACACGTGGAATGCTTTTCGGAATGCGACGAGAGTCTCGAGGTTTTGTGCCTTCAATAGAAATCGGGGTTCTGATTGCGTGGGTAAACTACGAAGAAGGCTTTCTTCTCCTGAATAGGCTTGTATCAATGATTTCTTCGTTTCCAGATATGGGTGTTTTCGAAGATAACAAGGAGAAAGATCTGGTGGTGGAATCTGGGGATGCCGCCGTCATTGATCTGCCGGCCATTGAATCGCACCCTCCTCCTTACGTCATCTGGCAGAGCAACGACAACTCCACGCTCTACGACACCAAATATGCCGTCTCAGCTGACAGACAGTTCATCATTCTGTCAGTCGATGAGAGTGACCAGAAAGCTTACAGGTAACAATGGACCCTTGCTTCAACTTCACATGTCTGAATCTTAAGAGACAACCTCTGCACCAAAATTAATTTTTTGTGTATTTCAAAAAAAATAAATCAGGAAATATTCGTTCCGCTCCTAGGAACTTTTTTTTACAAATTTTAATTATTGCTGCCTGAAGTGTGTTATTTTCTTTTTGTTGTGTGGTTTTGTAGGGCCCGTGCGACTAATCCGCAGATGGGAAAAGACGAAAACAGTGCTTACGTCAATTTGGTTGTTCGCGGAGATCCGAACCGCGAAGTTGGGCCTCAGATTGTGATTCCCCCGAAGGACGGTTCCGTCAACAAAGGCGATCAGATCGAGCTGCAGTGCATCGCCAACGCGAGGTAAGTAAAGCGACGTTGCCGCACTTGCTTTTGACAATTTTCAACCCTTTACGTCAGAGCGAAATCAGTAACCCTGCATTTCTTTGATCGCCTTCTTCAGAGCTATCCAAAGAAGGGGTTCTCATTTAACTCTCCTGGTTCCATATTTGAACGCGATTAAAAATTAGTTGCAAAATTTGGTAACTCAAGAATATTAGCTTGAAATTTTGTGCAGTGATATTTCGGAGTTAAAGGGATTCTCGCTCTCTGTGAAGTAAAATATTATCGCTGACATGAGTAAATAATGCAGGCAGAGAACAGCGCGTTCGGTTCGAATCATAACAATAGACTGTATTCTCTAATCTGCCGATGAGAAATCGAAACCATGTCGAAAAAGGGCCGATTGCCAGTACTGAATTCTAGAATTAGGCGGGGAAGTAGCTTTGTAATAACCTGTTGAAGACGCTGATTTTTTTTAATTGTCTTTTTCAGACCACTTCACGAATTGGAGACTCTGTGGTTTAAAGACGGCATCGCCATAAACAACGCCGGAATCTCGTACAGTATCGATCCCTGGAATCGAACCCTAACTCTGAACCAAGCGAACTTGACTTACAACGGACAGTACACTTGCGTGGTTCGGATGCGTTCAGGAGGCTATGCGCCCGTCAACGCTTCAGCGAACATCGATGTTCTAGGTTAGTTAACTACCCACTAATTTTCAAGCTTGTGTTCTCTACCTTTTGTGTTGTACCTTCCGTTTCCGAACGGAACGAGAAACGGGGAACTTCTCACAATCAGTTTAACCCATAATAGCCCAAAGTATTTGGAGTGAAATTTAGTTTAAGAGAAATTGAAAGGATTTTTTCCATTAAAATACGCAATTTGAAGCTTTGGAAAACGCCTAAATTATTAAAGTTCAGGTTTCCAGAGGGGCGATTTTTTCTAAATTTTGACTTTACGGAACTGAAAAGATCCTCGAAAATATTTTTTTCTGTTTCGGAGCGGCATCGCTGGGCGGTAGTGGGTTGACTATTTTATCGTCGTTAACCCAATGCGCTCTATTTTTTGCTGCCACAACGAACCACCAAAAAGTCACCTTTTAAGAATTTGTGATATTTACAAAGTAGCTGCTTTTTCCGAATGGCTTTCTAATGGCTGCAGGACAGATGCGCCGGGCAATGCCTGCGTTAATCCGTAAGCCCCTGGCCGATTCCAAGAAGCGTCACGCTCGGGCGCACACGCGGCTGACCGATCTGCCGCCGAAGCGCTGGGGAC
>Ga0058701_10000962_pt1 | contig 19827 bp, 15 predicted proteins | sample AgamicOrMae_FD_97039 | JGI IMG/M metagenome (GOLD analysis project Ga0058701, IMG submission 97039) | Agave microbial communities from Guanajuato, Mexico - Or.Ma.e | ecosystem: Host-associated > Plants > Phyllosphere > Phylloplane/Leaf | place: Guanajuato, Mexico | collected 2012-06-04
CGCAAACCATCAAATTCACTGAGGAAACCCGGGGAGCCAATGGTTCGTCCGAAGGTCTTTATAATGAGTACTTAATCTCTTGTTTGAGAAAGGAACTGGACGATCCAGAACGAATGACAGATACATTTGCATCTTACACATTTGGTTCCTTGGCTGTGACGCTGCCAAATTTGGTCGCCATACATTATTGGTGCGGTATGCTGCTGATATCCGCCTTTTCCGAGATTGAATCTTGGCGGAAGTTGCTGGGCGATCGACTGGACGATCCTCTTGCAATATTGAAATAAGATAGAGCGTGAAAAAGATTAGATTTAGACCTAGATCGACGACAGAATAATCTTGAAAGCACTCTGTCACAAATGGACGACGGGTGGTTGGGTAAAGCTTGGAATCGGGGCAATTTCTTGCGTGACGGCTTTGAACATTGTGAACTTTCCTCACCGAGTTTAGAACTATCAGGGGCAATGAGTGCGCTTTATAAAATAGTCATTTAGTTCTCTCACTAGTTGATAACACTGCATAGATCATTGATCAATTGAATTACGGGAAAGAATTGCGTTGCGTTTCAATGCTCTGTATGACAGGCCATATTTCCACAAGTTTGGCTGCTGGAAGTTTTGCTCTCCTGTCACGTATTGTCACTGAACCAATTCGTTTCTTCTGAACATGTCAATGAGACTTACACGAAAGACTCCAAAAACCAGGTTTTATCTTAGGAAGTTGTTTGTGGTAACCTGTTCGTAAGAGTAGCCAAGAATGTGTTTGGTTGCGCTCCAAGACAGATGTCCCCCCAGCTCATGTTTGCGCACTTCCGCATAGTTCCATAAGCTAACCCTTGATCCTCTAAACTCACAAGTCTTCTCCACACTCAAAAGCCTAGATACCTGATGAACCTTAACCAAACGGTGGCTCCTCCAATTGATTATATCAGATTATCAAAAGTTCTTTACTCTTTTATCGTCAAAGTTTGTAATTTAGACAACTATTCCGAAAGATGCGCCATCGATTTCGACCGAACTCACTCAGTTTCCATCAAGCAGAACGGATTGAAATGTCGCTCTGGTCTTGAACCTGGAAGGAATGGATTCAATCAAAAGAAAAGGTTCTTTCATAGCAAGACTTCCTTTCTTGTATTTATAATATTTCTCACCTCAGGAATACATTTATTCAGGTGCTTGCAGCTACTGTACAAGTATGATGTAGGATTACCAAGGAGGCAGAGAGCACACGACGTACTCACCTCGTATGAGAAGGGACGCTTTATGAACAGCCGGCAGTCAATTGTTAATGGGTTGGACTCATTGCAACCGCATCAATTGAACGAAACACTCAGCAGGATAGAGGCCGAGCTCGAGGCGGCAGGCAGACGGCTGAAAGACTTTGGATCGCCTTTCAAAGATCTAGTCTTCTTCATCGAGCCACCCATTTTGATAGCAATCTGTCTTGCAATCTGGACCTTTTTCGTTCCCCAATTGATCGTGTATTTCAGTTCACGACGTGACCTATTTCAGATGGACACATTATCTTATGAAGAATCAGAGCGGAAGAGCTGAAAAAGATTAGATATTCTTGCATCATGTATGTCCATAAGCGCATCTGGTTTTGGTCCGAAGGTAGACACAGGGTGCATCTCGATCAAAAAATTGACAAGATTTTACTCGGAGGAGGAAGAGGGATCGATCATTTAGGCTCGAGTATATCTGAGCTTGTAGGAAAGTCCAAGGTGAAAACGATGGACAAGATGTTGACGGATCAAGAGTTCATACTAAGTAAGATCAAGTTCCTTATCAAAAATAGCGAAGAATACTTATGGCCTAAAAACAAACGTCCGGAAGAGGTGATGAAGATGGCGAGAAATTATTGTACACTCAGCATCTTGAATCTAGTCTACTCCCTCATGCTGAATATAACGTCCCTCTTGATTGGCCCAACGATTCTTGGGTGTCTAGATTTTTATAGTTATCGGAGCCTTATTACATTCCTAAGCTTTTTCGTAATGGCTCAGATATCAGTCATGGGAACCACATGGTGTGTGCCCCTATTCGTAGCAAATTGTTTTAATCAAAACGAATGCATGACAGAGCTAAAAGAGAGCGCAATCAAATGTATCCGGCTAAACCGTCGAGATTCAATCAATCTGTTCAACGCAAAATCAAGTGACAGCATTGATTCAACAAAGCTAGTCAAAACTTTGAATCTGAGACTGCTCATTATCATACTAGAGTATAGGATTTTTATCACACAATTGAGGCCTCTCAAAGAATCTTTCTCAATACTGGCAAGAGGAGGTATAGCTGCTATCTTGATGATATTCATAATTATTAGGATACATATGTCTTATCTTAAAGTACTTACTGTCGCAGGACCTTTTTTTGCCCTAACGGTGATCATTTTTTTCGATATCCTAGTTGGGCCACTGTCAATTGGTAACAAGCGAGGGAAAGAATTCCTCAGAACTCTTTCCTCATTAGCAGCACAAGTGATACATATACAAGATGAGTCGAAAGTGTACCCAAATTTTGAGCACGGAATATATTATGACGTAATCGTCTCTTTATTACAAAGGGAACTGGATGACCCAAGTGAAATTATCCGAAAATTTTCGACCAGATTTTACGGCTCATCGTACGTGACCTTGCCTAATCTAGTTCAGATCCATTATTGGTCAAGTCTAATTCTGGTCTCGACCTTCTTAGAGATCGAATCCTGGCAAAAATTAGTTGGAGACCGATTACGCGATCCTTTGAGGATATTCTATTGAAAAATTGACCAAAATTATGCTTGTAAAAGATGGTTGAGACCCTCTTTGGTATCCAACCACTGCTCACAAATCATTATTTTTTCTTCTCTTTATCACATCAATATAATTTAGATCATCAACGGTTGTGTTCAGTTTTGATTGCGTATCATTTAGAGGTTTGTAAGTTCTAGTCAAAGTTCTGGATCGTACTTGTTGCTGTTGGTAACTACCTCCTATAGGCAAAGATTTTCTAAGAGAGTGGGAGTGGTTTTGGAGCACTGATTGGCCATCACCTCCGGCAAACTCAACGCTTGGCTCACAACAGAATGCACACTCATCCGTATCATCGACCATATCACCTAAATCGTCGGTATCTGCATCATTAGAGTGGTCCTGATGGAGGGACGATTTTCGTTGGTTCTGGTTTGCCATAAAAGAGGTGGTTGTTGTTCCAAAATGGTTGCAACAATGATTTGGTACGGGCAGGGGATTGTAGGGGAAGGGTTGTTGTTTCGTCGGATGTTGGTTGTTTAGACAAGTTAATAGTGAGTTATTATTGTTTGGATGCGAGCATATAGATTGTTCGTGAGTGTGAGATTGTGAAAGGTGGCTATGTTGCCTTGGATGACAGAAATAATGACGATGCTTGAGATGGAGATCATTATTTGCATCAACAATTAGAGGCTGCTGGTCGCTAGTTGAGAGATTCTGAGTTTGAATAGAAGTGCAAGATGTGTGAGGCATGAAGTGCTGAGCATTGCTATTATTGTTATAGCTGTATAGATTACCTTGTGATAACGAGGTGCTATGATTTAGGCCCGAATTTTGTTGATCTTGGGGCGCTGTGGCGCCTTGAGATTGGTTCAAAAAGGTGCCAGTTGTGGCGGGATCGAATTGGAAATGTTGCTGAGACAATTTACCATCCACTAGTCCCTGTAAAGCGCCATCAGTTGGCAGGAGCTCTTGTGCGCCACCACCAGAGGGAAGTAATTGACCCTCAGTCATCTGAGGATTTGGGGACATTCCCATTGCCTCAGTGTCCTGGATTGGACCATCGGTCATCCCGTAGTCTGGGAAAGAAGCGTTTGGTCCTGTTGGACTGACAGGATACTGAATAGGCCTGAACAAAGATGCGATCTCCTCGAATGTGCGGTTCTTAGTTTCCGGTAGCTGTTAGGGTTGAAAAAAATGGCACGAAAATGGTTAATACATGCTTCCTGTCATTAGCAAGGATAGCTTCCGCTCTGAATCTCTATAGAAACGTACCTTCTTATAAGTGAACACCCAGAATATGGCCAAAAAGACTGTAAAGGGAAGGAAAAGGTAGCTTTGCAGCACTCTCTGTGTAATTGATGGTTATATATATATCATGTTAGATAAGAGTTTATATATTTGGCAGTATGAGTGATCTTCGCTTGGAGTAGAAAAAGATCAACTCACCTTCATGATCGGGAAGGCCAATCCAACACAGAAATTACTGAACCAATTGAAGAGCACTGAAACCGACATGGCAGCCGGTCTAGTGGCCTGAGTGAATAGCTCGGCAGTGATCATCAACGGAATTGAGCCAGGACCAATGCCAAAAAAGACAGTGAACATCAGGATACTGATCACACTGATATACTGCATCCATTCGTAGAGAAACTTTGTTTTTTTTTTAAGGGAAGGTCGTGAAACGTTGCGTTAGGTAATTAACTAAAGGTGGTGTCAATTTTAGGCAGGGTGGAATAGAACTTACTTTGACCAACAAAGATATTGTTAGAAATATGCTGGCTAAAAACATTCCAGCAAGGCCGTACAAGTGTAAAGTCCTACGTCCCAGACTATCCATCAAAGGTATTGATATTAGCGTCATGATAACCATGATGAGACCAACGCCCATTGTGGCGAAAACTGCATGATCTTCAGACACCCCGGCCGATGTAAATATATCAGTGGAATAATAGAATATGGCATTGATTCCTGAGAATTGTTGCGATAATTGCATCATAGCTCCAATGATAAGAGGAGTTCTCAGCCATGGATGGTTGAAGAGCTCTCTAACGGAAGTCAGTTGGCCGTACTGCCTCAGTTCCTCCTGATGGGCGAGCTCTTCGGCTTGCATCTCTTCAATATCACTTTCAACATCTGGGCAACATCTCAATCTTCTTAAAGCCACACGGGCATCGCTAATTCTACCACAATTCAGCAATAAATAACGCGGGCTCTCGGGGCAAAATGGCAACATGATGAGCTGCAATACTGCTGGAACAAATGCAAATCCAAATAGGAATGGCCAGTAATCTTTGGTGCCAAGGATACTCTTCAAACCAAGCACTTGGGAGAATAACAAACCCACTGTAACGCCAAGTTGGCTCACAGTACCCAGTGCTCCACGAATATTCACTGTCGATATTTCGGTGAGATACATGGGCACCAAAGCCGTATTTAGGCCGCAATTGAGACCTATGAAGAATCTACCAATAATTAGGCATTCAACGCTTTGACTTAAATGACTAGAGCTCATCAATGTTACACCGATAACTGCCACTGTGTTATTCAGCACAAGGCCAGTCTTACGTCCGCACCAATTAGCCACACCAGGTGCAAACAATCCGCCCAGCATTCCTCCAATAGCAAATATGCTCACAGTTACAGACCAAATCAGGTCCCTCATCTCTTCGGAAAGCCATTGACCTGTGCGGTTCTTATATATATTAGCTATGAATTCCTCGAGGACTTTTTGGGGTGCATTTATAACGCCCGTGTTGTAGCCAAATTGGAACATCCCCAAGACGGAGGAAAATATGGCAAACATAAGCATGGGCGTTATATCCCGGGTCGCATTTATCGCCATGATTCCGGCTTATGATTGTTACTGTTTTGCGAGCAAATCTATTTGTTCGAGTGCTCTTACAAGGTCTGGTAATTTCGGCTTCTTTTCAACTACATTAGTTTGAGATAAAATCCTGGCAGCTCAACTTTTCGACCACAAGAATGATCTAATTCGCTATAACCCGTAAAGATGTCCTGAAACAATCGTTCCTAAAATCCTCATTCCCATTGATGTAAAAGGGTACTGTAATATGTCTATCAAAGGAGTCTAGAATAAGAGACAGCTAGCAGCGGATCTCATTATCCTCCGACGATATAATCCTTTAAGACGATGAAACAGAATCAATAGGATGCTTCCACTGATTTGTTCAATTGGTGAGGGGTTTGAACTTGGTGTTTCGCAGATTTCTACCCCGGCCAGATGTTCATCTAGATAAGAGGGTCAAGGGGGATGACGCATGAACGCGATGCACAGGGAATCATGAGTTATAAGGAGAACTGTCGAAGATATGACACAACCTGCTGTAAAATCAGGGATATAAAGATAACCACAATATATATGATTCAAGATGTAGACGAACGATCAAAATGGCTGGATCGAGTATGATTGGTGCATAGAAGACCGTGGTTATAAAAAGGGGGCCTCGAGTTGTTCTTCATCTGCCAAAGTGTGTTTGTCTGAAGAAATATCAATAGAAATAGGGAAGACGATCGGAGCTGGACAATAGTATAATGTTAGGCAATAGATATACGTTGAAGAAGCTATCCATCTGACGAGTGTGACAATTATTTTTATTTTTCTTATACAAGAGATAACATAGGTCCAGCAGAAAGGCGCGCGAATCTGGAGTGTGTGTATGTTCGTGTGCGTATGGGCACCTATGGTGTTAGATAACGTCAAAGGCGCGGAAGTACGCAGATGCATCGATCGTGAGTTGGCGCATTCGTAGTTTGGTTGCCTTTTCAGATTGGTTAGATCGGCGGGGTGCACAGAGATCTGGCCGCTGTGACAAAGAGCAGTGACAAATGGTGTCAAGCGCGAGTCCATCAAAGAAATGGATGAAGCTTTGGCTGAAGATCCGTAGAGATGAGACTCTGAGACAGTCTGTCAAAAGGGTCCCGCACCACTAGGTGCCCAGAGTGCTATGCATTGTGTTCCTACGCTGGCCTGCATAGCGCTGTATGATGCTCCATCGGACATCTTACCATACAGATGGAGTCGCACATCTTACGCACACCGAGCAAGTTGGTCAGACTTCGTGGCGGCAGATGATCTTTGTCTGATTGAGAATTGAGGAGGAGATTTCGATTTGATCTCTATGATCCATTGTGTTGGCTATCGATGAGAGTGATTTGGAGAGATTTCTCGCCTGTTCGATGTGGAAATTTTCATCGGATCATTGTTAGTCGGCCCGTGCATAGCCTTGTGACTGATGATAGAACAATGGTGGCGCGCAAAGGGTTCCCACCACCACCAGAGCAAGCCTAGGAGTTCTGGAATTTGCATCCTAGGGCGAGCTATTAATAAGACGGGCCAATGATTGGCTCGAGGTGTGTACACAAAGGATGAGTGTGGAGGAGGAGAGGGAGAAAATCTGTATATCTGATCGCCAGTGGGCGCTCTGGTGTCGCGCAAAGAGTGGCTTCACTGGAGGGCGTCGTGCGATGGTGGCGTGCATGTGCGCGTGCGTGTGCGTGAACTCTTACGTGCGATTCAGACGACGCTTTGAATCGTCTACGTCAGACCATTGCTTGTTGTGTTTTCCATTGGGCGCGCGTCTCATGAATTGGCCATTGTGTCTGTGTCTTGTCTCATTATGGCTGCTTAGCAGAACAACTCTTGGAAGTTACATGATGATTGTTGTTATCGCTTCCAAGCATGCTCACCATGGAGAGTGGCTCTTCATTTAGCTGCCAGCCGATGGGGGCGGCCTGTTGGTGCGCGATTTGGCGAGCGGGTGAATTCAAAAACAATGGTTCCGGCCGCGCTAATGAAATAAAAACCAAGCGAGCGGCAAGCTGGCTGGCTTTTGGGCAGAGAGCAGTGAGGAATTTGCGATTGAGAGAGAGAGTGGCGCCTAACGACAGCAACTAGGATTACAAGAGATTTGTATTTGTCGCCCAGCTTGTTGGCGCAGAATGCGAGAATCACTCACTTTTGAGTGGTGTGGGCGCCCTTGGCTTTGGCGACGAGAGACTAGGGTCCGCAACAGGCGCACTCTAGTGTGTAATTGTGCCCAAGTTGCGCGCCGCCGCCAACACACACCGCTGACACCCGACTCCAAACAGAGAGTCGAGGGCGCAGAAAGGGCCGCGCGCAGGCCCACTGGCGATTATTGATTCTCGCCGCTTCCTCCTTCTTCTTCTCCTCTTCCTCTTCTGCCGCTCCTTTCGGGCGGCCATCTCGGCCACTCTTGGGCGCCCTTAGGAGCTCGGACTGCGGGCGGATGGAAATGGGGCGCACAGAAGGTTGACTCGGGTGGCATTGGGCGCATTGGGCGCGCATCCTAAGCTCCGGCGCTTGTTCGTCATCCAGCTGGCAAGTGGCGGCGGCTGGCTAGTGGCTGGCGAGTGGCTAGCAAGTCGCCGATCGCAACTAGCAGTCCGCCGCACACTGTCTTGGGCGAGGACAAATCAGCGAGACAGACGCGCAGAGCAAGACAGTTTTTGATGAGCCGCCCACTTGGGCTGGCTGCTCGCCGGCAGATATTGTTCCGCAAGCGGCCGGACGCGCCTTTTTCGCCCAATCTTGGCCCATTATTGCGCTCTAGGCATCAAGCATCGAGCACTAAGCATCGAGCATTGAGCATTGAGAATTGAGCACTAAACACTAAACACTAAGCATCGAGCTCGTGTAACATGAGCGCGCATGTGATGGAGCGCGATCATAATCATTCAGGTCAAGCTATAACTATTGGAAAGTGGCCCAGCTGAGCGAGTGTTAGTGTTGCGCCAAAGAGCCGCAAAGGCCGCTAATTCCGCCGACATCTGTCCGCGGCCAAGACTCTAAGCAGAAGGAGAAGGAGCACGCGAGAAGCTGGCCACCGAGCGGCAAGGTTTCCTCGCGCCACGCAACTTCGGCAGACCAGAGCTGCACGTCCAAGTGCAACTGTGGCGCCCACCACCAAACCAACACAAACTGGCGGCTCTAATTGTCTGCGAGCGTCACTCTCACTCTCCGTCTGCCCGTCTGTCTGTCTGTTCGTGTGTTGAGTGTGTGCCAGAGAGTGTGTGCTGGAGAGAGTGCAGTGTGCGTGTGCCGAGCTTTGTCTCTTGGCTTTGGCTCGCCCAATCGGCGCTCCTCATAAGTAGATTGCTTGTCGCCAAGACCGGCGCCAGTGACTCGCCGCCAGCGCCAAGAATTGGTCAGAAATCAATCGAAGCTCCTCGAGTGGTGTCTAAAGCGCCAAGATCGCGCACAGATTGCCCTGAACTCGCCAAGCACAAGCTCCAAAGCCAAGCCCAGTCTCTAGAAGCGAGCCCCAAAGCAGCCCCAAGCTAGACGTGCTTGGGCTTACTCACCATCCTTCACACTCTAGACTAAGCCCGTGCTCCAATTTCTTCCAAATTTGCATTTGTTCTGCTCGCCAAGCCAAGCGACACTCAATAGACGTTCAAGAGCCACTCTCAAGACACTTCTACAAGCGCCCCAACTGACCTCTTTAAGAATCGAATCATGTGTGAGCCTGTAGCAAGTCACAATTCGGTAATTAAAGAGTTTGGCTCTCGCGCAAAGCCAACTTAAGAGAGACGCACACAAACACAGAGATGACTAATCATCCTAACGAGCCACTTCTGGCCAATCTGGCCTATCTGCTCCCAATCAATTGATAAGATTTCGCCCTGGCCGGCCAGTTATGTGCGAGGAGGCGCTGCTTATCGGCACTGTGCGGCGGCGCCACTCCAAATGGCGCGCCGCCAACGCCGAGCCTTAGCCGCAGACAAGCGCCAGCCCAAAGGCCAACTCTAAGGCCAAGTTGAAGGCAAACGCAAAGGCAAAAGCAGAAACCCAAAGCTCCTTCTTCTTCGCCCACTGGAGCATGCGGCCCGACGGGCGTGGGCCCGAATTTCTCCTGGCCCACTCTCTTGGCCCAATGGCAAATGTGCACGACCATTAGCGGCGGGCCCACGCATGAGCGAGAGTGACACTGGACGTCGGCACGCGATTATATTGAAACAGTGTGTGTGAGAGACGCTTCCTTGGGGCTCACTTTGGGCCCTCTTTGGGCCAGCTCTTCCACGCTTCTGCATCATGCGGGCCGCCCAATAAACAGAGCGTGGTGGCGGCTCTCTCCCACCAGACACACTCGCAGGGATGCCACCAGACACAGAGAGCAGCAGCCCATTCGCCTTGTTTGCCTTTCAGCCTGCTCCCAGTCGCGCTCCCAAATTCGCCAGCGAACTTTTCCAATAAGTTCGCCAGCGAAAACTTGGGGCTCGCCCAAAGTCCCAACTCTCAAGCTTTCGTACACTTTTGGGCCCGGCTTTTGGCTGGTGCGCGTCTGCAAGTCTGCACGTCTGCCAGTCTGCAAGTCTGCGGGCGCCCAGCAACACTTGAGAGATTCTTCTCTAGATTGCGATCAGGTTTAAAGGGAAGCCACAAGGCACAGGGGCCAGCCGCGAGAGGGACTTTAAATATGGCAGTGCGCGCGCCCCACTCTCTGCTCTCGGCTGGTGCTCTCTTCTGCTTCTGCTTCTGCTGCTGCTTCTGCTTTGGCTATCAGTGCGGGGCCGTTTTCTGGCCCCACTTTGGCGCAGAGTTTGCACACAACAAGCAGCAGTAAGGGGCAGACGACGTGTGGCTCGCTCTTGGCGATCAATTTTTTCCCCAAAGATCGGCCGCGGGAACGCCGACCGAGCCCAGTCTCTCTCTCTCTCTCTCTCGCCGGCTGGGCCCACTTCTCGCCCACTCGGCCCAACAGCCTGGCACATCTCTGCTGTGCCCTCGCCTTGCTGCAAAAGTTGCCTCCGCCCGCCGGCACAGCAGCAGCACCAGGCGGCAGCAACTCGGGCGCAACGCAGGCCCAGTGCAGGCCCAAGGCGAATTCAAACATTGCCCCCGATGAGTATCGTTCGCCAGAATTGCCAGCCCCCAGCCCTCGATCGTTTGGCTCACAACAACAAGTCCCCTCTGCTCCTCCTGGTGCTGCCTATTCTGCTTCTGCTTCTGCCTTTACTTCTGCTTCCAATTCTGCCTCTCTGCCTCTGCTGCTACTCCTCCTCCTCCTTATTATTCTTCGCACTGGGCCAAACTGTTGTATTTGGCACACGCGCTCAGGATAACCAATCGTTTTCACTTCTCCTCCTAACTAATCCCCCATGAGACTTGTGGTGGCAGCCAGGCCGGCCCGCTGAGTCTCGCTTCCCGCTTGGGCTGCCCAACTTGGGCCCGCAACACACACACGAACAGGCTTCGTGCCCGTTCGTACGACTCTCTGTTTGTGTGCGCCTCCTTTGTGCCTTTGTGCCTAAGGAGAAAGCGTAAAATAGAGAATGCGCCCTGCTCGTTGTCGTAGGGGAACAAATGCGAACCAGGCTGACGAATTTCTTTTTTAGTGCTGTTGCATCCTCGCCGGGCACACAAGGGGATGGCCGGCCAATTATTATTGTTCTTCAGCAGCATTAATGCCAGTAAGTGTTCCCGAAGCCCAGTGCCAATGCGAATGCCAGTGCGAGGAAAGCGATAGAGGCAAAGAGAGCGAGAGAGAGCCAGAGAGAGAGCCAAAGAGAGGAGGAAAAAATGCGCATCCATGGCCCAGTGCGAGAAGTGGGGGTGGCGAGTCCTAGTTGGCATAAGGGCCAAGCAATCCCGCCTGTGCCCTCCCCCTCGCGAAGCCATCAACATTGGCCGGCCCTTAGACAGGCCGGCGGCGCGAGAGCAACAGATTTACGTTCGCCTCCTTTTCGTTCTCTCTCTCTCTTTCGTTCGTTCGTTCGTTCGTTCGCTTACTCGCTTACTCGCCTGCTTGTTCGTTCCTTCTTTCGTTCACTCGACCGTTTGTCTGCAAGTCTCATTCTTTTTTCCTTGCCTGCACACACACGCACGCTTTACTGTATAACCCAATGCGTTTGTTCGCCGTCATTTTGGTTTCCAGCAGCCGTAGCTGTAGTATTGGCGGCGGCGACTGTGGTGCAGACTGGGCAGCTCTGCTAGAGTTGGTGGTTGCAGTGGTTGCAGTGGCGGCGGTGGTGGTGGTGGTGGTGGCTGCCGTTCTGTGCCAATACAATCCAAGCCTAGTGAGTAGTGCGCCGCTTCACTTCGCTCTCCCTATTTGCGAACCGTTTCAACCTACTTTTGCGCAAAAGTCCTAACTGCGCGCGTCTCTCTCTCTGGTTCCCTTTGGCCGGCCAAGTTCGCACTATATTTTATATGAGCGCCGACGATGCCTTCAAAGTGTTCGCATTTTCTCTCTCTCTCTTGCTCTTGCTCTATGTTATTCTACGCTCGCCGCTTGTGTGTCCGTTCAACAAATTTTGCACGGCTGCTGCCCATTGGCTCCGTGAGTGAGAGAGTGCGCAGCAAGGGAACATCGCGCAGTTGCGCGCATAGAGTGGCCAGAATTTTCTCTCTTTTCTTGCCCTTCTAAACAACCGGCACACTAGCACACTGGACTCTCTTTGTGCCATCCACTGTCCCATTAGATGAGAAGAAGAAATAGAGGCAGTCTCTAAGAAGAAGAAGAAGACGACGGAGACGGAGACGAAGAAGAGGAGGAGGAGGAGGAGGATGATGATGAAATAGAATAACAGACAGCCAGAGAGAGAGAGAGAAAGAAGCGAGAACCGGCAGCAACCTCATATGTCCCAGCAAGATCGGTCCCAAGGAAAGAAGCCAAAGAGAAACGATCAATTGTTGTTGGCGCTGCTCTTGCTGTTACTCTTCCAGTAGCCCAGATAGGCCGCTGCGACGACGAGTAGTAGGCTGCACGAGAAAAAGCAGCAATAGCAAAGGAGAAAGGATCAAGCTAGCGCAGAAAAACGGTGAGGCGCACACATAAGACGACGATTGTGTCTCAACGGTGGCATGCAACAACTGGGCCAACTACATACACACGCACAAATGTCAAGACCCAACAATAGTGACACAGGCAAGCAGCAAGCGAACAGTTTTTAGTCTTTCTCTCTTTTCTCCCACTCGAACCGCTATTTGCTTGCTGTTCATCTATCCAATCGGCTGCTGGCCACCAATTGGACAGGCGCCACAAACTGGCGCATATGATCACAGCACACTAGTTGCTGATCGTCTCCAATAAGCCAAGTGGCTCGCATAAAATCTAAACGAATATATTGGAAACAACGAGTTGTGAAAAAGTACTCTCCTAAAGCCTATGGAGTTAGTGGAGCTAGTATAATATGTATTAGCTTGTTACACTTGCTAAGAGTAGAAACATCAAGAGTCCAATAAGAGACCAAAGTAAGAGACCAATAAGAGACTAGAGAAAATCAATTGCTGATGTCAATAACTGTTAACAGCGCAAGATTATACTCACCAGCAAGTGGCACAGATGAAAAGAGAATTCAAACTTTATTGCGCGGCTTATCCTTCACCTACTTGTTGCTGCGCACTCAGTAGCTATAGTTCACTTGCTGATTCTTAGTTAGTTAAACTTTCAATTTACACTGGTCATCCATATGAACCATCTTTCAAACTGATCTCAGCCCTCTGCTTATCATGTCGCTCCCTCAGTGACATCATCTGAAGTGTTTGGAAGCAACTCGTACGAAAGATTGAGACGAATTAACAAAATGACCAACTCGCTGAATCGAAGTCGCACTCAGACTGTTCCAAAGTATATAACTGCCACCAAGCTCAATTAGTGAATGCCCGAGCAAAACCTCTGGGATAATATAATATAATATAATATAATAATTTGAATCTCAAACAAGAGGCCAAGCAAGCCATATGCTACATTAGGACTTACGCCAATAATAACTGAAACTCACCTAGATAAGAGCAACGATAAAAAAAAAGTCATAGTTAATTCCTAATTTAGTTTCAAAATTGTACACTTACACACATCTTATTAGGTAGAAAGAACAAAAGAGAAACAGGAAGCTAACTTTTTCAGCAACAGTTTGTCCAGCGATTAATTGTGAGCACCCATTAACTGCCAGCAACAATTAGTCTATATTTGTTTTAAAGATTAGAATAGAACTGCGAAGAAGATTACAAATTTACAGAGATTAAAGGAGTCATTTGATTATACGGTCAATATGTGCTCCGTTGAGTGGTCAAATAAATCCGGATCCTCAACCATGGATGGTGTCAATGGTGTTGACCGCCAATCTGACAGACCAATTGGCTATGGTGCTTTCGGTATCGTTTGGTCTGTTACAGATCCAAGGGATGGGAAGAAAGTGGCTCTGAAGAAGATGCCCAACGTGTTCCAGAGTCTGGTTTCAAGTAAGAGAGTCTACCGTGAGATTGAAATGTTATGCTTTCTAAAACATGAGAACGTCATGTCTGCTTTGGATATATTACAGCCACCACACATTGATTATTTTCAGGAACTATATGTGATAACCGAGCTTATGCAATCAGATCTACATAGAATAATTGTATCCTCTCAACCGCTGACACCTGATCATGTGAAAATATTCCTCTATCAAACATTAAGGGGGCTGAAATATTTGCATTCAGCTAGAATTTTACATCGTGATATAAAACCAGGTAATCTGCTTGTGAATAGCAATTGTCTGTTGAAAATTTGTGATTTCGGTCTAGCTAGATTAGAGGAACCAAACAGATCGCGTAACATGACATTGGAGGTAGTAACTCAGTATTATCGTGCACCTGAGCTTTTAATGGGCGCAAAACATTACACAGCAGCGATTGACATTTGGTCCGTGGGTTGTATATTTGCCGAATTATTGGGCCGTCGAATTCTATTTCAAGCTAGGAATCCCATACAGCAATTAGATTTGATCATTGATCTATTAGGTACACCATCAAATGAGGATATGAGGCATGCTTGCAATGGTGCGAGACAACATATCAAAAAAAGTCCCTACAAGCCACCGGCACTGGCAGCACTTTATATACTTTCATCACAAGTCACTCATGAAGCCGTTCACCTGTTATGCCAGATGCTTATGTTCAATCCGGACAAGAGAATTGATAGCTCGACAGCACTAAGACACCCGTATCTGGAGGAAGGCCGCATGCGGTATCACTCTTGCATGTGCCGTTGCTGTCATTCTGTGGGTGGTCAGAGGAAATTCTGTTCTACTTTGGAACCAGATGCAACTATACCGTTTGACGATTCATTCGAGCGTGATTTGATGTCTGTTCAACAAGTGAAAGAGCGCTTACACAAGACCATTCTTGACAAATGCACAAGTAGTGGCAGAGTACCTTTGTGCATAAACCCTCAATCGGCAGCATTTAAATCTTTCACCTCTTCAACTGTAGCTTCAGCATCGGAATGTCAAAGCCCGGTTAGATGGTCCGACTAACTAGGAAATACTCTGAAAATCTCAGATTTTTTATCACCTAACCATCCATAGTTAAAAATCACTCAAATGAAACATTGTTATAGGTCTAGGCACGATAATCTGCGATTCTTATTTGAATAAACTTGAGGTCATCGTATATAAATATTCCATAACTTAGAGAATGGAGTCCATATCAATAATGAGTGTTCTACCTTGTAGATATGCTCTGCTCACCCTCTTCTGAGCACCACGCTTTGTTGCAGAACTATCCGCTTCGTTGTTATCCTCATATTCCAAGGTCTTTTTTGGCCTAAGCGGCGAACCGTCGAGTGAGTAACATTTGATTTCATGCTGAGTGTTGGCATCGGTCTTGAAATCCTCATGCTGGCATAGCATGTGGGAAAGAACGATGGCTTCATATTCACAGGTTGAGATTTCTTTTATCGAGTATAATTCTAGATTATTATCCTCGTTGCACACATATATAATTCTTGAAATCCTACTCTTCTTTGTAAGGTCACACTTAGTTCCTGAAGTCATATTGAATGTTAGGTATGGCTTGTATTGACCGTTGACCAGTATCGTTGGTCTCGGTTCACCATTTCTTATCTGCTCCTCGCGTTGCCTATAGTATTCGTCTTCGTGTGCCTGAATCTGGTCCTGTTCCATTTTACCTAAAAAGTATTCTTGAGTCACTCTTGCTTTATATTTTGCACTCTCCTCATGATATTGTCTCAAGTACCTGCCATGACACAATTCGTAAATCCAAAATACTTCAAATTTATAGGAACAAATATTACCTCTAAACAATGGTTCCAGAAATCTAACTGGACTCTTGTTTTTGTTATCAGTGGCATCTGAAGAAGAGTTAGTTGCTGAGGTATCAAAATTTAAATTATTTGCACTTGGTACTATGCAGACATACTTTTCGTTATCCTTCGTGGAAATATGAATCACATTTTCATCATATTTATCGACATATTTCTTATCTTCAAGGGATGGTGGCCCTTTCCAGGAAATTTTGTAGGAATCTAAAGCTCCGAGATCTTCATCACCTGAGACATATTGGACCAAGTTGTTTGTATAGATGCATAGGCCTATGAACACTAACATAAAGCTAAGACACATTTCTCGAGTCAACGACATGAGATTCTTACTCGGATGAAAAACTTGATGCAAGCGTCTCGAACAAGTACATGACATCTTGAGCTTTGATTAGTGATGCATGAATTTTTGACTAACAACATAGGTTCCTGTGACTACCGCATGTATTGTTGCAATTGAAAAGCCGAGACTGAGCTGTTGATCTGGCCAGCTGAGTGCAACGGTGTTTTCTGTTGAACTTCGAGCCCGGTTCAATATCCAGAATGAGTCTGGAATGAGGAATCTTTTTCGAGCAACGCAACTGTCCGAAAGGTAGCTGGACTGGTTCTTTGTGGGAACGATAGCTTGAACTTGTCAATGATATCAACCAAAGACATCAGACTCGTCAGCATGAGTTGAACCAGTGCCTTCGCTGGATGTTAGACTTCTCTAACTTTAGCTCCTGCACCCAAAAGATAAAGCTCATAAAGCTGTCTTCATGTCTCGATAAAATATACAAGAGAATCTAGATGCTGATAATAGCACAGTTTCATCGGTGTTGAAGAATCTGTGAAATAAACAACTACTCGGTCCTGATTGGGTTCCGTGTTTTCTCGTGCACATCTGATTAAACCTTGGCAGCAATGAGTCATCATTCGCAGTAAAGCAGGAGCGATCTACTAAACTGCAGGAAAGCGAACTGACGCCCTTGATGCTGCTTCGGTACTAGAGTCCGAATTTTTCTGTGAAATTGTTCCAAAAATACTTTCGCACACCACCATCGTACAACTCGTATGAAAGTTCTCACGCGCACGATTAAAAACACAGTTCCCATCTAGCATTCAACGTGTGAACATTTACGCTCTCATCAAGAACATAGATTCCAAGACGAAGATCCTGATGGAATTAGAGACTAAAACGAAAGATGTTCACACGTTGAATGCTAGATGGGAACTGTGTTTTCGATCGTGCGCGGCGGCACTTTCATACGAGTTGTACGATGTTGGTGTGCGAGTGTACTTTCGTACAATTTTCACAGAAAAATCCGGACTCTAGTCGGTACATGACTGTGTGGGGCAGCTGAATGTTCGCGAAGCCCAACGCACGTCGAAAAAAATCGAGAATCTTCACCGAGTTAGCTTCGTAAACAAAATAAGTTTATAGTCATTTCAGATTACGATCAACGAATAACATCTATCCTTAAAAACTTTGTCGCGAATAAGAGAACTACGATCAACCAAATTATTTGGTACCAATTCAATAATCGAAAAGGAGTATCTTACAAACAACATGGCAAGACGATCATCACCCTCAAGAGGATCGCCGGCATTCGGCCGTGGTCGATCTCCATCGCCGACCGCAACACGCCGAGCTGCCCCACCACCACCACCACCAACCCAAAAGGCTGTTGCACCTCAATCTCCACAGCCAACACAAATGGCCCAGCCTGCTATGCAGGCTCCGGGCGGCGGCATGATGGCAAATATTGCAACCACAGCCGCCGGTGTCGCAATTGGGCATACCGTTGGACATGCTTTGACCGGCGCTCTAGGCATGGGAGGAGGTCATCATTCAGAGCCTGCTCCAGTCGAACAAGCTGCTCTCCCTCAACAACAATATCAACAACAGCAAACTCTAGCAACTGGTCAAGACCCTTGCAGGTTTGAGCTCGATCAGTTCTTACAATGTGCTCAGAATCAGTCAAACGATCTTTCTCTATGTGATGGCTTCAATCAAGTGTTACGCGAGTGTAAGACGCGTTATGGACAGTTGCACCAATAATCTGCTGTTAGTGCCCAGTTAGATGTTCCTGGACTCGCTCTAGAAGTCAGGCCTCTGTAGACATGCAGCAGTCGGGCTTAGTTCAATCATATCCGACTTGTTCATTTAGATATAGTATCAACATCAAGAATAGTGTTAGTCTATCGGATGGCCCATAATATCGTGATCAGCGGATGTAAGAATAAAAGTGAAACGAGGTGAGGCTATCTACCTCCATCCGCACAGTTCGGAGCCTCCTATTTCTTCTCTCGGTCTCAATCTTAGGGTTTTCCGCGAGGTTCGATGGATCAAAGATTCTCAATCAATCTCCCCGATTTGGGGAACAAAAACTCATGCTAGGCTGACAATTTTTCTACCCAAGCTGCAACAATGCATTCTAAGTCTAGTCAAAGCACACACGGTCTCATTGAAGCTTCGCTTGCTCCACCACAGACCCCACAGGCTAATGAGGCCCCGCACTCTGGGGCACACAAGGGTCAAGATTGCAGCCTTCGCAAGACAGCGCTCTCTAGCTCACATTGGTGGCTCAGTTGTCACAATTTGCATTCTCTACCACATGTCAATTGTCCATTCTGGTACAATTTAGAAAAAGGACAAATATCTCTCCAGTTGCACGATGGAACATGCTAGCAGGCTAATCTTCTGCATGCAACAATCTGAACGTCTACAAAGTGCATCACAAATCGCAAAAGCACAATGCGACCTCTACTTTCTCCATAATAGAGCTCAACTTTCAAACTTTGGGTCCCACTAGGGGCCGCGCCAAACGCATTATGATCAAGCGAACTGCATACTTGTATAGTGTATGTATTTTGCAACATGTTGATATGATTATTTTTTGCCTAGCTCAATTGGTTGTGAAGATATCGATGCTTGATTGTTAAGATGTCAAAATCGTCTCAGAATTTGAAAAGAAATCGTTCTGCGGACTCAATGGCAGAATAGCGCACGGTGGCATGAGTGAGCTAGTGCATGGGGGCGAGTACGTCCACGATATGTAGGCTCCAATTTGTGGCTCTTCTAGAGGCGCTAGCCTCATAACGAGGTGTGGATCAAACTGCTGGTGCACATTTGATACAGACTAGACGGTCATTCGGGCAATGACATGAGGCGTCTAGACGCAAAGTGGGGCACTGTAAGAGGCTCCGGTTCGTGCAACAAGCGTCCAATGCACGACACCCGCCCTCATCAGGGCTATCATATAGACAGCTAACGGCATAGGTTTGGAGCTATTTGACATATGAGATCAAATCATCAAAGCTAATTCGCTTGCGGGCATCTTGCTCGGGCAACATCAATCCTTCGCTGTCGCTGGTATGCGGAGGGCTAAAACAAGATAAGTGAAGGAAGGTGATGAGGATAGCGGTAGGCGGATCCTGACTGGCCGGCGGCACGAACCGCGATCCGGATAAGCTGAGCAAGGGGTGGAACATCCGGAGCGGAAGTCCGACAACCAAGTCGGGGAGTAATCACGTCCGAATGTTGTGCCAAGTGCATGATCCGTCCCTGTTCGTCCAACGGGGTAAAACTCGGTGAGGAAAGTTCACAATGTTCAAAGCCGTCACGCAAGAAATTGCCCCGATTCCAAGCTTTACCCAACCACCCGTCGTCCATTTGTGATAGAGTGCTTTCAAGATTATTCTGTCGTCGATCTAGGTCTAAATCTAATCTTTTTCACGCTTTATCTTATCTCAATATTGAAAGAGGATCGTCCAGTCGATCGCCTAGCAACTTCCGCCAAGATTCAATCTCGCAAAAGGCGGATATCAGAAGCATACCGCACCAATAATGTATGGCGACCAAATTTGGCAGCGTCACGGCCAAGGAACCAAATATGTGGGATGCAAATATATCTGTCATTCGTTCTGGATCGTCCAGTTCCTTTCTCAAACAAGAGATTAAGTACTCATTATAAAGACCTTCGGACGAACCATTGGCTCCCCGGGTTTCCTCAGTGAATTTGATGGTTTGCG